>Ga0116231_10005952_pt1 | contig 23683 bp, 14 predicted proteins | sample S1TSphgellanicum_2_FD_89695 | JGI IMG/M metagenome (GOLD analysis project Ga0116231, IMG submission 89695) | Host-associated microbial communities from peat moss isolated from Minnesota, USA - S1T2_Fd - Sphagnum magellanicum MG | ecosystem: Host-associated > Plants > Peat moss > Unclassified...
AGAAATTTTGTATAATATAAATTCATAAATCAAATGAAGGTTTAAGATATGAAAAATATATTTTATTTATTCTTGTACTACCCACAAAGGTTTTTCCATTTACAAATCATGTGTTTGAATTTTGTTTTTTCCAAAAAATGGTCATTGAAATATTATTCAATAAAAAAATTCAAATATTTTTCTTTTGAAATTAATTCACATTTTTACATATGTATATAATAATTTGGGTACATTATTGAAAGAAATTTATGAATATTTTTTTAAAAATTTCATTTGAACAATTTATCAATAAAATATGAATCATCAAATTTGAGGTTTTATGTAGTGTTTAAATGAAGTATGGTCTAAATAAAATAAACATTAAATTGTTTACACAACAAGTTGGGTGGCTTGGTGATAAATGAATTCAATTCCATCCTTGGGGTCTAAATATCAAACTTCACAAATGACATTCTTGAAGTCAACAATGACCAAATATTCCATACCTAATTAGACTACCTAGGTTAGGTGCCTACCTAGGTAGATTAGGTGGTCTATTTAACAATTGATAGGATGAAATTAATGAAATTAAAAATAATGGAAATAAATAAATAAATTATTATTTACATTATAATATTATAAATTATTATAAATTTTAATTATTTAAAAATTACACAATGACTAAACTATGACCAATGATTTCACATATGTCTTTTATGACTAATGTCTAAATGAATGAAATGTGCCACATCATTGACACATCATTGTGCCATGTCATGTCCTAAACGACTATTATCTTCAACAACTTGTCTGTAATGACTTTAGGGCTATTCGTCATTTTGTCCTTTACAATTGGATTACAAGTCATAAGCTTAGTCATATATTTGAAGATTTCTTCTAATGGATTCACCTCCACCAATCTAATGAAATTAGTGGGAGTTTTGTAATAGCTGACATTATACATGTTGTTGATGGTTGTTGAATAAGCAATTGACTCTATTTCACTATTGTTCAAATAATTTCTTTGTTTTCTCTATGTATTTCAAGGTTTGGGTCCTCTTTTTCTGCAACAGAATCACAATAGGAATCTAATTGATCATAATTGAGATTCGTAACTACTATGGAAAGTACAATATGATGCTATGGTTAAGGTAATTTGCAGTTGAGAAATCTCTTAATCATCCCATGACAAAAAGTCTTTTTTTTTTGTCTATGTAAACTGATTTAACCTCTGATTGTTGTGAAAATTCATAGTTTTTGGTTTCATTCTTTTGACTAGCCATTTCTTTACCCACATTAGATTAATTTTACTCATTATGATTAATAGGATTTGACATTATAGTCTAGTTTTGTTCATCTACAACAAAGATTTTAATAACTTCAATAAAATTTTCATATATATTTATTTCAAAAAATTGTGTTCCCCCAATTTTATTGAATTTGTGTTAAACAAGTCATCCAAATTTCTCATGTATTTCAATATGTTTTTACATGGGTGCACATGTAATTAGTAATCCGTGAGTTTAGCTTGCTTTTAATTTCTAAACTAGAAATTTATTGAACTAAGCTTATGGAAACAATTATAGCGAAAGACATGTGCATTATGGCCTATATGTAAAATGACTACATTTTGCAAATGCCTAAGCAACCACTGGTTAATGCTTGTAATTTGATCTGTATGGCACAAATGCCTTTCCTATATCATGTGGCATAATTTGCATTTGGTACTAATATGATATTTGACAAGATTGTCGTTTGTTTTCAAATACATAGTAAAACACAACTAATGCAACATGACGCACTCCCAACTCCTCAAAGGGCTCAAATGTGAGCCCAAGTAGGAAAACAACAGAAGAAGGAAGAGGGCTCAAATGTGAGCCCAAGTAGGAAAACAGCAGAAGAAGGAAGAGGGCTCAAATGTGAGCCCAAGTAGGAAAACAGCAAAAGAAGGAGGAGTCGGAGCACGCTCCCTAGCTCACAACACTTTGAGGGGTAGAGGGGCGTGTTGGAGCTCCGGGATGGGACTAGGAAAAGTTGACAAGCTTCACTCACTCACAAGAGCTTGCACACAACCCACACAAAGTGGTTAGTGCATAGTTGGAGCACCCTTGGTGCTAGGACGAACCACGGGCAACACGGACACACAAAACTCACCATGGCCCGGACTTGGGGGAAGCCACCACCTTCCCCCTTATAATATACTCTGCAGCTCTCCACGGAGGCTACATCCAAATGGCTATTTTTCCCGGGACTCCCATTCGGGAGTCCCGAAATCGCGCCAAATGGGACTCCTGTGACTTTGGAGCCCCATAACTTTGTGAACAGACCTTGGATCGCGATGCAGTCTAAAGCAAAGTTGTAGCTCTCGTCGAGAGCTTTCCAACGATATGTGGTACGCCCCTTGCAGCTAAGTAAATCGGGTCGATTCCTGACTTTTTGTGGTCGGGAGTTAAATTGGCAGTTCGACTCCCGGCCCTACTTTTGGCCATAACTTGTGTTTCAGATGTCCAAATGAGCAATCCAAGCCCATTTTAGACATCTACGCTCCAAGATCTTTCCAATGATATAAAGAACGCCAAAATACATTAAGGTTTGACCCCTACAATTGCTCTCTGAAGTTTCGGGAGTCCACCGGGACTCCATCTCCCAAAGTGGGAGTTGCCTTAGGAGTGTGTGTTCACTCCCTCACACTCCCTCACACTTTCTTACACTCCCGGGAGTATGTGATGTGACTACCCGGGATCCTCTTGGCCCGCACCTTTGCAATGCCTTTGCCTTGATTCTCGGGCTTCCTCTTGGCTCACACCCTTGCAAGCCCTTTGCCGTGGTTGCGAGCCCAAGGCTAGGGTTGCGACACAACAAGTTGGTAGTTGATTAAAAAAGATTATTAATGCATATAATTTTACCAAGGTTTGGGCAAGGTAGGACCTTGTTTTAGAACTTATATATTGTACAACTTATGGTGAGTTGGGGGTGTATTTTTCATGGGTGCTGGGGTCTAAACAAGGACAGAAAAGGATGTAAGATCTGTGCAAAATGTAGGTGACCTTCCAACTAATCATCCGCAACAAAGGTGAATAAAAACCAACCTTTGCCCACGACCCCTTAAAAGCCAATAGTTCTAGCAAAAGTAATGGGTTCCCCAGGAGTTCTAGATCAAGTCCTTCCAATTTAGTGGCAATGGCAGCCACTAATTGGGTGGATGCAACAGACCTAGATACAACCACCACCATGGGGTGTGCTATTCATCAATGCACCCTAATACCCAAGGCCATGGATGCAAATGCTTGGACCAAGTGTAGTAGGTCAATTTGTGGGCCAGCCTATGTGCACCACTAGTGCCTACTATAATTATAACTAAGGTGAAGTTGGAAAACATAGCTAGATTAGTTTGTCAGACATACCAAAAGGAAAAAAATGCCACTTCTGAAGTAAAACAACTTGTTGGCCAAAAACTCCACAAGATTTGGGTAAGACTTGGGGGGGATATAAATGGAAGATGTGATGGGAAAAATGCATGGGATGAAACCATAAGAACTTTAATCCCTCAAATTTTGGATATTAATGTCATGGAATGGGAGGGGCACAAACTTGAGTCATTGGACAAGTTGAAGGCTGGTTTGGATAAGGAGTTTGAATATGTGGACAATGAGCTATCATTGGTTGGGTTTAGGAATGTTGTGAAAAGATGGCTTAAAACATAGAAGAGTAGATTGAAGGCTAGGTACATGGCTAGGAAAGAGGACTACCTAATACATATTGGGCCTTTTCATCGAGAGAGGTTAAAAGCTTATTGGTCCAAACCTAAGACTAAGAGGAAGGCTGAACAAATGTCTAACATTAAAATGAAAGTGAATATGGGCAATGTGGGGCAATTGGGCAAAGCAAGGGGCTCTAGTCACAATTGGGGTACCCCAAAAGCAATATCACATGCCAAGGATTGCAATTCACAAAATTCAAATATGAATTATTTTTTCTTTTCATATTAAATCTTAAATTCAAGATTCCTAATGAGTTTTATGAGTTGTAATAAACAAAATGATAATTAAAATTAAAAATTTGGTGCACAATTTAATGTCCTTAAGATTCCTAGAAAATCAATTTAGTCCTTGGTCACAACACATTTAACATGATATAGGAATCAAAAGGATTAGTATACTTATGCCAAATTGCACCAACTTTAAACCATGGACACAAATTGTTGTTAGATATCAAATGGCATAAAAATAATACCATGTAAATTGTCCAAATACTCCAATGGCAACATGTAGCCCTATCACCATGCAATATTTTCAAGCTGCAAGCTTAAGGATTAGTAAATGAACATTATTTAATGTGTTTTTCAAGCAAATATGAAACATCAAGATGTAAACTAATATTAGATGTAATTTTTTAAAACAAAATATTGAAATTTTTTCAAGTATGTCTAACTAAAGTTACATGGGTCACATAATCAAAACTAACTTAAATCGTTTTCTCTGTAAAAAAGGACTTTAAACTCTTAAAGTACTAGTTCCTTTTGGGATACCCTGATTGTGACTATAACCCAAGAAAGAAGCAAGGCTAGTACTTGACTGACTTGTAATTTCTTAAAACTATAATGTTCATTATATCAATGTGGTCATGTGTGTGGAATCATATATTTGCTGATTTTTCTTTCATTTGTTGATGTAGAGGAAGAAAAGGCAATGCAACATGAGTTTGATAGGAATAGCTGAGGAATTACAAGGATTAAAGCAAACTTGTCCAACCTCAGTAAGAGATTGTAACTTTATGTGAAAGTTTCATCTAGCCAATCCTTGGTTTTTTAAAATGTTTATTCAATCTAAACGTTTTATTCAATTTTATTTGTTTAATTTTTCTTATGAAAGAGGATAGCTTATACTAAATGGCCATAAAAAGGCTAATGAGTTCTTAAGTGTAAACTTATGATGTAAATCACATGTTGTCCAATTGCAAATTGTTAATCTTTTGAATATACAATAGTAGTTAGTATTTATGTAACACAATTTTGCTCTATCAACAATTTTTGAAATGGATGTTGAATTGAATTGAAACAACTTATTTAACCCATTTGTTCAAGGATGTGTTTGAAAAGGTCAATTTTTCAAATCTAATATTGTAGAATCCAACTATTCATTGTTCAACCACTTTGTATTTCAATCATTTTCTTTCATCTAATTGCAAATACAAGTGTATTTATTATGTATAACTTTGAGAATGTAAATTTGTAGATATAATATTATGGTGTGGATTATTTGAAATAGGTTTTATTTAGAAGAATGTTAATGCAAATGACAGCCATTAAGACAAACAAAATGAATTGGATGCCAAGTTTGCATCCATGTTGGATAGTCAACATGGTCATACTCAGGCCCTTAATGAAATTAAATCAATATTTTTTAAGCTTCTAGGACTTGGTAGAAAGAACCTATTAACCCAATTCAAATGGAACCAAAATCTATCTTTGGACAATAGCTACAGTTGCCTCATAGTCTTTCATAGGAAACATCAACATTGAATGATGTGGGCCCAAGGGAAGCTTTTGGTGTAGGTAGTGGAAATGAAAAATCATATACAATTTCCTTGGGGAAAAACCCTTTTGAATATGTGGATTGACCATATTCACAACTAGAAAGGATTGGGAATATACCATCATTATAAAAGATTGTGAAAGAAACTCCCCCTAAAAACAAACAACCCCACTCCAAAGTGTGGAAGGTGAGGATTGGATTGTTTTGTAGAGAAGAACATCACCAATGAAGAGGTTGTTCAAGCATAAATCTCCTTCAAAAATGAATGTGAATGAAGGTCATAATTGTCAAAGTGTGGGTCAAGTAAGTATATTGCTTTTGTGTGTTGCAAACATTTTCCAATTCTTTTCTACACATCTACTTGAAATCCATTTGGCTATTCATTGATCTTTTCATTTTGTGGAATTGGTTGTAGCTTGTCTTGCTTGGCAAGGAATTACAAGGTAGGGCAATTGCACCTACAAGAGGTAACAAAGACAAGGCAATGGGACAACATGCACACATCTTTGATCTTTTTTTACTTTCATTAATGTCTTATTTTCATTATGGTTTTCATTGTTTTATTAGTTATTAATGTTGACTTGCAATTCAAGGGATGTTAGTTGCCAAACAATGGTCATAACCAATGTTAATATATTGAATTTTTGGGTGGATTGTAGTATAATATTAAATAATCTATGGTATTGGTGAATCCAAAAAACCCAAAACAAAAGGTGGTGTCTAGCAAAATGAGTGGCCATTGGGGGGCCGACAAATTCCATGGCTCACCCATACTTGAATTCATGTTGAAAGTGGACATTGTAGTTGTTCATATGCCTGATATTCCACTTATGCATCCACATGAAGATAATGACCAATCTTTGGTGAAAGATGTGGTAGGCACTTGCACATTGTGGAATTGGAGATATGTGAAGGTTGTTAATTGACATACTTCGGTCACAACCAACTTATATGAATTCTTTGATGGGTGGGTGTTTGTAATAATTAACACTTTATTTCATCGGCAAACAATGAACTTTGTCTTATTTTTGGTGGATCTTGTCATGGAACATTGAAATTTCCATATAATACATTCTTCTTCTATTTTGGAAAATTGTTTTAGTTATTGCACCATTTAGCTTTTGACACGTGTTTTTGGTTAAAGAATAATTGTTAATGACATATTATTCATAATTTAATACTTCTACTGCTAGCATATATGACTAATAGCTAGTTATTTATAATTTTTTTTAAAACCAAAAAATGACTGTGGTGTTACCAATATTTATTTGTACTAGTCCTTTGAAAGCATAAATAATTTATCAATGAATGTCATATGACTGAAAGTGTGTACATTTGGCAATTGTAAAGTAAAAAAACACAACTATAAAATGACTTCCTTATAACTCTCATAGGGCATACATATGGTAAAATATGCCAGTCAAAGACACTTGCTATTTTTTAAAAGGTATCCATAAAATATACCTTAATATATTGAATTCATGAAAATTATTTAAGTCAATGATCAACATTAAGAAGTTCTTTAACTTCATTGCATAATATTGAAAAACCACATGTTTAAATATGCATTTAAATACATTTTTTGAAATGCAAGCACTAGAAAATATATGTCATAGTTTTGCAAAATAGAACTATAAGTACATGAAAGTAAAACATCAATTAGAATTATTGTACTTTCAAATTGATAAAGACCTAGTGTGTATGGATATAGTTTCAACTTTTCATATTATAGTCATAATCTATCAAAGTTTTAATGTAAAAATATTTTGAAATTTTTGAATAACCAACCAATTTAGAACATATTTTTCATCCTTTTTCTTATATAGAAATTCCTCAAACTTTATGTTTAACTTACATGAAATTCAATGAAGTGCACTTTGATTTCAAAATGTAATTTAAATAGGTTTAAATTTTTTTTTTGAATGTGAATGTTGAAATTAAATTGTTTTTGAAATAAATTTTTTTAGGACTACTTTTTTTTGACATACTTTATCATGTTTGAACCCCATATGACATAGTCATATTAAAATATAACCACTTATGAATGATTGTTTCAGTTTAGGTGTTATGTACAAATGTTAAATGCCAATAAACCACGGGTCCATGTATTTGCTAAACATTGGCCGAATTGCTAAGTGCCACATGTCCCAACCCATGATTTCCACATGGATAATACTAATAATATTATTACTAATAAACTACTTAGCAATTACTTTAATATGATTATGTTCTCAAATATCCTTTCCATTTTTACACACACAATGTTGCCACATGGATAAATGTGATTACGACATGTGGCATACTAGGATATCAAAAGGTAGACCTTTGTATGTCATCCACATGCACAACCATATGGTAAACTTCGTCATATTGTAGTCATTGAACCATTCAAAATTCTTAGTTGATGAATCATTATCTTGTGGACCCCACATAGTAAATTGGTTTGCCACATAGGATTCAATATGTGGTGACATGTCATGTGGTCAATCATATGTGGCCCTATGTCCTCTATGACTACAATAATGATTATTGGATGAAGTATGCCATGTCATCAATTATATGACTATGTGTCCTAAACAACTCATCCACAATAATTATACAACCATGAGTCATTTGTATCTTCTATGACTAGTTTTCTAGTCATAAAAATAGTCATAGATTTCTAATTTTCTTCTAGTGAAATCAACATTAGTTTCACTTATTAGTTGCATATGTAATTGCAAATCACTTTGTATTCATTTATGCAATTATAAGTCATTTTTACGAAGTGTGATGGAGGACAATCACATTTATAGTTGCAAAAATGGTTGATTGGATAGAAACTGCAAACACATGGGTTGAAATAGATAAGATTCCTTGTAGTGTAAAAAGACCAAAAGTAGACTTTTAAATAAAAAGAACAATTTGAATTTATGAAATTACATTCATCTCCTCCTTGGAACTTAACAAGTTGTGCAACAAACTAAAGATCATCTATTTATCATTGTGAAATTTCCATGAACTTAAAATTCCACCAAATGCTTTTGGATAATTTACATTTTGTGCATATGGCAACTAACCCAAGTTCACACCCATGCTAAGAAAAAGAAAGAAAGGGCTTGGATATATGTATTACAAATAAAGTTCAATTTTGTTGAAAATTTGATTTTGTTATGCTTGTTTTAGGTACAATTGTCATGTCTAGTGACAAAATATTTGAACATTGCTAATTAATTGTGCAATTTTCACAACGTGGGCCAAGTCATGCTACTAGAACTACCAATCGAATAATATATAGCAATAAATCAATAGTATCAAATCAAAGATTTTTGCTTGTGAACATTACTACTTACATGTTCACACAATTTTGAAAGTTTGCTATTACCTTATAATATTGGTTTTCAAATTTTTAATGCATTAATCTAATTGAATCTATGTATCAAAAAACCAATATTATATTGATGTGAAAAAACCTTTCATGTTGTTTTGAATCTCCTTTGATTCATGTAAATGAAATATGTACAAGCAATTACAGAAGACTTTATGTACATATTTAATCTATCTTCTTAACCCTTTTGTTCAATTTTAAATTTCAAAAAAATGATCTTTAACAATGATGAAACTAACAATGTTGTACCTTAAAATGTAATTTTTATTGAAATCAAGTGAAACAAAATAATTGAAAAAAAGAACAAAACGAAATAATTTTAATGCATGAATAAACACTCATAAACCACATCATGTTTTCATGAAATTTTGTTGACTCAAATCAAATGAAAACATGGCCATATTATGCAAAAGTTAGTTGTGGTACATCCAAAAGACATTTGATCAAATAACAACTTTCAAATCAACCACTCATTATTTACAATATTTGATTTTAAATTTATGGGCCCAATTTTTCTTTAAATTATATATTTCCTTGTAAGGAAATTTAGTGATGGATATGTTCAATTTAGGGTGGATGTAATTATCCCTCTCAATACACTTGAGTTGTTTGAAGCCAATTGAGCAAAGTAGTTTGAGTAAATTTGGATTTATTAATTGAGTTTGGCAATGTAAAAAATGCAACTCACATTTCCTATCCAATAGTGGCATGTATTAACATATAATGTGGAATTCCATCTTCAATTTGGTAATTTATTATAGTCTTAGGGTGTTTTATTTCAATGTATAGTAAATGGTCTGAAATTTTGAATGTGTATTAATGTTTCAAGTGTAGTATGTCAATAAATCAATGTATTAGTGTATCTATGCATTATGTATTAATATGTCATTGTATTAATGTATTTGTGCATTGATGTATCAAGGGATCTTTGGTGATACTTGTTGTTCAATGCCTCACATGCCAAATTGTGGGACATTGAAATGATCATGCGGACAAATTTTGGAATATCTACCCAAGAAGAGATTAAATTTCAAATAGTGGTAATTATGATTGATTTTCAAGGCAAGAATCCATTATGATGGACTTTTGAAAGATATGGTGACTACATACCAATTTTAAGTTTTATTAAATATACAAGTCTAAAGAAAAATTCAACATTTTAACCTTTGTTAAAAGCATATGATTTGGCTACCTTCAAATTAAAAAATATCTTCTAAAAGAATTATTTTAGCAATATCTTCCAAGCACACCATCCAAGTGAATTTTGACCTATTATATGATAGATATATCCTAGTGTAAAGACAACTACAAAGTTGACAACATCCAAATTTTTTTAAATCACAATAATGTATAATTGACATAGATTCCAAAAGACTTAAATGAATACTTGGGTATTGTTCATTAAACCCTATGAAGACAAGTTTTAGGGTTTTTATACAAAAGAAAATAGTGCACTTTTCCATCCTCATACACTAGCACATTCAATGTAATAAATGACATTAAATTTTCACCACCAAGCTAAAAAGTGAATATAATCTTCACCTACAAAAAACTTTATTGTCTGGACATGTGAAAAGTTTGCAAAAAGGTTACAAGTTTGTTCCAAAACATGCATGTAATAATGCAAAAACAATATGGGGGGAGGAAGTTCATGTAACTTGATCTACATTCGATTTGAAAAATGTGCCCCTACACCTTAATTTGCAACATAATCCCTATTGAAAGTTGAACAAAATACTCATAGTGGATCAAAAAATGCAAATGGCAAATATCAATTGGCTATAATAAAAAAGTGATGGGAAATGTACACTAGGTGTTTCTTCTTCATATGTAGCCACTATTTATCAAATGCAAACACACCATGTGCTAATAACAGTTTTTTGGGATTAAATTAACAATTATTTTACATTAGATGTAATCTTGGAAATGTGACAACTTTTTGTTCCTGTATTTTGAAACTTTTCCTACCTTGCTATATTTGGACACATGTCACAATCACAAACTTGCCCCCTCCATGCAAGTTTATATGATGTATCTATGCTTTTACCCATGTGAGTAGTTATTGATGTTTTTTGGTACATGACCGATTTCCTTCCAATAACCATAAATTTGGAAACATGGTAGCTTCTTGTCCATGTATTTGAAAAATGTTTTTGACATTTGCTATGTCTAGACAAACATGACAACTTTCAATTGAAATTTTTCATAATGTATCAACAAATTATTAAAAAATGGCAAATAATAATTGGCTATAGTGGAAAAGTGGTGGAAACATAGACTAGAGGTGTCAATTTTTGATATGTAGCTATTCATTTGTCAAATGTGGAAAATTGGTTATACATGAAATGTATTGTTCGCACAACATGTGAATAATGTATTTGTATTTTTTGACACATTAATGACTAATTTGCAATAAAGACACATAAATGTGGATGTTCCTTGTCCATGTAATTTGAAAAGTTCTTCCCAACTTTGTTATGTCTAGACATGCATGACAACTTTCAATTGAAAAAATCCTTTGTGTAGTAGAAAAAACATGTGGAAAATAAGAATTGGCTAGTCAAAAAATCGTAGGAAACATGGACTAGGTGTCAATTTTTGATATGTAACAACCCATTTGTCATGTGTTGAAAAATGAAAATACACAAAGTGTATTGTTCATGTACCACGTGTGAATTGTGTATTGGTACATACACAATTTTTGATACATTAATGACCAACTTATAATAACAATAAACCTAAAATGGTGATAGCTTCTTGTTTTTGAAAAAAATTCTTTCCCTTCTATGTTTAAACATGCATGGCAACTTTCAATTGAATTTTCTTCAATGTACCAACAAATCTTCAATGTATTAAAAACACGTGGCAAATAACAATTGGTTACAGTTTAAAAGTAGCAAAAAATGTAAAGTAGTTGTCTAATTTGAATATGAAACCATTTATTTGTCATATGTTGAAAAATGGGGATACATAGAGTGTATTGGTTGTGCACCACATGTCAATAATGTATTCATTTTTCTTGTACATTAGAAAATACCCTGTAGTAACCATAGATTTGAAAATGTGACAACTTTTTGTCCATGCAATTTTGAAAAAAATTCCACCTTTGCTAATACAAATGTACCATGACATTCATGATGATAACATAACATGATGCATGATGACATGATGCATTCATATTAGATTGTAATTTTGATACATTACAAAATTTTAAAATATTATCATTATTGCATACAATATTTACTACAGGTAAAAATAAATAAATTAATGATTTCACTATTTTGTTCATGTGTGCATATTTTTGAACTAATGCAAGATGCCCATTGATTTCAAAAAGGTACAAATATATACACCATGTAAGCACTTGCTATTAAAACTTTATGTTGATAAATAAGTAGTGGGTATTTGTCCTTCATTTTAAGAATCACCCAACAATGATTTTTACACATATAAGAATGAGAAGATCTTACACCTATAAGTACGCATAATTTCCCTTATTTTCTTATAGTGTAATTGTAAGATCCTTCCTCTTTACCAAAAGGGATATTCACGAATGCAGACCAAATACATAAAGAAATTTTTCAAATTGTTTCACATGTGGGGAATTTTTTTTTGGGGGTGATTGCAATAAGGTGAAGGCACCAAAAATTGACAAAATAAGTAGTTTGCCCATAAATAATTTTCAAAACAAAATATAAGAAAATTAAGAACAAGTGAAATTGTAAATTTTTGACCTTTGTAAAATTAAGTAGTTGTGAATTTTTGAAAATTTATGGCAACCTAACTTACTTAGGATTATTGTGTTTTTAATGAATTTTTGCATTGTAACAACAAAAAAACCTTATTGTGAATTATGGAAGGGTTTTTTTTTGGAAATTTTTGTAAAAGTCACCATATTTTTAAAAATAAAATCACATATCACCATATTTATATAATGAGGTCCTATTGGTTGTGAAAACTATGCAAGGAGTGACAACAAACTAGTGGGGACCAATATTGTTGTCACATTGTATTGTTTTTTCCGAGGTCCCATGTTTGAACGTTAACCATGTTTTTATTATGAAAAAATTCATAATGTTTTTGCATATTATGGTAGGTCAAAACCCAAAGAAATCAAACGCTAAAAAATTTACATTTTTAAATTTCATATGATGTGATGTTATAATATAATTATGCCAAAAAAAAATGTTAGAATATACTAAAAATAAAAATGTATTCAAGAAATGATTGGAATGATTTAAAATCTTTATGAAATTTGTAGTATCTACTAAACAATGTAATTTCATACGTATATTGAAATAAGTTTGTGAACCATGTGAAAAGGAAGATGACAAGATATGTGAAGAACCATTTAAAAAATTTCACTTCAAATGCTTTTTGGTTAACTAATCCAAAACCTAATGCAATTTTTAAAAATAAATGAGCTTTGATCTTATATTACATATATCATAAATATATCCATTGTTCCTTGAATTTTTTTTAAAATTATTTATTTATTAAAAATATTAAATAACATTAAAATTTTGAAAATCAAAATATAAAGCCCAAAAATCAAAAGTGAAAGCCAAAATTAAATGCAACACATTTTGCAAGTGTATACTTTACACACATACTACGAAATTGTCAAAGTTGCCCAGTCCCCTTCCCTCAAAGTGTGTTTTCACCCCAATAATCTTTATCAAATATATTTGATTGTTTGATCTTAGAACAACGATAAACCACATAAAACACCCATGCAAATGTCACATTGTTTCCCACTTTATGTGCTGAATAGAGCTTGATGAGGCTATTTAGCATCTCACCTAGACAAATGTGGTTCATTCCTCTTGCAGATGGCCACCAATCCCTCCTACTTTGACAAAATTGAAGAAAAAAAAAACCATGATTATGACTCTAGCCTACTACTTATGAAACATGTTTTTGGCATCCCAAGTTCTTTGTGTCATGATTTTAATATGGATAAGTAATGATCCTTAAAAGGATATGTCACATTTGTCAAAAGTATAGAGGAAACATTTGTTAAATGCCTTTTGGTAGACATCTAATGAACCCTTATCACATTCACAAGCATGTGATAAATGACCTTGAAATGAGTGGAAGGCTGGTATGAATCAAAGCAGCTCATCCTTTGATAGAGAACCTAGCTTTTACACCATCTTAATAAAAAATGTCAATTTTTTTTGGTAGATGCATAAAATATAGAAAAAATCAATTCCATAATTATCCTAGTAAAATTTTAAATTTAAAAAAAAAATCTATGATTAACCTAGTTAAATTTTAATACATGCTTTAGATGAAATTAAACCATATAATAAAATGCACTCCATTTTTCCTACACCATGTGCTGATGAAGAATCACAATAAACCACAACTAAGTGCAACAAGGGTTTTGGTTGCCTATACTTTATGTGAGGTGAGGAGGAGCAACTCCAACCAAGGGCAAAGCCTCTCTCATCTTCTGAGTGTGGGAGCACAGTTGGGCAGCCCCTAACCCCCTCCTCTATGGCTGCCTTGTGAGAACATAAGATGCAATAATTTTGTTAGGGGATGTGGATTCTTTACATGTTTAGGTTTTAAAGTTAATGATAGTAAACGATAAGACCCTACTTACATACCAACAAAGTAACCACTTATGTTGTCTTCTACTTACCTATGATTACTTACCTACATGGTTACTTAGATAGGGGGAAGCGAGAGGGTTACCCCTTATGACACGGTTCTAAATGAACCACACACAAATTACCGAGGTTACATAAGGGGTTTCCAATGGATGGTGCAAAGGCGGGTGCTGGGTCACAGAATCTCTTTAAGGGTCATCACAACATGATAATTGATACGTGTACCCTAAAGCCAATCCAACTGTAGTAATGGTATCTGAATGACCTATATGGATACTAAAAGAAACTGTTAGATTTTGCATAGTATTATTATTAGAGATATGCATTAAGTGGCACCTAGTTTAGGGCCCCTTTTCATCCTCACTTAGTCACTTATCTTTAAAGTCCTCCAATTTGGGACCCAAAGCTCAAAAGTAGGACAAGATCTTCAAAGTCCTGATCATAGGTTATTTCTAAACTACACATAAAGACTTCATACCTACTTATGGGGTCTACTTACCTAGGTTAGGGACGTACTTAGACTACCTACTTACTTAAGATAACTACCCACCTACCTACCTACACACCTAAGCTACCTACCTACTTACCTAACTGCTTAGGCTAACTATCTACCTACCTGCTCACCTATGTACTCACATAGGCTACCTACCTAACTTGGCATTCACACAAGGTTGGAGCAAACCCATCATTCCCGCCTTAAAGGATCATCCAGTGGTTGGATTCAATTGTAGTAAAACCAACCATTACTGGCACTGAAGTTGAGGTTCTGATTTCCCATTCATAGACACTTTGCCAAAAAACCCAAATCCTCATGAGGATAAGCACATTGCAAAAACACCAGTGCACCTCATTCACAAGTACACAAGAGCCCATTAAGATTACAAGCCCCTGCTCACGTGGGATCAATTGTCATGCAACAGTGGGAAGAGAGGGGACACCTAGCTGCATTGCAAACAGTCTCCACTTGGTTTTCACAAAACTTCCAGCCTAAACTCCACAACTTGATGGGAATTCGGCGTCGTCATAAGTGCTCCAACTGAGAGTAATTCGTCTGTAAGTAATTGCACTGGGTCTGTCTGTGTTCATGGCCTTATGAATTGCAGTAAAAAACTATCTACTCTTGGGCTAATGGTTGTCATGGTTTGTCCATCATACTCAGACATGGACATCCTAATTACACACTAGAATTAAGCACAAAATTTGCTCTTTTGGCTTACCAGCTCTCTTTTATTTATGTGATCTATTTTTGCTGCCAATATGAAGTCATTTTCACTCACACCCCCCTACATCACAAAGGCACTCTAATGAGCTCACCACCAATCCACTGAGAAAACCAAATGTAAACAAAAATATGAATGTGCTCACAGAAGAAGTAGAATGCATTAAAATGGCACAAAGATAAAAGAAACAGATACACATGTTAGCAAAAAAATAAATAAAAGAAAAATAAAATGGAGATAATTCCATGAAGAGCAGCTTGAGTATGAATATCACAGGTATACATGATGCCCAGATATCACTACCACTTCAGAATGATTGAGCAGCACATCATGACAATCAAACATAATATGAAGATGATGAAATAAGGTGGGTGGAAGATGCATGGAAAGAAGACGGAAAATTAGACACTTGAGTGGGGGACATATCGATAGTGTGGGTCCATATTTCCATTCGTACCCTATTGTAGCTTTCCAAGTGAAGATCAGTATGGTGCTTCTCAGTCTCTGTCACAACTGCAATCCTGTTGAAAAGCTCCAAGCCTGCTTTGAAATTCTTCAAGTTCCAGTCACATTGCAGCTTGAGCTTCGAATCAGCCCTTGACATTCTCCACCCAACCACTTGCTAATCAGAAAATGTTGAAAGATACCTTGCATTAACTCTTTTGCCAAACTCGAAGAGCTGAGATCCTTGCACATATTTTGCAATTGGTCCTGTTTTCGTAGTTATCATGAGAAGAAGAAATCGATGAGAAAGAATGAGCAGTTTCTAATTAGCAGTTGGTTGGGTGGAGAATATCAAGGGCTGATTCAGGGCTCAAGTTGCAATGTGACTGGAACTTAAAAGAATTTCAAAGCAAGCTTGGAGCTTTTGCCAAAGGCATCATCCCCCGCCCCGTGGTCAAGGACAACCCTGAAAACAAGTGCACCTAAGTAGCATGCTGGAACCCTGGTATATAGATTGGTATTGGTCCTGGTATGAAAGAACCAACTGGACTAGCATGACCTCAGGCAAAAGCATCCTCAGACCAACCATCTGGTATGGCCTGAGGCAATACTACCCTCCTACTAATACCTACATGGTAAGGAGGGACTTGAAGTAATACCAGTTTAATAGCATGGCTGTGATAGTCTCAGTAACACGTGTATACCAGTGTTGATAGGGTATTAAAAAATCTTTTGAGTATTATCAGGGTATCACTTGGATCTTTTCATCTGAACCCTTGGAGATGTCAATTTGAGTGATACCCTGATTAAAAATTGGATCGTCGGTTCCTACTTATGTGAGAATCGGACGGATGGGAAGAACCAGATCAAAGAAAAATAAAATAAAATATTAAGACTCGAGTGAGGTAAAACCTCTTACTCGGGTCAGGTTCTTAGAGTACAATGTACAAGGTTTAATGTACAAGGTTCGAACTAATTATGGTAGTTGAACTGGTATGAGCAGTGAAAATATCTGTAGCAGCAGTGGAGGCGCTCAGGAAAAGGGAAAGACAGGATGAAACTCAGTTTACCACAAAATAGATGGTTTTCTAAGTTTCACCCCCCTCCCCCCTCTTTATGTTCCTCCCCCCTCCCCCCCCCTCTTTATGCTAATGTTCTTTTTTTGGAAGCTTTTTTTTTTTATCTCACCCCATGTATGAGGAAACTCGGAGTTAAGGTGCTGTGCTTTCCTTACTTTATGGATAACTATGATTTTTTAATTTAGAAAATGAATCAAAAGAATAATTTGTGAATAATTTTGGTTATTAACTTTTATTTGACAAAAAGTAATAACCGGTTGGTGAAAATCATCAAATGAGAACTAGCTGTTTTCAAATTTATGAGAACTAGCATAGTAAGAATTAGTTAAAATTTTAAATATATATATTGATACCTTGAATCAGTGTATATTTATTTTTCTTAAGTTAGAAAGTGTGAATCAGAACCTTTTGTAATTTGTTTTTGTGAAAATAGTTTTCAACCAATATGAAAAATTTGCTACCCACTCAACACCAATATATACCAATGTTTCATACTTGGACCCATCCTTAGGGTTTTTGGAATTATTTCAGGCTATTGTTGCTGTTGCTCGTGGGGATATCCTTAGGTCGATGACGCTAATGTTGAGGGGTAACAAATTGTTGGAAATGGCGAAGGACATTGGTGGTCTTTGTTTTATTGTCATATGCAAAATGTTTTTTCAATTTATTAGTCATTCCATTGTCCTACAAGTTGAAAGGTCGTTTCAAAAGCACCTATCCTTCCATCAATTTGGAGTAACAACCCTTGGAGGCTATGAGGCCATCCTTTTGGCATTTGAGCCTCCTTCGACCTACACCATGATTAGGCCATGATGTAGGTCAAAATTGAAAACATTTTTAATAGCATTTCTCAAGTTGTTATTTTTAGAGAGTTATGTGATGCTAAGGGCCTTTGGTGAACATTGTCCCCTTTACCAGGTGGTTTTATGGTGTTCATTCTTCTCTTTATTATTAGCATGGGCGACATGTGAAAAGGGTCACCATTATTGTGTCATATTCAGGCACGAGGCAAGATGATCTTGTAAGAGGTCTCTTATTTGTTTTGGCCCATTATTGAACTTTTCGAAAAAACATCACACGAACCTTCAACTACGTCTTTCCATCCCTACCGGACAATACTCACATCATGGGGCCTATGAGTGAGATTACCAGCACTTTTCACCACCTTTCGACGCAATTAGCCTAGTTGGGCTTAGGGTCAAAGTGTCAAAATGTCAAAGTGCAAACTTTAGAGTCCATCAAAGATTTCTCCAAACATAAAAATTCTTCAAGGCTACACTTTGGTCACAGATGGTCTACACATTTTGGGTGCGCTAGTGGGTTCTCAAAAAAATTTCACACATTTTTTGAATGAGGTTTTATTTTAGGATGTGATACACATTAATGATCTCATTCTCTTGGGAAATGCCCAAATTATCTTGAGCATTTTGTCTTCATGTGTAACTAATCGACCTTCCTATTTCACATGGACAATACCTTCTTCTTCCTTCATGTCTTTTTTGGCAAGTTTTGATGAGAAATTATGTAGGTACATGTCCCCATTATACGTCCAAGATTGTGGGAGTTTTTTCAAGGCCCCTTAGAAAATCCTTTGGTGGTATATGCATTTTCTTTATGGAGGATTGTGCCCCATCTGTTTTTTTGGGGAGTTGGGCTCTAGTGGCTCTTTATTTGTGTTCTAGGTTTCATATATTCAATAAACCCATTTTGGAAAAATATGTTTATCAGGTTGAAGGGCGACCATGTGACGCACCCCCACTCCTTGAAAGACAAAAAATACAAAAATGAGTTTATCGAAAATATGAATCTTAAAATGCAAATAGCAAAAGAAGGAGTCGGGATATGCTCCCTAGCTTGTAACACTTTGGGGGTAAAAGGATGTGATGGAGCTCTAGGATGGGGACTAGGAAGAATGACAAGTGGGTCAATTATTCACACGGACCTACACAAACCAAACAAAAAGTTGGTTAATGCGTAATTGGAACATTTTTGGTGCACGAACAAACCACATGCATACATGGAATCACAAAATTCACCACGGCCTGAACTTGGGGGAAGCCACCACTTTCCCCCTTATAGTATTCTCTGTGATTAGCCATGGGAGCTACATTCAAATGTCATTTTGTTCCAAGACTCCCAAGTTGGGAATTTCAATTCCCAAAATTGAGATTCTAAGCACTTTGAAGGGCCATGGCTTCTTGTGAGGACTTCTGATTGAAATGAGGTCTAAAACAAAATTGTAGCCTCATCAAAAACTTTCCGATGATATGTGACACGCACACCACCTACACACACTTATTTTAAGGTGATTCTTGACTTTTAATGGGCGGGATTCAAATTGGCACATTGACTCCCAACCCTTCTTTTGACCATACTTTTGTTTTAAATACTCAAATGGGTCATGCGAACCCATTTTAAACATCTAAGTTTCAAGAGCTTTCTAATGGTATAAGGAACTATTTGATCCCAATGAATTTTGACCCATGAAATACCTCTTTGAAGATTCGAAACTCCATAAGGATTCCAACTCCCAAAATGAGAGCCCACTTGGGAGTGTGTGGGTTCATTCCTTCACATTCTCGGGAGTGCAAATAAGACTCTCAGGTTGCACTTCCAACCTGCACCTTTCCATGCCTTTGCCTTGGTCGTGAGCCCAAGGTTAAGGTCGTGACACCACACTTACTTCAATTATGTTTACATGAAATGCGAAATGACCTTCTTCTTGCAACTAAGGATATACACCCTTCTTTTAAGAATGTAAGAGTTATTGGCACCCTAGGTTTACATGCATAATTGATGGACATCCATCATGACACATCCCGTAGGTCTGTCTTAGAAGGTGACTCCATTCCTTTAGTGTCTAAAGCCTACATTCGTTCTTGTTCAAGCAAGGGGGCTATGGTTGGTTGTTAGGCCATTTATCCGTTCATTTTGCATCGCACGCTTTACTTTCACCTTAGCATTGTGTTTTTGTTTCGATTTGAATCAACCTTCAGCATTTAATCTTCTCACGTACGAATGTGGACATGGGTTGGATGCATCTGGCATGCATCTAGCTCGTTGCCCATTTGGAAGTTAACAAATAGCCTCACAAGACGCCATTTGAGATGTCATATATGCCCTCGCTCAAAAAAGTGGGCACATTGTATGGAAAAAACGATGGTACGCCTTTACATCAAGAGTTTCATTACAAGTCAATCTCTACATGGCCTAAAGGACTAAATTTTCATTGTTGATGTGGTGGTTACTAACCTAACGTGGGAAACAGTGGCTTTGAGTGTCATTAGTCGACCAACATGTGTAGTTGCGAATCTTAGCACCATTGTTAAGATCCACAAGTATAGAAGGCTTCATGAGGGGCACCATTTTATTCTAATGGCCATGGAGGTGCATGACACACCTAGGCGAAATATGGATCATTTCATTAGGGAGTGTGCATGTCTTTTCCAAAATAGATGTTCAAAAGGTCATTCATCCTTGTCTTTTTTCATTCAATTTTTTAAGCAACGTTTTAGCCTCTACTATAAAGAGGAACATTGCATTGATAGGTGATGCTTATTCTAGACCTCTCATTACTATTAGATCTCACGATTTACACATAGGCGACATTAAAAGGGCCGTGGGTGTGATTGCTTCCTACAACAAAAAGGACTAGCTCTCTCCCTTTTTCTTGGTTCGTGCGGGTTGTGCGTCTTTTGGCCTTTCTTTGGCATTCCCTTTTTGTCTCCTCTTTGATGGTTCCAACCATTAATCCTTTATTGGATTTTTGTGTTGCCTTATCCTTACTTGCCAGTTTCAGGTTCCAAAAAGAGAAAACCTCCCAATACTCATCAGAACCTGTGAAGGCCTGCAGTTAAGTGACTTCCATAAAGAAACTTTACTTTTTAAGAAAGGAAAGGGTGTTGATGAAAGGTTACCGATTTTGCCACCTTGGTGAGTGCCTTACACAACAACACTAACTAAGGACTCTAACTAAGCTCCAGGCAGGTTCATGAGAATACGTGCACTCAAATGTACAAGGAAAATTTCCCAAAATTCCCTCTGAAATTGGGCATGCATATGTGCCTAAATGATCACAACAACACTATCTCTGCAGGGAAATAATAACTTTCAGGAATTCATTTTAGTTAGTTCAATTTCTATTTGCATGTATTATTCAATTTCTCATTGAAATATTATGAAAATGTATATTGGTTATTATGATAACATTTACCCACCTGCAAGAATTATACAATAGAACATAATAATTGTAATCAGCAATCTGAGTAGATTATGGAGCATAATCTTCTATTCTAGAAAATGATGTATCTTCTTCCGGCATGTAATCTTCAACATTATCTATCCAATGTCAGCCTTGCATGTTCAAGTTGAACAGCACAAACACTACCCAGCCTATATTGTCTATGTCACACAAACAAGAAAGTGGCAGAATTGTAAAGCAAAGCTATTAAAGTATGGCCATGCTAGGAGAACAAATTGTTAAACTCAGGGCTTGCCAATACAGCCCTTAATCAGGCTCTTTAAGGCGGTGAAATTGGCCTGCCTTGTCAATTCATTTTGGAGCAAATTATTGCTTTTTTTGACCCAAAAATCAGGGAAATTTTGGAAATGTGTGTTTTTCTAGTGTAATTTCAACCAATTTTGCTATCTTTGGGGCAAAATTCACCAAATTTTTCACATCTCAAATTTGGAAAAAATAACACTGGTGGGAGCGGGTCAATTGTAAAGTGTATTAATGTGTAGCCAGGGTGGAGAATACTCTTGAGATGTGAATCAACAGTGGGAATAACCAGTTACACTCTAGAACAGGCCTCCATAATATCCGTCACCACGTAATGGACCATATAATGGAACGGCATTGTGTCTGGATCAGGCTACAATGCTGGCCAGGTACAGAAACCACTGGAGCAAATTTGATTCTTTGATTCACCAACCTTTTTTAAAAGGTGGACAATTTGCTTTGTAATTAAACCTTGCAAAACATAGTCTATACTAGATCAACTATGTCCCACCTCACTACTGTATGGCCCTTGTTAGTGTCAAATATGTGAAATGGCACTTTGAAAGTGGTAGTATGCTATTTGTAAATTCATTGTATATCCAACAACTTCAAAAAATTTGGATGGTGCTAAATTTTGGGCAAGGGTATAAAATAGCAAGGTATTTCATATTTCCCAAAGTTCTTGAAATGCTTGGTTTTGTAACTTTTTGTAAATTTTTGTGTGTGAAGAACCTGGTGGGGCTTGTGGTAATGTGAACTTCAGTAGCTTTTGCAAATATGTCACATTAAAATTTCACAAAGAAACTTATCATCATGGAAATAAATTACCGCCCTATTGTTATTGATACATGGTTCTTTCATATCATTGCAAGCACTGTGGTTTGCTACCATTTGCAAGGACCTTCTTAGTGTAAGGTCGAGCAAAAGGGCGAGGGCATTATCAAAACAAGGTGACATGCAAGGTGGCAGCTGAGTGCTGCTCCCGATTTCAGTAAATACCCTCACCTGCATGCTTTACCAAGTGTACAGAGCAACCTTGCTCCTTTTTTTTGTTTATTTTTTAAAATTAAGAAAATGATGGCGAGCTTTACAAAAATGGAATGCTTGCAGGAGTGCAACTTCCTGTTTTCGAAAAGTCTGGAAGGATTTTACACTCCACAAGGTGCCCTCTAGATACACTGGAGAAACCAGAGGGGAGGTCTTTACAAAAATGAAAAGTTTTTGTTTTTTGAAATATTGCTGAACACTAGAAAACAATAATGAAAATGGCAAGGAATTATGCCCAATAACACCCTGAGGCTGACATTCCCAAGGTGTGGGTATGTCCCCGGTTGCACTGAGGGCAGGCCCTGGACTTTGAGAATGTGCATTGTGCACCCCCCTTGGGGGTTAACCCTACACTTTGTATTTAGAACACACCAATTTTTAAATACACACATAATGCATTTATACATTACTTTCTTTATGAGAAAGTGTCATTACATGTTGCTACAAGGGCCAATCCAAACAAAATCCTACAAACCACAACTTGGACATTTGGTGGCATTAAGCCACTAACAACATTCAAAACCATGTTTTTACAAACAAGCTACTCGGCACATACCAACTCTGGCCTTTATAGCAGGTTCAAACTAAAAACTTCCCTTGCACTAGATTAGAATTTCACATCCTAATCTAGTGTAAAGTGCATGGAACATCCATCACAAGCTCACGTAGTACTCCAAATGTCACTTGCACAATGGGTCCATTTTGAGCTAAAATCTTATGCCCAAATTGAACACCAATGCATTGTCTCTTCCCTATGGGGGTGGGAGGGGCAGAGCCAACAAACAAAAGAAGACAAAAGGCTAAAATATTAACTCATAGTAAAGATATTAAAATCCCATATGGAATTTGATATCTACAAAACACAAACAACAAAGCAGTTTCATCTCAAGTAAG
>Ga0116231_10005953_pt1 | contig 23670 bp, 19 predicted proteins | sample S1TSphgellanicum_2_FD_89695 | JGI IMG/M metagenome (GOLD analysis project Ga0116231, IMG submission 89695) | Host-associated microbial communities from peat moss isolated from Minnesota, USA - S1T2_Fd - Sphagnum magellanicum MG | ecosystem: Host-associated > Plants > Peat moss > Unclassified...
CACGGCCCGGACTCGGGGGAAGCCACCACCTTCCCCCATATAGTATTCTTTGCGGCTGGTCACGGAGGCTACATCCGAATGGCACAAATTCCCGGGACTCCCGAAATGGAGTCCCGAAATTGTTTCGGCGGGACTCCCGGAACTTTGAACCGCCATAACTCCCGACTGCAGAGTTGGATCGCGTTGAGTTCTAAACCAAAGTTGTAGCCCTCGTCGAGATCTTTCCAACGCCATGTCGCACACTCAAATCGGACGTCGGGAAGAGGTCGATTCCCGACTTTTAGTGGTCGGGAGTCAAACTGGTAGTTTGATTCCCGGCCCTTCTTTTGCCCATAACTTGGGCTGCAGATGTCCAAATTGCCAATGCGAGGCCATTTTCGATATCTACGTTTCAAGCCCTTTCCAATGACACTAAGAACATTCCAATGCAAGGTGTTTTGCCCCTTGCTGTTGAGCTCTAAACATTCGGGAGTCCCGGAGAACTCCAAATCCCTAACTTTTCCAAGTGTTGGGCTTCACCCCCACACTTGGCCAAAGTAGGGGTGCGACATAACCACATTCATATAGGGATAACGTGTTATGGTTCCTATTGAAAATAGTCCTGGTTCTATAGGAAACATCAAATCCTCTTCTTTGTCAAAAATTCCAAAATGGAAATCATAACAAACTAACACTTTTGGATGCTTAATTGGTGCTCTAAGTTTCTTAATAACATGTATGGTTCTAATTGTACTGGTTCCTTGTATAGTGATAGTATTGTTGCCCTAATCATGAGACATTTTAACATTGATTACCAAGGTCAACCTAACAACATAAAATAGTTAAAAATCTAACACACTACTTTGAATTATAATGAAAGTCACTACATAGGGAATTCCATGAACAAGAATCTTAAGATCTTTTATCAGACCTAAAGGTTTAACAATGTTTGATCAACTATGTGTAGGGTGTGAATTTTGGTTTTAACAAACCTAACTGCACTTTCAACTTTTTCGTAATGATATTAACTCTAGAACCACCATCTAAAAGTACATCTTCAATAAAATTCATCCCTACTTGAACCTGTATCATTGCCATCTAATGATCAATGGCAACTGATGCAACTTTCGGTTTTGGTAAAACATGTTTTAATGGTACCAAGTTAAGAATGTAATGTTTGATATCAGGGATCATTCACAACAATTGACCCAAGTTCAATGTATACTTGGTCTCCAAGACTTGTTTGCTGATATCCCTTTGAATTTCTTCTAAAGTTTTATTTGTTGTAACTTGTTTTGAAATCATAGGTTATCGATTTACATCACCGATTCAATTAATTTCAACCAGTTGAATTGTAGTAGAGTTATCAGGTTGTCCAACCTAATTAATCTATAATGATTCTTCATTAATGATAGTAGGTTGTTTATTAGTCCCACCATGTTGTAGTTGCTTAACGATTTCAATAAATGAATCCCATAAACACTCTTCTTGTTACCAATCTTCAGCTCTTTTGGCTTTAACCGGCTCCCTTTTTTAAACACATTGTTTAGACTATTGATTATGAGTGGTAATAACAGCTACTACATTAAATGCCACATTGTTAATTTTAGGTGGTTTAGGTGATGTCATAACATTAGAACTAACAAATTTAGTTTTGAACACGTTCTATACCTCAATCTTCCTAAGGCATTTTCCATATCTATGTTCTTCACTAAAACAAATTATATAAGGATAACGAATGGGTATTCTTCCTAGTTTGACAGGTTGGGTTTTAGTTTTTGTTACAAGTTTTGTAGATTTAATTGTAACAGTTGGTACACTTGGTACCATTTTTTTCTTGCTATGGTAGGTTTCTATTAAATGACCAGTTTTATCACAATTGGTATAGGTTAATGTTGATTTAGTTGTAACAACAAGTACTATAGGTTTAATTATTGTATTAACCTCTGGTGTGGTTAGTAAAACATTGTAACTCAAACTAATAGGTCCACTTTCCTCACATACTACAACAACTTCCTTGTGCTCAATTAAGGAATCTTTTTTCACACCTGCAGTTGTTAATCTTAGGTAAGGTAATAAACTTGCCCTGAAAATAGTGGTGAGAAAAACATATGTCGTTCTAACATGTAGACAGTTTGTTAGTTTCAACAAATGTTCATAGTAAACTTCAACATGTTTGGTGGTTTGTTGTTGTATATTTCATAATTGCATGTAGACCTCCTCATTGTACTTTACAGTTTAAACCATTTGCAAAACATTTGCTCCAACTTTTCAAAAATGTAATTTGGATGGTCTTGAACATAATTTTCTCCCCATTCAAATATATTGTGCCTTAGAGTAAAACCAAACATGTTGATGATGTCAACTTCCACTGTTTCACCGTTAGTTTTAATGGCCTTTTTGAATACTCTGATGTGAGCATCAAGATCAATGTCCTTGACATAGGTTGGATATTATAATTTCCTATATGGTAGTTTGGTTGTTAATTCTAATATAAGTTGCACAATAAGTGATTTATACCATGGAGGTATAAACATACGCAGGTCAAGTGCTAGCCATCCATAAGATCCAATAGGTGGATTAAAAGGTGGTCCTCCAAGTAGATCTCCTCTGGGTGAACTTCCTCTAGGTGAGTTTTAAAGTTGTCTTCCATCCATTGGTTAGTGAGTAGAACCTCTAGGTACATAAGTTGGTAAACTAGTAGTAACATGTATAGTGGTTGGAATTGGTGTAATAATAAGTTGCTAAACATGTTATTTGTTAGTCACTGGTTGAAACACTATAAGAAACTAATTTCCAACATAGTGTGGTGTATAGGTTGGTAGTACAAGTTGTTCAAGTATTGGGTACACGTTCCTAGGTACATAACCTACATAATTCCTAAAGATTGAGGAATCAAGTCCTTTTCTTTTAATTGGATATGCTGGATACAAACTAGGATTTAAAGGCACAAAAGGGGGTATGACATCATACCACATTGGGTATGTTGAAGTAGGTTTACCTGGTGCAATTGGTGTAACATGTTGTGACCAGGTTATCTAATAATTAATAATTATTGCCATATGACCCATACCAAGATTCATGGCTTGAATTCCTAATACATACACATCGGGTATTACTATTGTAGTGGTTGGAAAAACAAGTTGATGAATATTCATCACCTCTTCTTTTAATAATTGCTAAATCTATCATCAACAAATGGGCAACAATTGAACAAGTGTCCCACCTATTGACAATATGAACAAGTTATAATTCCAGCATCTTGGTTTCCTCTTGAAATTAATCTATGATGCAGAACTTGTGATCTTTCACCTAGACCAAATATTGATCTAATAGGCAAAATGCCTTGTGGATATGTGATTCCTTGTCAAACAATTATGGGTTGTTCAATGACGCACTCCCAAGTCCCTAATTAGACCCAAGACGGGTCTAAGTAACTCAAACAACGGAATCAGGAGGAACTTGGGGCACGCTCCTAGCTCTCAGCACTACAAGGGGTAGAGGGGCGTGCTAAAGCTCCGGGATGGGATTAGGAAGAGTGACAAGCTATTCACTTACTCGAACCTGCATTAAACTAACCAATAAGTTGGTTAGTTCATTTTCAGGAGCACCCTTGGTGCTAGGACAAACCACGGGCAACTCTGAACTCATTTGACTCACCACGGCTCGGACTCGGGGGGAAGCCACCACCTTTCCCCATATAGTATACTTTGTGCCTCTCTGTGGCACCCACATCCGAATGGCTTTTTGTCCCGGGACTCATAAGGAGGAGTCCTGAAATTGTCCCAATTTGGACTCCCGGGACTTTGAGCAATCATAACTTTTTGCTTAAACCTCCAATTGAGGTGAGGTCTCCTCGAGAGCTTTCCAATGGTGTGTCGCACTCCTCCTACATGCACCGGGGTCAGGTCGACTCTTGACTTTTAGTGGTCGGGAGTCAAACTGTTAGTTTGATTCTTGGCCTTTCTTTTTGCCATAACTTGTGCTTTAGATGTCCAAATGGCCCATGCGAGGCCATTTTCGACATCTACACTTCAATAGCTTTCCAATGATATAAAAAACACCCCAATAAGAGGTGTTTTGACCCCTATAATCGAATTCTGAATTTTCGGGAGTCCCAGAGGACTTCCAAGTCCCAATTTCGGGAGTGTGAGTTTCATCCTCACACTTCTTTCAAAGTAGGGTTGCGACATTCAGGGTTCAACATGTTTTAAGTGTGGTATAGAAACCGATTGATTAGATGGTCTTTGATCGATGTGATGAAGTTGCTCCAACTTGTTAAATAGGTGAAATCATTCCATCTCCAAATTAGTATGTACCAAATTGATATTGGTGTTTGGTGGGTAGTTTTGAAAACTAGTAGAGGTTGCAACTGGTGTAGATGCACCAGTTCTAGGTAAATTGTAACATGGGGTTACAAATCGCCATGGTTATCATGCAGAGACAATTTCATCAAACAATTGAACAAGTTCATGATTATCATCATGATAAACGCTCATTGGTCATGGTTGGGTTATTATTTGTGGTGTTTTTGATGAGTGGTTAAGAGCATTGTTGGGTCTCTTTGCACAACCAATTCTGCTACATTTTTATGTTGTTCATTGACTTCTCCCTTTTGTGCTACATCCATGTTTGGTGCATTCATAGGTTCATTTCCCATAGGTTGCACTTGATGTTAATCTTGTTCTTATGTAGGTTCAAAAATAGGTTGATGTATAACCTACTCTAATTGTTTTCTAAGCTTTATAGTAATTGCTTTTGACATTTTCTAAAATAAAAAAGTTCTAGGAAAGCCTTTGCATTATTTTTTAACATAAATTTTTTTAGAACAACCTCTCCCAGTAGTTAGGGGTTTATTTGAAATTTCTTTTATAAATTGGGCGCATGTTTTACTTCAAAAACTTTACACTAACCTCACCCTATTCCTATTGTTTTCAAACTAAACAAAAAAGTAGAAACTTCAATCCTAAAGTTGTTAGAAAAATAAACAAACATGAAATGAATCAGAATTTCAAGTGTGATTGTTTTTCAAACCTGATCTATTAAAATTACTAAATCAAACAAGAAATTTTAAATGTGATTACTTCTAAATTTTGATCCCCAATATGGTCACCAAATGTTAACATGTTTTTGTATTCTTTTTAAGATTGTTCAACTTCCGAATTCTCCAACATATTGTCTTTACAACAACAAGTACATGCAAAAAATTAACAAAACTAAAACGAACTACAAATCCTAAACTAACATGTACACAAATTACTAAAAACATGAAGAAAGTTGGTTGAAAGATAATGATTCATGTTTCAAAATGAAAGAATGAAACATGTAACCAAAAATGAAATCAAAAGTTTATAAAAAAGGTATGTATGATTAATCTTATAATAGTTATTTCAAAATACAACAATCATAACTAACGATTATAAATAGTCATTAGCCAATACCTAGACTAATAGTCCAAATTTTCAAAAAGTTACACCCTGTTCAACTACTTGTTCAACTACCTATTGACTAACCTATCAACCAATCTTTTTAACCTAGTATAATATTACCTATCAACTTTAGTAATCAGTTAGGTTAATGCTACATGTTAGGTTTAACAATATGTTTAGATTTTCAACCTATTAGGTCACTTGTTGCTAAACATGGGTAACATAAACAAAATTATCGCAACAATTTCATACCCATGATTTCTTCTTTGGATGCCAAAACTATTGTTACAAATTATGCAAGTTGTCAATTGGCCGTAGGTAAAAAAAACAGTTTATTTGCCAAAACTACCACATATGGCCAAAATGTATAGCCAACTACCCAACCTTGGGCAAATGGCAAAAATATGCTACATGTTAATGAAATATAAATATGAAGTGTATCATGGTTTTGATACAACCATAATGACACAATTTTATATGATAGTTTATATTGTAAAATATACCTTGGGCAAATGAAAAAAATACGTTACATATTAATGTGATATAAATATGAGGTGTATCATGGTTTTGATACAACCACTCTACAAAAAAATGTAGTTTTATATGATAGTATATACCATAATATATGCATGTACACTGGGATACATGTGTACAAAGTGTATTAAGCATAGGGTTGCGACTCCTAATGGTCATAGTTGCAACTAATGGCACATAAGTGGGTCTTCTTGGATGATTTTCAAATAAAAAGTTGTCCACTTTAAAAGATGGAGAAAACAGTAGTCGCAAAGTAGTTGTAGCATACTTGTAAGCATAACTAATGCCCATAAATAGTTGTAGTTAGTCACAAATGTAGTGATTACAAAAACTAGGATTTTTTCTAATATAACATGATTGGGGTGGGGCTTATTACCAAAGACAATGGCACTATTGGATGGTAGGATGTATGCCATGTTACAAAGGTATGTTCAATCTTTTTGATTCATCGCAATAAGGTGTTACTTGGGCAAGAGTGTTATTGATGGTAGCCAACATGAACCACATTATTGATGATGGGGTGAATGGGATTTGGTGGGATGGTAAAGATAAAAGAAGAAGACTATGTCGTTGTCCCAAGGTATTGTGAACACACGAGCACAGTTTAGTGCATGCAAAGTGTCGTGCAATGAAAACAAAGTAGGCTTGGGTTGTATCATCTTAGTGAATGGGGTGAGTCCTACATTGTTCAAGAAGACTATGGGCTTCCCAAACTGTGGAAACATTGTGATATAGGATTATCTTAAGATGTAGACCATGTTGTTGTGTTTGTGTGTTATTTTAGATGGGGGATTCGAACGTTTTGTTTAGTCATGGTTAGCAATGGGTTATTGCAATAGGAATAATATCATGGATTAATGGGCAAGGATGTGTGCACCATGGCACCCCTATTGCAATTAGGTGGTGCAATTTGGTGAAATAACAGAGGGTTCTAGGGATACTCCATTGCTTGTCACAAATGAAGATGATGATCCACCACATTGAAATTAAAAGAAGTAGTGGGTAGCAGTTTGGTGTGGAGTGGTGGATTTTTGTAGAAAAAATAGTGAGTAGTAATTGGCTTAAATTACTCTCCGCATTTGCATGCGTGTAATTATTATGCGGTCTCCATTTTTGTTATTTATACACAACACTTGGGATTGATGGACTTAATCCATATGCTTAGATGATTTGACAATTGTATTTTGTATCAATAATAGAAGTTAGGCTATAAAGCTGGATGTTTCCACATGCTTTACTTCTCATTAGGAGGATGTCTAAATTAAATGTGAACTTTTTTTAACTTCGGTCTATGCAATGGTCTTTAATTGGGTCAGGTAGTTTTTGATAATGTATTTTTTTTCAACTACAATATGGAAAATCACTCATATGATTTATTTATCTTGTAGCCAACTAATTGTTGGTGGGCCATAGTTTACTTAAATTGTAGGTGACAATTTTTCATGGGAAAGTTAGAGACAATATTGATCCTTGGTTGTTTACAACTATTGGTTTGGTTTGAGAGGTGGTGGTGCAAGATGCATAAGGGATACCATGTGTGCATCAATCTAGGCATGCACTTGTAGTCCACATGTGTAATGGAATAGATTATTGATGTCTATAGAAGGATTATTTTATTAGGGGGTCCAACTTAGTGTTGCCCATTTAGCTATGAAGGTATAATTTTTAAGGTGATGGTATGGAAGGTCCATGTGTTCTTGCAAAACTAAGTGATGCAAGTGATCTTGTCACTAACATGAAGGTGTGGGAAAGGTATTTTTACATTTATGGAAGCAACCTAACTAATAGTCACAATGTGATGATCCACTTACTAGGCTTCATAGCCCCATGAGTATTAAATTATTAATATCAAGGGACTTGGGGTCTAGGTCTTCCCCTTTCTGACCAAGGCTAATGATACTTGTGATATTAATATGTTAAACACACATGTTGGCTTGTAGGAAAAACTTTTTTTCCCCAGATAACATGGTTGCTCCCCAAGGCAACTTAAGCATTCCTCCTTCGAGAACATGGTTGTTCCTTGAGGATCAACTTAAGCCCTTTTTTGTTTAGGAATTTATTTTTGTCCATTTTGTTTGTAGATGAAAACAATAATTTAGGATAAGGTTCAAACCCATGATTTAAAGGTTGTAAGGGTGATTGTAACCACTATATTATTATTTTTTATTTGAAAATGCATTTATTATTTAACTTTTTGATGATTATGTGTGTATAGTAAAAAAAGATTGATTTTTTTTTCCCTATTGGGCACTATATTGAATTATACTATAACTATGTCAAGTCCAATGCTGCAAATAACTCATACCTACTATTTAGTGTTTGCTAGAAAAAATTTGGTCAATGCCCATTATTTTTGACTTGTTAAAACCATAGGAGAACGACTGCTTAATGCTCATTATTTTTGACTTGTTAAAACCTTAGAAAATAATTGTTTAACGTCGATTATATCTTACTTGTAGAAACCCTAGAAAAAAATGTTTAACACAATTATTATTGACTTACTTAAGTTCTAGAAAAAAAAAACTTAACGTCAATTACTTCTAACTTGGTAAAACCCTATAATAAAAAATTGTTTGATAAACATTAATTGTTTATGACTTGTTAAAACCCTAGAAAACAATATTGTTTATTAAATGTTGATTATTTTTGACATGCTAAAACCTTAAGATTTTGTTGAAACAACGCAACAATCATTTATTGAAAACTTCAATTTTGCAGTCATAAGGGAACACAAATTTGGAACTACTAGCAGTGGCATTGTAGAGGTGGATGTTCAATTAAGGATGGCAATGGAAGTATTGACATCAACACAAGCTAGTGTTAAAGAGGAGGACTGAGGAATGTTCACATTTTTTTTTGCATTGAAGAAAGTCCCGATCTTCCCAAGCATGATGTCAAATCCATGGCACAATGTCTGACATCTTAGCCATTATTGACTACGTGGGGCGTATCGATTGTTGAAAAAGTTCATGCACGCCCACAAGTATCGAAATAGAGCAACCTTGGGCATGGGCTTGTAACCAATCGTTGCGACATGCATTTTATGCAGCTACAAGCCATATAGAACTAGTATCACACAACACATATCCTCTTGCTATTGAAAGAAATGAATGAAATGCATTGATTGTTTTGGATATGTCATGTGCATTCGTTCACACATGAAGATTTTCTTTTGAACAAGGTGTGTGTATCATGCTATTTGGGGTGAAACATATTTTAGGTTGGTTGGTGAAGGAGGAGGTGTGTCAATTTGATTTGTTGAAGGTTAGTGTGATGAATTGCAAAATATCTCAATGAGTTTGTGATGTAGATGGGAGAATTCAAACTCCTAATCAAAATTTTAGTCTTGGGGATTAGGTTCTTGTTTGCATCAAAGATTCAAAGTACTATTTTCAAAGTTTTGTAGCCCTTCAAATGTTCATCTTTGTTGACACTAAATGAGGGGAATTGTATGTAAATTCTGGCTCTATTAGGGTTCCATGTTTTCAGAGTAAATTTAGATCCAGATGAGCCTTTCAAAAATGTTTAATATTTTATGGTTAGAACATGAAATTGACAATAATATACACCTATTTTAAGCTCAAATGGAACATTTGTTAATGAACAAAAACTTAGAAGATACGAGGTCCTGGAAGTGGAAGCCTTGAAAATCTAATCTTTGACAATGATATTCAGCACCTACAATATTCAAATGAAGTGAGGTTCAAATGTTGTAGAGTTGACATGGAGGGGATGGCATTGTTTGTATAGTTGGAATGATCCAACTATGTTTTAATTGGAATCATTTTCAACTCAAGAAGATAATCATTCCTTTATGGTTGTTTGTAATGGCAATAATGGTTGGAATTGGATGTTTTGAAATGAGTTGTTATGTTCCTCATGCACACTTGTTAGTGAGCTAGGATGAGGAGCTTCATCATTAGTTGTAGACACATAATCACACCATGGAAAAATTACAATCTAGCAAGATCACCTTGATTTGTTGTCTTCTCTCTACTGTAATACATCCAAGCTCCTCATAGCCATAGGGGATTAGTTGGTTGGACACTATGTCAAATAGGGCAGACATGGAAAAAAACTCCCAATTATTGTTGTGGGGGTAGAGATTGAAACATCATCATGTGTTGTTGCACATGAATTAAATGAGGAGTGGGCATCAACGATTAAAAAATATGTCAAAAACTTTGAGGAGATGCGAGTGGAGTTTTGTGCTACAATAAAAGAGTTGGAAGAATTTGTTGCCATGATCTCACAACAATAAAGTAGCATAAAACATTAGACACAACAATTGGTTGTTACTACAAAAAATGTGGTACACTAAAAATTAGTTTATACATAGTCATAAATAATTATTTTAGTAGTTATTTTTTAACCCTTTGTCAATAGATGAGTTGCATTGCACAAATTATTCCGTTTGGGTGAATAGAATGCGTTTTGTGTGGATTGTCTTAACATGAAGGGCATTAAACTACTAAATATCTACATGACACAATGATCTCAATTTCTTTTAAGATTTAATTTATGGGTGATGGTTATGATAGGACATAGAGAGGGCAACAATTGTTGTTGCTGAATAAAAATAGTGTCGCTTGGAAATTCAACTCCAAGAGTAGAAGATCTTTAATGTCAATTCTTTAAAGGTGAGTAGTAACAACCTTATGAGCACATTGCTGGTAGGTTAAACATGTGGTGTTGTTGGTAAAAATTTGCATTCAAACTAAAAGTAACATCATAAGTATAGTTTTTGATTGATTTTGTCCAAAAAATGTATTATATGATGAGGCTTCAAATATGCTACACTAGAATTGGGGTGAAATTTGGAATCACGCACATAGAGGCTTGTTGAAATGGAGAAGGACTTGCAACAAGCATGTGAAGAACATGAAGATGAGAAGGTTTTTATAACTATGGTTGCATCAATTTGCAATATGTGGAGGAATATGACACACATTCATTGTGTTGGATGATTCTATATAGAGATACATAAATGGATGATGAGACATGCTCATCAACACTAAAGGATTGTCTACTAGTCATTGGGGACCGCTTGCTAGAGGGCAGTTCATGTTTATGAACATGCATGAATAGGTTCACAATACATTAACATTTAGTGTGTAAGAGGGGTGTGTGGGAAAGCAAAAAACAAGGGAGATTGCACAAGGGGAGGTTACGGCTTTGGAGTAAGAAATGGAAATGGTATGTAGGGACCTTGCATTGGTAAAAGGGAGAATAGAAGGCTATTGAAAATGCATCCTGTAATGGTATGTGGAATGCACTATTTTTTGGCATATACATATTATTTTTTTGTTGTTTGTTTTCTAGTTTATTTTTCATACCAAGTTGGGCCTTGTTTGAAAGGATGGTTGAAGAAATCATCTTTCTTGTATCCATACCTTCAAAATTTGTGCATTTTTTTTCTGATGCGCAACATCAAGTTATGTAATATGTTGGTGATTGAAGCGCATTAGTGCAATACATAGGTGCAATATGTATTGCACCTATGTTGGAATAATAACATAGGCTGTTAATAGTAGAGGCAACCTAACTAACATTGGGAGGTTATTGGGTTAACAAGGAACAACATCTTCGAGAATTCCATTTAATGGGTAAATAAGTTGTAACCATGTAGAAAAAACAATAGGAACGGTTTATTACAATGTTGCTAGCACTGGAGGGGGGGGGGGCTTAGATAAGATGAAAGGTTCAACTAGTATGCCAAATATGAGTTCATGTACAACAAACATTACAAATCCAACAAAGGTTGTTGAAGTTCCAAGAGATGGTGGTGAACATGCAATTAAAGGTAGTATGGAAGGAAAAATTTGATGAAGAAACTCAATAGGATGACATAACTAAGAAGACGAGCTTATAATATGGTGGAACTAAGGGTGAAAATCAACATCCTCCTCATAGTTGGAAGCAAACCATAGATCAAATGGCTCCTTCCAAAAGGAATAGTGACATCATGGAGGAGGTTGTAGTGTACCAGCAGTTAAAGGTGGGGGATAATAACAAGGTCGTAAAAGTTGAACATGATGGTTGTAGGACAAAGTGTAAGGGAAAGTAACAAGGTCTAATTTCAATTGGGATAAGAGGTTTGTAATTAAATTATTCTATAAAAATTAATATCAAATCATAAAGTAGAAAAGAGATTTCCAATTCTTTGTGTACATGTGAGTTGTGGCCATTAGAGGTTGTTAGTAACCGGGCATTGTACACTCTTGCCATAGGTGGACACACCAAGTTTGATTTTTTTAATGATGTGCAAACTTTGCTACAAATGAAATATTATAAATCTTTCAGGAAGTGGATTACCCATAACGAAACTAAGTAGAAAGATTTGGAATTGGTAACCAAAATGCCCAAATTATGAATGGTTGTTGGCTTTGGGCATTTGAAATCTAGCCTAGTGACATAGTACATTACAACTTGTTGGGTACTATTATAGTCTATGATAACTATTACAAAAAAGAGGAGCCTTCATATGATGATTTTGAAAGTAGGTTAGATGACAAAATTGGTGACTATTTTGAAACAAAAGTGTAGCATTTGCAAGTTTTCCTGATTAGTGGAAAGATTTGGACATATAGGAGGGAGGATTTATGGTTAAAAATATAGTTATTGCCAATATTCCAATAACCAATGCAATTTTCATTGTTACACGTTTGTTTTGGATGCATGTCTTTCAATTGACATTTGTCATTTTTGGGGGAAATTTGTTATTTGGGGGAAATTTGCTCCCCATAAATCCTTTAATGCCTTAATACTTTGCCATGGGTCATCATCATGACCAATCGAAATGAACAGCTTAGGTTGAATAATAATATACTTAAAACATTTTGATATTATGCCACATGTTAGCATCATGATTAGTCTAAATGATTAGCTTAAATTAAATAATAATACAAATTTAAAAAATCAAAAAAATCCTCATATTATGCCACGTGTTAGCATTATGACCAATCCAATTGATAAACTTAGATTAAATTACAATAAGAATAAAACATTTCATTTAATAATCTGCCATTATGCCACGTGTCATTATCACATTTGCTATCAACTATCACATGTGGGTTGTTGGAGGCCACACGATGTTAAGGGGCATGAACAAAAGATGTGTACCTCCACATGGCCAAATCCCAACCTCTCCCTTTCCACATTCAAGATAATTTCATAAGTAAAATAATAATACTAAGAATATATTGTGTTGGTGATAGGTGGCAACATACCATAGGAATAAAAAGTTGACCAATTTAATTGCAAATTAGTTGCATGCGACAATACATATATGGATGGCCATGGTCCATATACATATATCCATGGTCAATGGATCAACCAATATTTTGTTGACTTTCTTTTCCATCCATCTATATTATCACTTGCGATTTGTCCAATGCAACTAAAACAAAAATAGTTGCAAATGTTGTTTGCAAATAAAAACTAATTACAAAAACGAGTTGAAAATTCCTTATTTTCTTCTAGTGTGCAAAGGATGGCAAAACCTTAACTCCTCATTAATAAAAAAAGGTCATGGCACATTAGAAAAGACATTTCACATTGTACATTATGGAAATAGTCGATTAGGAATTTTGTGTGGTGGAAGCCAATATGTTTTCACGTTGACTATTTTTTTCATTACATCTAAAATTCCATATTTACAAATCCACCAACAAGAAGGATATAAGGGCAAAAGGGGATGTGGAAGAAACAATGATTCTCAAACCAATGATAAAGCCACATGTGAAGCTTCAAATAAAACCAATGATTAAAGCTAAGGTGATGACATGGCCATTATTCAAAACCAATTTGCTCAATTAAAGAATTGAGCATAAGTATGACAACTCAGAAAACAACAACACCAAGTTCCATGAGTGCACCTATGTATGTGGAACATTTTTTTGGTGATTATTTTATGAAACTGATTTGTTGGTTCCATTTTATGTTTTCCACAATGCATTCGATTTGAAAACAAAACACCATGTTACTTTTTATGATTCATAATTACAATTACATGTTTCAACTCACATGCTTTAGAACCATGTGGACAAATGGAGGTCTTCACCTTCAAATGGGGAGAATTAGGCATCAATTATGTCTTCCCAATCATTTACATTGGGTGAAATTGTCACAACCCTACTTAGAAGGAGTGTGAAGATGAAACTCACACTCTCGAAATTGGGATTTGGAAGTCCTCCGGGACTCTCGAAACTTCAAAGTTCAATTGCAGGGGCCAAAACACCTTGCATTGAGGTATTATTTATATCATTGGAAAGCCATTGAAGTGTAGATGTCGAAAATGGTCTTGCATGGGTCATTTGGACATCTTCAGCACAAGTTATAGTAAAAAGAAGGGCCGGGAGTCAAACTGGCAATTTGACTCCCGACCACTAAAAGTTGGGAATCGACCTGACCTTGATGTGTGTAGGTGAAGTGCGACACATTGTTGAAAAGCTCTCAAGGAGAGCTACAAGTTTGCTTAAGACTTCATGCCAATCGGAGGTTTGAACAAAAAGTTATGATCGTTCAAAGTCCCGGGAGTCCAAATTGGGACAAAGTATAAAAAGCCATTCGAATGTGGGTGCCGCGGAGAGGCACATAGTATATTATATGGGGGAAGGTGGTGGCTTCCCCCGAGTCCGGGCCATGGTGAGTCAAGTGAGTCCAGAGTTGCCCGTGGCTTGTCCTAGCACCAAGAATGCTCTAGAATGTGAACTAACCAACTTGTTGGTTGGTTTGATGTAGGTTCGAGTAAGTGAATAGCTTGTCACTCTTCCTAGTCCCATCCCGGAGCTTCAGCACGCCCCTTTACCCCTTCTAGTGCTAAAAGCTGGGAGCGTGCCCCAAGTTTTCACAATTCCGATGTGAAAGTAACTTAGACCCAACTTGGGTCTAACTAGGGACTTGGGAGCGCGTCAGAAATTGTCCCCTTAACCCCAAGCATTAAGCATGGCTTGACAAGGCCAACTAAAAAAAAATCCATGCTCATCTCCAAGTAAAATGTGAATGGTGTAATGTTGGGGTTGGTTACATCAATTTATCAACCCCCATATACAATGATAAAAAAAACTCTATAATTTTTTAAGTGTTTGGTCATAAACTATTTTCCTTAAATGCAATGCTAACATTTGGCTAGAATAAATAAAAGCAAGGTATTGAAAAATACTTCTATAAAAAGCAAATAATGATGAATGATCACAATAACTAAATAACATTAAAAGAATCAACCTTCTTAAACAACTTCCAATTTCAATAGTTTGAAAATTATTATATTGAATTTGAAATTGTTAGAAAATTTGGAAAGTAAGTAAGCATTCTCTTTAGCCCCCAAGTTTACCTAGTGTTAAGAAATAAGTCTAGTGTAAAATTAGAATCCATAGTTTTTATTAAACATAAAGATTGGGCGGATTTGAATTTTGTTTTTTTTCCCCATGATACCCAATGGATATGTTGCCATGAGAAAAAAAGGAAAAAAAGATGAATGAATGTTTCAAAAAATCAAACACTTGCAAAAGTGCGCATTATGTATTTCAAAGTGTTCACCTCCATGGAAGAAACATTATAGGCTACAATGTGTTCACTACAAAAAATCCATCCAAGTTTTAGAATTTATGTAGGAAGCCCATTTTAAAATAAAGATAGAATACTAGCCATACTAGAATTAAATTTAGAAATAAAAATACTCCCTTGCAAGATTTTTTCGTTTCAAATTCCTCAAGTAGGTTTCCCATTAAATGGTGATTGTCCTACATAGGTTGTAACATTTTTACAAAAATGTCATTATAAGTGACAACCTAGGAAACATTTGGGTTCAAATGTGGCTAGTTTAATTATTTTAATTCAAAAATGGACAAAATTCCCTAAAAACACATAAAAAATCATTTAATTTTTCATTTTTTGTAAAATTTTCAAAAAAGGGGGAAAAAAATTGTCCCTTGTTAAAACCTACTTCTTAAAATACCTCCAAATTTTTATACCTATTAATTAATATTACTATACAATTGGACCTCTAGTTGAAGTTTTTAATTTATATTAGTTTTGGGTGAGTATTTGTTTTAGTGGGTAAGAATCGTCAATTCTTAGTATTGGGTCCTTTTAAATTCATACATTTGCTAAAAACAATTAAAATGTTCGTATCAAACGGATTTGGGTTCGAAAGAAATGCAAACATGATTATGTTTGCATTTCAAAAAAAAATAATAATAATAATTGTAGGGTTTAGAAAAGGGCAACAAGGGAAAGCAATTGAAAATAGTAACATTTGGTATTATAGGGTCTTTACAAGGTGAGTAAAGGCCAATGCAACATAAAATACATACTTCATTGAATCACCACTACTAGAATTCCTCTTTTTTCAAACTAACCAAATTGATTAAATGGGTTTTTTTTACTAAAAGACATGTATTTTTTACTAGAGGCCAAAGGTTTGAATGACAATGAATATTTTTTGAATAATCAATTTGACTAGAGTGACTAATTTGATAGTTAGTCAAATTAGACATATAATCAAATTGGTTAATGGCCTAGTCAATAAGACCACCCAATCTAGTCAAATTGGCAAGTGCCTTAGTCAATAAGTACACCTATTATATTCAATCAATAGGGCTAACTAAGGAGGCCTAATTGAAGTGGCCAATTATAAATTTTAATACAAGTTGGGTATCTTGGGATTACATTTAACATTTTGACTATGTTTGACAAATAAAAAAAGGTTGGAAAATGTAAAAGTTAGTTAATCATAACTAAATGAATCACAACCAAATAATTAAGATTAAACTAATTATATATATGGTTTATTTAACTATGGTTAAATTGACTATATTGAAATTAATTATGGTTTAACTTCCTATGAAAATTTTAATTAAAATAGAAATTAACCATAATTAATCTAACCATGGTCAATTTATTCATGTTCAATTAACCATAGTTTGTTTAGTTGTATATGTTTTAACCATGGTTAGTTTAGCCATATTTAATTTAGCCAAGATTCATTTATCCATAATTACTTATTTCATCATTTTTGGGCCATATTTAATTTAATTATGGCTAGTTTAGCCATAAGTAATTTAACAATTATAAATAGTTTAACCATGGTCAAATTTAACAATAATTGGTTTAACCTTAATAAATCTAACCATGATAATTAATTCAACCATTATTAATTGGGCCATTTTTTGGTTTTGCCATAATGAATTTAACCATGGTTATTATAAGCATAACTAAATAAGCTATATTTATTATTAACATATTATTATTTTACCTTAATAAATTAACCATATTCAATAGACACATAATTAATTAAAAACTATTGTTAATTTAACCATGGTTGGTTTTTCCATAAATTTTTAAAACATTTTTATTTTAACCATAATTATTTCATTCATGTTTATTTTAGCCAAATTCATTTTACTCATGCTTAGTAGTTTAACCATGGTTGGTTTTGCCATAATTATTTCATTAATTTTTATTTTAGTCATAATTAATTTTTGCATAATTGGTTTTGCCATATAATATTTTTTCATTAGTTAATTTAACCATATTAACTTTATCAGTCATTAGTTTAGCCAAATTTATTTATTCATGGTTAGTTTAACCATTTTTAGTTTAACTATGTTTAATTTTGCCATAATTATTTTAATTATTTTAATTTTAACCATAATTATTTCATTCATGTTTATTGTAGTCATAATTATTTTTTACATAATTGGTTTTGCCATAAAATATTTATTCATTAGTTAGTTTAACCACATTAATTTTATTAGTGGTTAATTTACCCATTGTTAATTTTGCCATAAATATTTTAACCATTTTGACTTTAGCCATAATTATCTCATTCATCTTTATTTTAGCTATAATTAATTTATTTGGTCCATCCATAAAATATTTATTCATGGTTAGTTTAGCCATGGTTGGTTTAATCATAAATTATTTATTTATTAGTTAGTTTCGCCATATTTATTTTACTCATGGTTAGTTCAATCATTTCTAGTTTAGTTGTAAAATATTTATTCATTGGTTAACTTAGCTTTATTTACTTTATTCATGGTTAATTTCACCATATTTATTTAGATATGGTTAATTAAACCATAATTAGTTTAATCATGGTTATTTTTCCATAATTATTTTAAATTTTTGGTTGGTTTAGTCATTATTAGTTTAATAATCATTAATTTTTCCATAATTACTTTCATTGTGGTTGGTTTAAACATTATTTTACCAATCATTAGTTTTGCCATAATTAAATTTTCCTAGGTTAAATTAGCCACCTATTTAACTTATGTAATGTGAATATGTGGCTAAATAACCTTAATACAATTAGCTTATATGTAGGTGTATTTATACATACATACCCTACCTATACTCCACTTATTTACCTATGGTAACCTAGTTATATAGGCTAGGGTAGGCCATTTATATAGCTATGATAAATTACTAGTTGGTTAATTAGTAATTTACCTAAAATACACTAATGAATGTGTAATTAAATAGTTAAATATTAATTATTACAAATACATTGTTGATAATATATAATTAATTATGTCGAATGTTTCAGGATTAGTTATAATTTGGTTGAAATTATTAATTATAGCTTAATAACTAGACATTATCTATTATTAATTTTTATTTTAACTTAATTAACATACATATTTACCTACCTTTTAATTAATTAATTTACTTAATTTATGTATTTTACATAGTTATTTAGGAATAATGTTGTGTGAACTAAAAGGCTCTAATGTTGTGTGGACATGAAAATGTTTCTCTTTCCCAAATGTTTGTCCCATATGGTTTGTTATCCTTTCCAAATGACGAGTAATATAAATAGATGCACCATAAGTATCTAAAACATAAGAAATATTTAAAGAAGGAAGGCCATTTGGGATGAGCCAATTGAAATGGATTAACTTTAAATGCCAAATTCAAAATGAAATAGGATTTTCCTACCTATGTCATCTTAGGTGTAGGCTTAATCTAGGTGTTGTACATTGAAGCTCAATAAAGGTCATAGCTTAAGTTGCTTTAACCTATTTTAAGCTTCTATACCTAGTTGCTAGTTATAGGCTACTAGACCTGGGCCTAGGAATTTAGGTTGTAGGTTCCTAAATATAGGGACCTTAGGAGTAGATACCCAATTTTAGGTTTAACATAGGTTATTTAGGTTCTATCCATGTGGCATAGCCTAGTGGCCAATGTTCAAATGTCATGTGGCATAGCCTAGATGGCCAATGTTTAAATGCCACATGGCATAACCTAGATGGCCAATGTTTAAATGCCACATGGCATAACTTAGATGGCCAATGTTTAAATGCCACGTGGCATTCTAGGCGGTCAATGTTTAAATGCCACATGGCATTTGGTGTTTGATTAGCAAAAAAATCATTTGACTATTATATTAACTAGTCAAAAGTACCAGTCGAAATGACTAGTCAAAAATGCCAACTTAGGCTTGGTCAAAAAGTACATGGCCCAATCACAATGGATAGGTTCAAAACGACTTGTCCAAAATGACTAGGAGGTTTTTTTGATACTTGTCCAAAATGAGTGTTTTTTTACAAAACTTTCTAATCAAAATAAAATAAAATTCTAGTAGTGCACCCAATTGACCAACCAACTAAAAACACCATGGCATGTCCTACAAACATGAAAAAACACAATAAGTTTTCCATTGTAAAGTTAGGTATCGTTTGAAATTTTGTTGTACATAGTTTCTGAAGTGGATTGGGATCCTTATGAAGCAGGCAATTAATCCATTACAATCACTTTTTAGGAAATTTTTGTGTGGTGTTACTTATTTCAAGTTTTACAAGACTAGGAACAAGGAGTGAAACATGTAATATTTTAGTATTAGGATGTTTTGGTCATGTTGAACCTAATAGAGTAATGATCGTGACACCCAAGCCTATAATAAAATTAAGGTTTGGCTTTAGCATAATGCTTTAGCCAAGGACCTCTAAGAGGTTTCCTATATTTTCTTTTCATTTCATTTAGTTTTATGTGGTTGGCTTCATTGATTTAGGATTGCCCTGTAATAATAGGTAGTTTTTAGAAAGTGGGCATGTGCTTTTAATAAGCCCCTTTCCTCATGGGCACCAAATGTTCCATGTCCCTTAATTCATTACATCTCATTGAATTTTGTAATTCTTATTACTCATTTGCTTTATCATGTGCCACCACAAACCTATTATCCACCCCATCTCCCATGCAAATCATGAACCAACCACTATTTCCCCTCCCATTCTAACAAACCACACACCACCTATTAATTCCCCTTGTCGGCCCCCAACCCTTTGTGTCAATGTGGGGCCCCAATTTTACATTTTCCCAAACCCCTTTCACAATCATGCATAGGTAGGACCTTTTCCCCCTTCCACTATATTAGCCCTTACAATTGCCCATGATTAACCCCCCCAACCTGCCCCCATTTTCTCAACATGGTCACAACCTCCAACTAAAGTTTTTTGCCCCACTTGTGGGCACCAATTTACCAATCGAGGGTTAGCTCGTCATCAGCATTCATGTCAGACATCTAATTCATTCAATCCAAACCCCTATGACCATCCTAGTTCAATACCCTCCCTTGCTCCCACCTCGCCTTTATTAGCCTGGACTTGGGTTTCATCATTAAATGTTTTTGGGTCCTTTCATTTAAGTTTTCATTTTCCTCAATTATACAACACATCTTTATTGTTCTATGACATGATGTACAAGTTGTGTTTTTTTTTTCATTGGATAAATTAGCACAGGACCCTTATGATGTGGTAGCTTAGCATTTATTATTTTTGTTACCTTGACAATGTCTCATTTTGTGTCACAACCCTAACATTGGGTTCGCAACAAAGTGTGAAGTGTAAGGGCCCATGAGGTTGAAAATGTGTTTAGGTGTGAATCACATTTTCACAAATGGGGGAGAATACAAGGGATGAAGCCCAATGATTCCCAAGTGCATTGCCACTTTGGAAGTTGCACTTGTGAAGGAGTTGTGAATGTTTAGAGCCTTGGTTGGAAAGGTAAAAAAATACCAAATTGGGCCCCCATGATACCATTAGAAAGGCCTTGAAGCTCATATGCTTAAAGTGCCCTCACATTGTTCATTTAGACCTGATTTGCATGAGTTATGATCAAATGAAGGGGTGGGAGTCAAATTAGGAATTTGATTCCCGACCACAAATCCCTTGAAAGCAAGGGTCAAATGAGGTCCAATTGGAGCATGTTATACACCAATGGAAAGATATTTTTAAGGGTTATAAAATATTATCCTTGTACTTTCAAAATAGATTTTATTTGAGAAAGATATGAACGTCCAAAGTTTTGGGACAACAAGAGTTTCAATTTTGGGACTCTCACTTGGGAGCCTCGAGGAAAAGTAACATTTGGATGTAGTCCTCATGGAAAGGCACAAAATATATTATAGGGAAGGGAGTGGTGCCTCCTCCCAAAGGTTGCAAGCTGTGTAAAGCTTGTGCTTGAGGTTGTTCTTACGAAGTTCGTCACACCATTTCCATTCAATTTGCAATAACGTCCTCTTTTTTTGGTTATGCAAGTTGATTTCATCCTGAATTCTCGCTTGTGAGTTCGTCCTAGTCCCATCCCGGAGCTCAAGCATGCCCTCCTAGCCCTGAAGTGTTGCGAGTTAGGGAGTGTGCTTCAACCTCTTCTTCTTCCATCGTTTCATTCTGGGACCCACTTTTGGGTCTCTTGAAAAGTTTGAGGCCACATCATTTTGCCCTTTCATGGCACAACAATAAGGCATAGGGAAACATGAGCTTGATTCAAGAATTCTTTATATTGGCCTAAACTTTGGTAACATTACAAGAAAACATGAGTTTTTAGAAGGTCCAAGTTAATTAAAATGTCCACATTGACCAACGGGAATGGTTGTTTTGATTAAAAACATGGAGCATAAAAGACACAAATTATTTTTTATTAAGACATTTGATTAAAGTGACCTTTTTGACCATGTGACAAACTAAACATCTAGTCAAAAAGGTTGGAGGTTCATCAAAATGACCAAGGCTTCGTCAAATTGATCATACTCAACGACCATTGTGATTTACAATTAGTCAAATTGGCCATTTTGTTTTGACACTTAATCAAATTAACCATACCAATAACTAATTTATAACTAATAACTAATTTATCCATCAATTGAATTGTCAATTGGTAATTATTATTATCAAATTGTCAAATTTATATAATTTTTTGGCTAATACTTGATATTAATTTATAATAATTAATAGTAGTCAATATATAATATATAATAATTATTGTTAAGTTATTTTTAAAAAGTATTTTTAAATTAATATTAATTTGTTATATATTAACTGATAATTATTGATTCATAATAAATAATCAATAAAAATAATTATAAATTATAAATAGTTAATAATATTAAATAATTAATAATTAATGTTTAATATTGAATGTTTCATAAACAAATTCAATATTTAACCATTTGTATTGAGTAATTAATAATTAATAATAATTACTTAATATTTAATCATTTGTAGGAAATAATAAAGTATTAATCATTAATATTATTTATGTATGATTGATTGATGTTAATTAATCAATCATTACTAATTATTTTTATTGATTATTTATTAATTGAGTTAATATCATGTAGTAACCTATTAGGCGTAGGTACCTACATGTTATTTAAGTAGATATTTGGTACATATTATAACATTTTACTTAGATAAGTAATAAAAAATATTAAAATTCACTAATGAATGTTACAATATGTACATCAAAATAGAAAATTCAATCAAGTTTATTACAATCTGATGACAAAAGTTTTCAATTTTTGAAATGGACGTAGTCCAATGGTAAAGATTTGACTATTCAAAGTGGAGGCGAGGAGTTCAAATTTCCTCACACATACAACATAGACTACCTAGGCCACTTTGGCTATATGTGGTTTAAATACCTAGGCCGCTTAGGTAAACAAGTATAGGGTTAATTTGCCACCTAGCCTAAGGGCGTAGGTTAAATAATATAGCTAGGTAAATTATTTATACATTCATTATTAGGTATATGTAAGTATCTAAATTTATTACTTAATAGGTTTAATAAATAAATAAATATGATTATAATTAATTCTTATTTTAAATTAAATTAAATAATAATTAAATCATATCACAATAACACAACTTGGGTTTTACAACTAGTTAATAAAATGACTATTTTTTTATTCCAATTATAATTATAAGTTCATGTTAATGACTATGTTGTAAAGGACATTGTGATGCCATATGGCATTGTGGTTTTGTGATTATAGTTGATATCACGACTTGATGGTTTTTACACAAATATCAAATTTTCACAAATGTATTTTTAATGTATTTTTAATCACCCAAAATTAGTTAATAAAATAATTCCATTAATTATTGCATTTTTTGATGAATAATAATAATTTATGGTCGTATTGTGATCGAACAACATGTCGCCAGACAAGGACTTCATGCATGTACTGTTGGTGTGAACATGAAAATCCTGATCTGGATAATGTGGCCGAGAATCTTGATTAGTGGTAGCGGATTTTCTTTTGAGGAGAGTGAGAGGGAAATCAGAAGTGCATGGGATGCATGGTAGTGGAAGGACAGGAAGATGACGACGCGTTTTATGAGAAGCTGCGGCGCCTCATTGATGAGGATGGAGGGAACGGCTAATGGTGATGAGTACGAGGAGGAGGAAGCTTGTTGAGGAAGCTGGATTCAGGATTGAAGAGGCA
>Ga0116231_10005954_pt1 | contig 23667 bp, 11 predicted proteins | sample S1TSphgellanicum_2_FD_89695 | JGI IMG/M metagenome (GOLD analysis project Ga0116231, IMG submission 89695) | Host-associated microbial communities from peat moss isolated from Minnesota, USA - S1T2_Fd - Sphagnum magellanicum MG | ecosystem: Host-associated > Plants > Peat moss > Unclassified...
GTGGGGGGGGTGGGGGGGGGGTGGGTGGGGGGGTGGGGGGGGGGGGGGGGGAGGAGCACTTATTGCACACCACTGCATTGTGTATAGACAATACATGGAAAAGTTTGTGCAAACATATTGAGGTCCATGTCATCTCAACACTCTCCAAATCAATACCATTATGTGTTTTCATTATTAACATAAAATCCCAAAACCAAACAATTTTTCAAGTCAATTCCCCACCTTGCATTGTGTGTGCCAAAAAAATGCCTTGACTAGAATGGTTTGAGAGCATAAGTATCCATGACTTCTGTGTAGGTTAGCCAATCATTTTCCTTTGATCTCTTGTCATCTTCACACATTTGAAACTTCATGTGTGAGGTAGTGAAGAAATCCATACTTCATCATGTACTATACTAGGTACTCTTAAGCTACAAAATGATTTCCTAGGCAAGAAAATCTTCATGAGGAAACCTAAAAGACATTCAAAAGTGCATATTTGTGCACGGGTTTTCTAATCTTGATAATGCCCAAAAAACGGAAAGAGGGGAAACATGTTAACCACACTATCACAATTGATGTAGCACTTGTTTTGGGGCATCTTTAAGAGCTTCTTAATCATCATTTCATGCCGCTTATCTTCCTTCATCATGCTCCCCATTTTGTTTAAGTGTTGCAAAAACAACTTCAACTCTCTTGGTCACCAAAAGTTATCACCTACTATTTACAACTTCCAAAATCTCCCACTTGATTGCTAATTTATGTGCCATCATCAAATGTCAACCCCAAGTAATCAATTCGACTAGCATAGCCAATATGAACACAAAACAAATGTAGGCAAGCCAATTTTGAATGGTATCATCAAGAAGTCCAAATTTGTTGAACTATTATATTGAAACAAGTTGGGTGGCAATTGATCCCTAAGCACCCCATCACACAATGTTTGTGTGATACATAGAACATCATATCTGCTCAAATCAGGTTTTTTTGGGTTTAGGCTGCATCCCAATTTCTTTTGTTGTTACTTCCCAACCTCTACAATCAAGCCTACAAAAAGGATTCATGGAGCTGAATCTTGAAGGAAATATGATTCAAGGCTCATTTCTTCCTCAAGTCTTGCAACTTTGATTGATTCTCTAGGTTCAACTAAAAGGTGCATGCAGACAAAGTCTAAGCACAACTCAGGGCATTGATGTTTGTTTATGTCCAAATCACAACAAGTTTTTTCATTGATGTTGGATTGTTTGTTAATTCTTAGATCTTGTGTCTAGAAAGCATGACAAAATGAGTAGCATTCTGGGCTTGTAGATGATCTGTAGGTGGTTTTTGGGTTTGTATATTTGAAAGAAAAAACAAAAGAAAGAACTTGAGTTTCTTAATGAGAGAACTTCTTGTTAGGGAGGTCACAAGGCTCGCATTTGTTGAAGTTTACTTCGGCTATGGCATGCACGTTGAAGTTGTTGTTACATACTTTCTAGGCCAAGTAATAGTTGACAACCTCTTTAACTCTGGGGTGGAAATAAAAACTAGGAAGCAGCCAGGTTTGATCTTCGCCTATTGTTGCTACTGTTATTGCAGCTTGCTCCTTCTCTAGCCAACTGCTCACCCAAAGCTTCCAATGCTACATTGATGATTTGTTGTTGGTGTTGTCATGATCTTCAAATAGGTACACTGAACTGCTCCATTTCAAATCTCTCCTCTTCCTCCTTGAACCTTGCTATCTATTGAGGACGAATTGGTTGTGATGAAGAACACATGCAGTTGATCAAAAGCTCGCCCTACATGCAATGGTTAGGTCAAGAGGAATTTTGCAAAGTTGTAAACACTTCTCAATTGGTTTTTTCCTTGAATTGTCACCAACAACAACTTGATCCCCAAAAGGGTCCTTGATTAATTGGAATGTTACTGGAAAGCAAGCTAGTGGAGGAGATGGGGTAGAAATAAATAAACAATAAATGAACTAGAAAATCAGGTAATTAATCAAGAGATAAAGCACATATTCCAAAATCGCATCATCGGAGTTAGTTAAAATTTTGCTAGTTTTTGTAATCACAAACATGGAATGCACCTCCTTCTAAAGTTGTTTCTTAAAAAAAGGCATTTTGGGCTTAACTGCCTGCATGCACAAACATTCATATTTGAAAGAATAACCATTAATGAATGAGCTCCTACTACTAATAAGCCTAAGTTATTTACTACTCACATTCTTCCCTCTATTCGCCTTCAAACCACTTTCTGAAAACAACAACAATATGCCATTGCCACCATTGTAAATGTAATTTCATTCTCTCAACTTTGCTACAAAAATTACCTTTAAAAGTGCGTGAAAGTTCAAATTGTTCAATGGCGTCTTTGTGGTTGTCCATCACGCTTTGTCGAAGCATTTGCAAATCATTCATGACATCCTTTAGATGATTCCTTAAAATACCAGCACTGGTGATGGTTGTCCAAGTGGTGGTGTGGTCATTAGCCTCAACCTTAACATGTTTATTACACTAGACTACACTTGAAGATTTGTTTCCTTGGCAAGATCCTGAAGCTTGCCTTTGATACACACACAAACACACACATCCCTTGAAAGAATAGAATATAGGTGAAGGAGAAACTTGGAAAATGTTGCTTGGAAAACATCTTGCTTCTTTCGGCTCAAAAATCTCAAGAATCTAACCTTTAGCCCAAAAATCAAATCTCAAAACCATTGCAAATGAAAAAAATTAAGATTGTTTGTTTGTTTGCTTGCCCTTGCTCACCCTTGACTACTTGCTTGCCTTTGCTTGCGTGCTCCTTGAAACATAAATTCAAAATTTGTTTGACCACAAAAATCCTTCCAACCATGTTGAAGAAACAAAATGTACAAACATGTGTTTGAACCTTCAAAAAAAAGAAACAAGGTTCTTTTACTAGAAGACATCGCCGCCACCTCCTTGTAACCCTAAAGTCTAAAACCTTAATTGTCAAAAATGTCAAACTTAAATTTTTAAATGGTTTTTTTCCATGTTCACTTAAATGTCCTAAACCTAGTTTTGCTTCAATTAATTTATTGACCCTATAAGCATCATATACAATCAAAAAATAATTAATCAACATTATTTCATAATAATTGAACCTACTAATAACTAATACATTTATTTTATACTACACATGCTATTTTTTTTATTTTAAAAAATTAATATTACATATTTACACATACCTTATATTTATTATAATATGATTTTCAAAATATATATCACCCTATTTTTAAATAATTAACTTATAACTTTTACGTCACAACCAATATATTGCACCCTATATTTTTATTCACATATTTTTTAATTTTTTTGAGTAATGTCCCCCCCTAGGATAAATATATGTGTCATTCAAGCCCTAGCCTTTAATCAAAATGACAAATTAATCAATTTGAACCTCTTAAAAAACTATGTTTTGTAATAGTGAAAGGCACCTTTGTTATATAGTTACCAAGATGAGAAAAAAGACAACACATATCGGTTAAATTTTGTAGTTGCACCTTAGTTGCAAATTGAGTTATAACTAAAAAATTTAGCCCATATGCTCTGTGCTTATGTTTTGTTTTGTAAACTACATAACTATATAATTAAATAAGTAAAAAGGAAACTAATTAAGTAGCTCATAAATCAATTAACCATTAATTAGTTACCTACCTACCTACCTACCCACTTACAAACCTACCTATAATTACCTACCATTTTTTAATTATTTAATTCTGAAACTAACATTCACTTTTATTTCATTTTTTTCACTAACTAATCAATTAATTCATAATCATAATTCATCAACAATATGTAATTATTTTATGAAATTAATTAACTAGTCATTATTTTAATTCCAAATTTAATAAAACTATTATTACTAATAACTTTAATTTTTGAAACTTAACCTTTTAAGTTTTAGTTATCAACTAATTGAACAAATAAGTAAATAAATAAATGATTAACTATCTTATATATTTAATTATTAAATAATAATAAATATTGAATATTATATATTATATTATTAAGTTATCAAGTTATTTAATCGATAAATATCATTTAAATTATTAACTAAAGTATTCATTAACTTTTAATAAAACTTAAACCAATTATTAAATTATTAATTCTGAACTTATGAACTAAATAGGAAATCAATTTAATTAATTAATCATTAATAAATAACTAGATAATTGAATTTGTGAAATTTTAATTAATCTTATATAAGCTACAAAAATTATTAATAAACTAATATTTATTATCTATTTACTATAACTTTTGAGTAGTAAATATGAATTATTAGATAATTAACCGAAGTATTAATGAACTTTTGATAAATTTTTAACTAATTAATAAAAATTAATTATTAATTCTAAACTTATGAATTAAATAGGAAATCGATTTAATGAATCATTAAAATAACTAGATAATCGAATTTTTGATATTTTAATTAATATTTTATAAGCTACATAACTATTAATTAATTATTATTTATTATCTATTTACCATAACTCTTGATTAGTAAATATGGATTATGAGATAATTAATTGAATAACTAATTGAAGTGTTAATTAAATTTTAATAAATTCTGAACTGATCAATAAACATTAGTTATTAATTCGGAAGTTATGAATTAAATGGAAAATAAATTTAATTAATCATTTTTAAATAACTAAGTATTTGAATTTGGGAAATTTTAATTAATATTTTATAATATAAATAAATATTTATTTATTAATTTTTATAATCTAAATAAATATTAATTAAGTAATTTTTATTTTTATTTACCATATCTCTTGATTAGTAAATATTAATGATCAAATAATTAAATGAAAATTAATGAATTAATAATTAACTTATTAATTAGTTTTTTATAATTTGTAGTTTGATTAATAACTTGAAATGAAAAACTTGTCAAATAAATCAGTAAATATTGAATATTAATTGCTAAAATATTTAATTGGTTAAATAAAGAGATTAAAATACTAATTAAATTTTTAAAATTTATTTATTGATTAGTCACTATTAAATTATGAAATAAAGAATACATCATTTTTTAAAAAAATTCTTATAATTAATTAATTATGTGTATTAGTTGATCAATTATTATTAATAAACTATTCAAGAATAAATTATAAAACTAAATGATTGATTCATTAAAATCATATTTATTTAGTTAATTATTATTCCATATTTTACATTATTTAATCAATTTTTTGATATTACTATTTTAGTTTGAATATTAGTTTGAAATTAAGATTATGTCATCTTAATATGACCTTACCACTATAATTTAATTATACATCAAAATAAACATGGTATATTTGTAAAAAAACCATAATATGAAATCAAGGTGAAATTATTTTTTTAAATATGTTCATAGTATGAAATAATATGAGTTCAACATGCGTTGAATATAGGTTAAATATATTTAAATACGTTTTAATACACACTTCATGTAGTTTTGTTACATGTTAAATATATTTTTAATGTAGTCAAAAACATCTTAATGTACATTAAATGTATGGGCACATTGCAAAAGTAACCAAACTACAACCAAATTTGTGACTAAATGAACATAAGGGCCTATTCTTGGACGAATAATCGAAAAACTTAGTTAATATGGAAGGATGTGCAATATAGTAATCACATCATAGTTGCAAAAATAATAAGAAAATTAAAAAGATGGTTATTAGTTGTAAAAATTATAAAACATAGTTGCAAATGATGGACAGTCGCATGTAGTCGCAAATTGGATGGTTATATAATACAATATTTCTTGTAATGACATTTGCTTTCACTATTACAAAATGTGGGTGCTAATCTTGTTTAGTGGGATTAGTGAATACATTCGAAATCCAATGAAATCATTTGGGTTACACATATGAATTTCGTTGTAATGCTTGGTAATTAATTATTTGAATGATTTTTGGACCCCTATGTATGCTAGTGTTGGTTTATTTGAAGTTCATGAAACCACAAGGCTTTTCATGGCTAGGCAGTTGCATATTTTATTTGGAAAATATGGTTTGATGCATTATGTGATTACTTTTGTGAAATATAAAATCAACAACCTAATGTTTATGGCAACAACATTATGTTACATTATTGATTGTCCCTTTGAAATTTCAACGTGTTTACAAAGGGATGTGTTTTGGTCACATCATGCTTGGAGCCTACTAATATGTTAGTAATGATAAAAATGTGGCTACAAGTTTAAAACATGTCAATGTGAAGGCTACCTATGGCAATTTATAGAAGATAATCACATGAATAAAAAAATCAGAAAAGGAAGGCATGAATGGGAAAAGGCATGTGTTGAAAGAGGGTTGCAACCTCAAAAACTCAAAACCCTAATGAAAACCAAATTTGTCGATAAGGTGATTATTATTTGAAGAGACACTAGAATTTAAAGAGGCCATTATCTTGTGTTGTGGGCAACAAAGAGCAATTATTTTGTAGCAAAAAATTCTTAAGGTTGAAGTTTGGGTAATTGTGAAAACACTCACAAATGTTTTGAACCGCATTATCACTACTTGTGTGATGAACTAGTTAGGAGGTCATTGGCTATTATATAATGCTTAAGTGTTCTCATTACATCTATCAATTTTACATTGACTTTGGAAGTTGAGATGAGACATGCTATTGATGTTATTAATTTTCTTGATTTCTTTGATGCTAAGAGGGTCTTTCAAAATTTCATGTGAGCTGAAGTTGTTAAGATGATCAACCTTTTTCATAATTTTTGAAAGTATATCATCCACATCATATTCAAAATATGTTTGCCATTATGTTTGATCCTTGTTTCAAGTTTTTACAACTTGTGGAAAACTATGTGGAACATGGGGATTGGGATTGTATTCATCTTGCTTTTGAGTATGATGCAAATGCAGTATCCCTCTTTTAATGACAGTCTTTGAAGTACTAAACCCTACTATCTAAGCATGTATAACAATAATTGTTGGATTTGATCAGTTTATTGAATAAGACAATAAAATCTTTGGTGTTGGCACATTTGTGGAAAAGGCTTCATATGCAGTTGTTGTTGGGGAATAATATTTGTTCAAGAGGTTATCTGTAATTCTTGCTACATGTTTTAATCCCCTATCTTGGTGGTGAATTCAAAAAGGTCAACTTCCAAATGTTAGTTTCTTTGCCAAACAAATCTTGTGTATTTCAAGATTAAAGTTGATTGAAACTAAATGTGTGTTCAATCTTGTTCATGTGTTGATAGCTCTAAGGCATTGTAAGTTATAGGTGGAAAAATTTTATTGCATCATCACTGTGGTGAAAAACTAGCGTAATAATCCTCATTTGAATTGTTTGCAACATAAGAATTTGACAAATTTTATGAAAGTTGATATTTTATTGGTTGAAGAACATTATGATTTGATTGAAGTATCAAATTATTTTGAAAAATTGAAGTTGGATTATGATTAGGTTTGTCAAGATGAGATCACAAATATTTTTGTTGTTATTCTGTTTAATTAATATTGTTGGAATTTGAAATTTGAAAAAACTTAGTCTTTGTGTTCGTGTTGATTTTACTTTTGGAGTTCATTGACAACAAGGATGATAACTTTTAGTCATGTTGTGTGGGGTTGGATGTTTTTGTGTTTTAGGTGGGGTGTGGTTAGAGTAAGAAGCTTGTGTTGTATTGGGCAAAGTTCTTTAAAGAATCAGGGTTCAACTTTTCCACAAGTTTATTAGTTTTGCAAAAAAATATGTTCTTGTAAAGCAAATGTGTGATTGCAAAAATTAGTGTCAAACATCTAAATTTTTTTCTTAACCTTTGTACATATCTTGTAATTATCCTAAAATTTTGACAAATCCATATCCATCAAATGAAAAAAATTGAAAAAAATAAATCCACTATTACAAATGTATTACTAATCTTTTTTAATGCATATTCTTCTATCAATTTTTAAATTAAAAATGCCATATTGATAACCTAGGCAAAACCTCAAAACTTCATATCTAGCCTTCATATCTGGACAACATTGGTTTTAATAATCACCCAACACTGATATGAACCCTGCCCAGCTACATATGTTTAGGTTCGTGATAACTCTCACCTTGTGCTTTATTACAAGTAAACCTCACGAGTGAAAGACATATCCCAAATGCGATTTCACATTGTGCTCTACTATGGGTAAAGTTCACTAGTGAAGGACATTTCCACAAATGCATTGTTGGACTTGTCCTAGGTCCACCATGAAGCTTTACCCTACACATAAAAATTGTAACAACAACAATGTATTTCTTGGGAATCTTTTTGAGAAAAACTCACACTTTTTGACATCACAAAACTAGTTTAAAAGTTTATTGTTGTTTTAGAAAACCATTGTGAGGAGGAAATGAGAAGGAATACAAAAGGATACAAGTCCTATTAAAATTCTACCAATGTAAAAACCAGTGTTGTGCATGTAAATGGTTTGGGACTTACACTCTAAGTGTATGTGTAAAATTAAATAGATGTAAAAAAATGTAAAAATATGATTTTTACTTGAGGAGGGGAGACTTCATAATGTTTTTTTTAATGATAAGTCAACTAAATGGCCCACTGCAAAAAAAAAAGACCATCAAAATATGTACCCACAATTAATTAATATGACTTTGCAAGAAGGTATGGTCATTAAAGGTATATAATAAAGGAAAACAACACTAGAACGCTGAATGTGATCATAAATAGGGTGAAAAATTCAAAAAAAACAAAACCTACCCCGCAAAAAAAAAATTAGCATTCAAGGGTGGGGGACCTCAGTTTTTGCTGTAAACTGAGTTTCACCCTGTCTTTCCTTTTTCTTTAGCGCCTTCACTGTTGCTGCATGTATTTTCACTCCTCCTATTTTGAAAGCTACTATAAACTTAGTCTTGAACTTGTGTATTAAATGCTGACTTTCTGCATTTCATTCCCAGATTTAATAAAATTTCCTTCCTTTATGGTTATCACTGAAAGGAGGGTTCGGGGGTGAAAGGAGGACAAAGAACAGAGTGACTTTATGACTCTATGAATAGTTTTAGTATTTACACTTCCACAACTCAAAACATTTACACAGGGCTGCATAAGTGTATTTGGCAGATATTTACACTGGCCTCGTGTAAGTGTTAAACTCTGAAAAGATTTGTAATACATTTGGAGGAATGCTCCTCAGATGTAAGAACTCACATCCCATTTTAATGCACTTGCTGGAAACCCATTGGGTATCACAGGAAGAAGAATTTAAAATCATTGATTTTTTACATTGTGTAACTCCCTTTGTCATGGGCATTATCAGAATTGGGACCGCCTCAGCTCCACCTCACATGGGCCCTTGCTTTGGTATGGTAATGCCCGCAATCTCAGGCGTTACCTTACATGGAACAACCTTTGATGAAGATGGCAGTCTGACCGAGCACAATTTTCTGCTGCTTCACAGATGGTGTTGAAATTTGGATGTAATTTCCTTGGAGTGGGCGGGGGTGGGGTGTCTGAATGTTAATACAATCTCCAACATCCATTTGAATGCTTCTCAGCGATAGCACTGTTTGCTTGCTTGCACCTCTGTTGTTTACAAGTAGGTTCACCCGTGACCCTTTTGTTCCCAGGGCAAAAAGCTCCTGACAGACAGCATGCTTTGGATCCATTGGAGGTTCCATCGTTGTTTGTTTGTGGCATGGGTAGTAGTAGTGTGAATTGAGCTGCAGCATTCCGGCTGGAGGATCACAAGTTCCAGTAGCTAAATATTGGAAGGTAGCCAATGAGCATTTGTATGAACCAATCAAGCCCCCAGTGCTTTGCGACTCCCAAGGTGTAAAGATCGTCGTCCGAAGTTGAACTTTTGAATCTTGAACCCAGCCAGGGACATGCGGGCTGTGCTGGTGAACTAGAACCCACCAATGCACCAGTTGGATGATCGTTCACGGTGGTGGTCTTGCCAGAAGCCTTGAGGGAAACCACGAAATCTGTCTGTTCTGGGTTTGCTAAGATCTGTCAAACCCACGGGCATAAAAGAACACACAAGAGTCAAGGAGCCCCAACAAACAACTAAGTATACAACACCATGACCAAGTGCAATGTGGGGTTAATCAACTAATCTAATGACAAGGGAAAATTTGAAGTTCTTCCCAAAAAAATAAAAATGAATCATTCCCAAATCCTAGAAAACTATCTGGGCCATGCTCATCAACACCCATCTCTGAAGCTAGGGTTAGGTATCCAAACTGGTAGAACCATCTACCACCATAGTTTGTCCCAAGTCCCAACATGCTTTTGGGTACAAAAGAAATTTTCTCTAGTCCATTTGATGTAGAACCTTTCCCTTACCCATATATTGTCCATTTAATGAACCTCGTCCATCCATCGGTTGGTTGTTTTTTTGGATGACAATTTTGCACAGCAATAGGAAAACCATTTTCATTGTTTAGAGCTTTTTCAAATGAAAGTGGATTAAAGTGGATGCAAAGTGAACTTTTTTCAAATGCTAAAATTTTAGTTGGAGGCATGATGAGTGCCTAAAGAAAGAAGGTGATTGTGTGTGATTAAAGATATATCATGTATAAAATGTTCAAATTTAGTTTTTAAAACACAATGATAATAGTTTCAACACATTTTGCATGAAGAAGACCATGTTTGGCATTTAGAAAGTCATTACAACCACTGAACATTTGACTTGTTTCCATTAAAAACAAGATACAAAGGAAAAAAAAAAAAAAAACTTTTGGGGTTCTATATTAACAAATTGAACAAAAGATGTATTGTAACCAAAGTAAGTGGACCAACAATTTGCTTGTTTGAGTGAGTGGCACTCTTGATTTGGTTGGGTCTTTGTGGTACAATTGGAGAGAGTTGTTGAATTTGCATGTGATTCAAACAACAAATTTGACTGAAGGTGGGGCCATAGACACAATTTAATTTGCAAGAATAATATTCTACAATCCAAGATGAGGTCATCATGCAATGAAGACTCCTTTTTGTCTTCAAAAACCTAACATGACAAATGTATTTCTTTTCATGTTATTTTTGCCTTTTTTTGGAGATTGATGGCAATCATTTTTCCAAACATCCTCCCCCCCCCCCCTCTCCCTCTTTTTGTAATGGATTCTTTTCATTTCAATTCTCTTCGTGCTCAATTACATGATGTAAAATGGAGCTGATTCACCAAACTACATCAACTAATGGCCAACAACAACCCAAAAAAAGTCCAAATTATCACAACCCAATTCAAAATGTCAAGAATTTCATTTAGATTGCAAACTTGATTTTGGTGATGAGCACAGAAAGAGGTGTTAAACACATAAAAACAGCTTTAGCCAATATAACTTAAGCACCTCTTGACACAAAACATTGACCAAAAGGCAAGAAGAATTGTTACCAAAACGTCGTCAAACGATTGTTTTTGTGATTGTCAATCATAAAATGTAGTAAAACCTTGAGTGTTGACACACAACTTCTAGGAAAACAAGTTCAAAGGTATAGATTCCCATGGCTACGACGAGCTAGCAAATTTCCCTCAAAAACCAATCTCAAAGCTCATTTTAGGGCATTTGGAAACAAATGAAGTTAAGAAGAACACATCATTTTACATATATCACTTATCTACAGAAATCCAACTTTGAGAGGATTTGATAGATCAGCATGAGAGGTCCATTCCAACCCAAATCATACTCTACCAATTGGAGAGAAAGAAAGTAACCCGAATTCTCTTATGGATTTTTCACCAATGACTATATTACCATGGCAAGTTCAATATTTCACTATTGAATAATTATTTTATATTGAAGATTCCATGTGACAACGAGTATTTAAACAGATTAAAAAATTATTTTTTTTGTAAATTCCTTCAAAAAAGATTGTTGTTTAGAAATCTTTTTTTTTTTTTGAAAATTTTCAACATTTCTGAAATAAATATAATTTAGTGTTGAAGCTGCCAAGGTACGGGATGGTATATATAGGGGAACTTGATTCCTTTCCAAATTCACCACAAAAGAGGAAAAGAAGCTCAACTTTGGCGTATTGGCTTCAATACTGCCAAAGGAATCTCCCAAGGGGCAAAGGTTGATGAGCCATCATAGGTTGCATGGAGAATAGAAAAGGGTGAGCCAGACATTCCAGCATAGGGGGGTGTGTCAAACTCAACAGAAAACTGCCCCCTCCCCCCCCACCCAACATTAGATGTGCACATGGGCTGTTATTGTAGGCTGTACAAAAGAGTTCTGCCCACTTCTTTTTTTTCCCTTGTCTGCCCTTGGTTTGTCAGAAAAAAAGATGGATGATGCCCAGATACACTATGGCCCCATTTTATGCATCTTTTGGACTTTTAAGACACCATTACAAATCCGGTCCAAAACATGCATACAGTAAACTCTCTCTAAACTAATATCCTTGGGACCGGCCAGAAGATATTAGTTTATGGAGGATATTAGTTTACACAAATTATATGGGGGGTAACAAAAATCATTTCGGAACCTGCCAAAGCAGCATGGAAGGTCATGGAGGTTAGTAGAAGGTCATGGATCATTGGGGAAGGTAACAGAACCTTGTGGAGCTTTGTGGAGGATCAAAGAAGCACGTAAAAAATCATATGACATGAGTGGTCGAAATCTTGGCAGAAAGTGAGGTTGTGGAAAGCTGCACTCTGGGTACTCTCAAAATGCCCTCCTTCGCTTTTTTGTGCCATATGTATGATGTATTAGTTTATAAAATGCTATGGGATCGAAAAAATATATTGAATATCAGTTTATGGAGAATTATTAGATTAAGTATGAGGCCCGTCACGGGCCTGTGCCCGCATATTAGTTTAGAGAGAATATTAGTTTACATAGTATTAGTTTAGAGAGAGTTTACTGTAACAGGATCCAAAGGGCGTAAATATGGGCAGCACCAGACACACTTTGGACCTATTTTATGCCTATTTTGGACTTGTAAAAACACCATTACAAACCCAAAACATGCATAACAGGGCCCAAAGGACCTATTTTAGGCATATTTTGGACTTGTAAAAACACCAATACAAGCCCAAAACAAGCATAACAGGACCCAAGGGTTGTATGGGGCAGCACCAGACAAATCTTGAACAAGCCAAAAGGAGAAAAAAAGAAGAAGCAGGCAGTACAAAAAGGCAGTCAGGGAAGAAGAAAGAAAGAAAGAAAGAAAGAAAGAAGAAAGCAAGCAAGCAAGGGTGTCCTTTTGTACTGACTACAATAACAAACTTTCAATTGAGGCCTGGGATTTGAAGAGGAAAACCCTAAAAAAACTTGATCCTATAAACTTTGAGTCCAAACAATAGAAGTTGTACTGGTCCTGGCGGTTATTATTGTTTTCCAATGGGGCCACCAAATCCTTCTGCAACCCCAACCCCCACACCTTTCTAGATATTCCCACTTCTCTAGTAGCTAGCAACTCCCAATCAATCTGTTGTTATAGCACTAGTGGGGAGAGGAGATTCAGTAGTAGCCCTCCTTTCTATCCCTAAAACACCAAATGTGCACCCTCAAGTAATTTCCTTTCCATTGAATATTTCACACAAGATCCTTCATCAATTGCTGGTTGGCTATTTGCCAAAATGAGTGTTGAACTGGTATACACTTCCTTTTGAACCTATCAGGCAAGGTCCTTGAGTATTAGAGTTGTTTTGGAAGTCACCTTGCTTTTGCGCCCCTTGGTTTCGCCCTCCAAAGTTGTGTATCCTCTAAAGACCGTGTATCCCGCAAAGTTAGTTAGCAAATTTTTTTTTGAAAGATGGTTTCAAACATTGAAATTCATCATTTATTGCACATGATTTGAAAAAGATTTATATGAAAAATCAATGTTGGGACCATCAATTTTGGTGTGGTCCCAACATAAATTGGTGGTCCTAGAAGTTTCAGTCTCCTTTAATGTCTCTCTTAAGTGTTTAGCCTTATTTATTAATCTCAATACCGTAGTGTAGGGTCAGCTTCCACATTGCCAATTAGGTTAGCAATATCAATGTCAAAACAAAATTGGGTGCCACATAAATTATCACTAATTGGGGGATAATAATCACCAATTATGCATAAAGTTAGGTTATCAAATAATCAATGGTTATCACTAGTTATCAACCAGTTAATTATAAGGGTTTTAACAAACAAGTAAAAATATGAAAATTGTCTTTATTTTTTGGGTTTTCTATCATAAAAATATTAAGTGTCTAAGGATTGATAACCTACATAGATGATAAGTAGGCCATTTGGATAGGTTATTATATTTTGTGATAACCTTCTAATTGGTTATTGATTTTTGATAACTAAATCAAATTTCAATAATTGGCCAACACTAGATTGTATTATAAACAACACCTAACAATGCACCAGTTGGTGTGATGAATAGGTACCATTTTTCTATTGTATTCATGCTTCATATTTAAGCATAATAATTAGTTTTGTACTAATTACTAACCACTCATGTGTATCTAGTTTTTTAGTAATTATCAAATGCCTTATCTACTTATTTATCTACATAGTAACTCTTTATTTTTTTAACCCTATGTGGATGTCATAATTGATACTAATTAATTTTAAATGAAATTTGTAATTTGTTAAGAAATTTCATGTTAAAGTTTAGAAAATTTAAGGAAATTTTTGGCTTAGTATGTTGAAATTTGAAAAAATTCCTCTTTCATGAAAACAAGTTTCAATTTGCAAAATTTGAGTTGAAACTTCAATTGTGACAAACTTGTTTATAATCACTTCAACAATATTCATACACCAATATGATTGTAGCAATTCAAGCTCACACAATAATCATATTAAAAAATAAAAGTTTGAAAAACTCTCAATGGAGGTGTTGAAAAACCTTGATATATAATCTCTCTTCAACAAAAATAATCTAACTAATTTGGAAAGCATTTACACATTTGGCCATCACGTGTTTAAGTTGCATTGTCTTCAAATAACTCATCAAAGTCATGTTTTTCTTCCTCATTAGTGTCTTCACAAATATCATCAATAATAATGAAAGGAACATTGTTCTCATTTGCATCCATAGTTTTTCTTTGAAATTCAAGATCAAATACCCTTTATAATTCACATTTTCCCCAACCCTTTATGATCATGATTGTACAAGATCTGACAACTTGTCAAGACTCCCAAAACCACATGCATAGATGTTCACATAATGTGCCTATTCAAAGATGAACTTGAATCTTGGGAACAAAATGTTCTATCTAACATTGAATTGATGTTATAGACTACATTGTTTAAACTTTGTCGTAAATCCACACTTCAATGGCCTTTGAAGAATGACATCAACATGTTATAACTTTTATGTGCAATTTGTTGGGATGGACAATACACAAATGAAAGGATACATTTTTTCATCTAAGAAAGAAAAACTTTTAGCTTGTGCATAGACCAACAATCAATAAGCCATATCATTTTCTTGATTGTTATGCAACTCCATTTTCATAATTAGATTTTCATAGTAAGGAAAAAAAACATGACACACAAACTATTGGCGTGATTTAATTGTTGACCAACGATTTTCAATCATTGTGAGATGAAACCATAATCAAGAGAAATCTTGGCTAGTGGATTTTTTGGTAATTATCACTTAGTTTTGTTAATGAAGATGATTTTCATAGGTAGCAGAATGCCATTTGCTACTAATGATACACAAATTGTCACTCAATGTTTATATTTCATGTTGATGACCTTGATGTGTTTAGAACCTTTTCTTTCTCAAGTACAATCCTTGGCCATTAAAATCAAATGTATACTTAATGCAAACAATGCAATGAATAACTTTAGAATTAGTTTAATATGAAGTTTAACAAAATCATTGTTTACCACAACACCTTTGAATCAATCATCAAACTAATACGTTTGATGGAAATCTATGGAAAGTAGGGGTTTATTCATATTCGTGGTTGACACATACATAATATTTAAATAAGACCATACCTATTTGATCATTGTTCATGACTAAAATTAGAGGTATGTCATAGGCCTTCACCAAATAGGCCACCTTATACACCATGAATTTTCCTTCATTCTCCAAATCATATGGAAGTTTTTTCCACATGCCATTATAGCTCATTGATAACTCCACTACAATTGAAATTTTACAAAATATCGTACCCATTTTCTTGTAACCTTTAACCTTCCATCACCTTCAAAACATGTGCATTGATAGATCCAAAGATAATAAGTTGTAAAATACCAACTCTCAACAATTGGCCTACATCTTTCATTCCACGAAGCATGTCACAAAAAAATTTCATAACATTTAGTGTAGATGAAATAAACCCTTCATGTGGTGTTGATGTACAATGGTTATATCTTCATATATGAAACAATTATACTTTGGTTTCACCTTTCCATCGTGTGTAAGCCATTCATACATCACCCATCTATTCAATTTGTCAAAAGGCCTCGTATTTGTCCTTGATAACATATATGAAAATAAATAACACAAAATTAGATTGCATCACATGTAAACAAATTGAAAGGACCACTTGTTCTTAACCAACAATGATATATCAATAAACTTTGATCACATGTGAATTAATTTCAAGTAATGCAAATCAATAGAGCAAATCAATAGAGATATTGCGATGGCACTTCATTGTTGCAAAAATAAAAGGTCATTTGTTTTATGTGAGCCAATTTTCATAAGACCTTCTCTTCTTTGAACAAATCATCCATGAATGTTTTGGTGAAGAAAGGATTTGTTTGGGTGGCATTCTACTTTAATAATTGAAATGGTGTACCACAAAATCTAGAAAATTCTCGAAATTTGAATCAATTAATTTTCATCATCATTAACATCATCTTTGTTACATATTATATCAAAGTCAACTTGTCCCTTTTTCTTTTTCAAAGACAAAAAGAATATGGAAGTATTTTTTTGGACCTCAATTTGCTTCTCCAAGCTTTTTTTTTAATAACATCAACTAATGACAATGCTCTATAAATTTTCAATTAACAAGAACAATATTTTGAAATCATGGAAATGCCAAGATTTCTTTCACATACACACTCTACATGTACATACAACTTCCATAACCTCATTCAAAAAGGTCATTGGAAACCAAAACATGATAAAAATGCAATAATTCACACACAATATGTTAACTAATGTTCATTTAAAATAAAATGGTAGGTGACATGGTGTTGGTGTTAACAACTAATGTTAACAAACATTAAATCTAAGAAAATGAACATTTTAAGTTGTTTTTGGTGTTACATAAAATTTCAAAAAATGAGCAAATATCTCAATGTTAAGCCAAAACATCTTCTTTCTTTTGTTTTTTGCCCATTTTTTCCCCCTTTTCTTTCTTTAACTTCTATTGCTACCATCATTTCTTCCATACTTCTTGCAAGTTCATTGCGATTGCTCCTTCAATTTTTATCTCCATTACCATCATTATTTGTAAAGGTGCAAAACCTATATTTATAAAAACATAATAACAAAAGAACTCTATCCATGAATTGTATGTAATAGGTTTAACTATAAAATTTGAACTTACATTTTAAATTTGTGTGAACCATAATATTGGTGCAAATCATCATCAAGATGTTGTACATCAATGGTGAATAGTTCGTATTTAAGAGATTTCATTGTTCACACCCATTGATTATCAACCTTGGGGAAGCCACTCCTTGTATATTTTAGGAAGCATTTGAAATAAAAGGGTATTTTTTGGTATGCTATAAAATAATGAAATATTCTAGGTACATCATAAAATATATAAAATATATAAAATATATTTGTAATATATTATCATAATGAGTTATAGGTGTTCTATTTACATTCAAATAAACCATAAATTATATGTATTTCCAATAAGTTTCACCCTTTATTTTTTGCATGCCATTTGAAATAAATTTTTTTTACATGGAAGTGACTTCCCTGAGTTGTTGACTTGCACCAATTTGATGAAGAATACAACATTCCTCAACAACCACCACTACCAACAAATGTAGTGGCTTTAGCAACCATGTTGCCATGTGATGTTTTAAGTAACTTGAATTCCTTGCACCCATTGCATAAATTTGCCTTCTTGATCATATGCAAACCCAATAAAAGTGAAAATAATGCAAGGAAAAAATATTTCAAGAAAATGAAATAAAAGCTTGAAATTATAAAGAAAATAATGATGAGGATTTGATACTCATATGCAAATGTTAAAAATATAAGTGATGATAACATAGGTCCATCTCAAACGAACAAAAGGAAGACAAAAATTGTAGATGAATCAAAATTCATGGAAGCCAAAGCAAAAATACTTAGATAAGTTGATTGGGGAAATTCTAAGATTTTGTCACTCATCAATGCAAAGAAAATTCAGCACAAGGTTAACTAGGAAATTGTAGATTCATGAAATAGTATGGAAACATCAAAATGGAAGTGTTTTTTTAAAGTTGTAATTTTGGCGAATGGTCTTTTTGATCATTACTACAACAAACCAACATGTAGAATCTTGCATCCTACTTATACGTGCTTCATACATGTTTTAGATGGACAATATCCATGTATGGAGTAGTATGAACCTATGAAAAAAGATATTTCACATGACTATTATTGCCAAATCATGCCCTAAAATGTTTGTGATGCCGTTTTATGGGAATTTTATAAAACATAACCTCTTTATTAATGAATCCATATCAAAATCTATTACAGAAAAAACCCCAATTCAAAAGAAATATGATCAAAAATTTTAAAAATTCAAAAGTGAAAGCACACGAACAAAGGCTACAAAGGAAAACGATAGAACCTACCAAAGGGAGGCAAAATAATAACCTATGCTTTAAACCCCACACCATTTGCACGAAGCAAATTAGAAAAAGAAAGAGGTGGATTTTTTAAAAAAACACCAAGTTTATAAAAGGCCTTCTTAGCAATAATGACTTGTTTCAAAATAGAGGTGGCTTAAATTTTTTTACAAAGTTATGAACATGCTTTGCTTATAAAATATGTACAATTCAAACAATGTACAACTTTTGGGTGAAAGCACATTAGGGTCTACCAAAAATGGCCATTACAAAGTCCATTTTGGAAGTTTTTCTAATGTATTTTTAAACGTAAAAAAATGAACAAAACCACAAAAACCTTGAAACAATGTTAAAGTTGACATCTTTTCCATGTCCAAGTTAATGGTGTTGTACCCTACTTTCAACCTTTTTGAACACCTTTATTTACTATTGAACATGAAAAACATCCTTTTGGATATGTGACAGACTTTGAATTTTTTTTTACTTCTATTACACACAATAAGGAATAATAAAGTCCATCACATGTATTTCATATTTTTCAAACTTTTTATTCCTAAGTGTCATAACCCTTGAGATTATAACATGTCCCAAAATTGTGGAAAAATCTGCAATTCCATTAAAAATAATGAATCCATAACATTTTTTTTAATGGATCGTGACCCCAAGATGGTCTCGATTGCAAAGTCCATATTTCATTGAAAATTAATGTTTTTGGTGTAATTATTTGAAAGTAAGTAAGGCAAAGATATTTGTTTCACTTATCTAAGTCCATTTTGTTGGAATTTCCAACTTGCATATATGGGTTTTATATAATAGTATGTGTTCAACCCAACAATTTTGCTTTTATGTCATTTAGAAAAGTTCATTGTAATATGCTTTTACCCTTTTGGTGCCCTTAGTTGATCAGACCATGTTAACACAACAATGAAAAAATTTGTTATGTTGGTGAAAACACCCAAATATCTCTATGACAAAAATGAGAAATACATCCTTGAGGTGTTAACCATAATAAAACATGTCCTTTGCTTGAATTGCTATTGTTGTAATCATTCCATGAGAAATGGTAGTTTATGAAACTAAATCAACTTGAGTGGGATTGACAATGATGACATTAGTTATAATGTAGACTCATGAGAACATGTAATATTGATCCACCAATGAAAATATGTAAATGATGGCAATTAGAGGACATGTGTTTGTTCACGTGAAACATAAAACTCAATATTTCTGGCCATGGAAGTAAAGGCCTCCCAAATGGCGTCATGGGATGCAATGTGTTCCCCTCCATGGGAACACCATAAAAACTATATCCCCATTGGGTTTATAGGATGACTATAGATGGAATAGAACATGCCAATATTTGCTAAATGGGAGAAACCCAACTTGGTGTGCAACATTGCAGAGAAGATGTTTGGGGTCAAATGAAATGATTTTATATGTTTTTAGTTTGAACTCACCATAAGGGGTAGTGCAAGTAAAGGATGAGCACCTAGGTTGTTTGATTAGAATTGATAGGTGCAAAAAAATACATTGATCAAATGCATTCTACGCTTGGTAAATAGGTACATAATTTCCATGGGATATAACATGAAGACCTAGGTCCTTCCATTTAGTGTGGGAATTTGATAGGGCCATTTCCTATCACGATTAGGAGGGAAGTTTTGAAATTGGTTTATACTATGATAGACAATTTTGATTTTTGCAGTATTTGAATTGTCAAAATTTATGAGAATACTTGTTTGCCAAGTTGAAAATATGAAAAAACTTTCAAGTGTACTTGCTTCATTGTTTAATATAACATCAAATTATAAAATTTATCTATGAAACAAAGTAACTTGTTTTGTTTTGTTTGTGAGTCACATTAAAATTTCCCAAACCATGGTGCTTCATGTTGTGCTTTTGGTGTCCTCAGAAAGCTTTTGATGAGTAGGGGTGCATCAACTTGGTTTGAGCTTGTTTGGAGTTACAGTGTGGAAGTTATTGATTATTGAACCATATTCTCAATGAAAATTAAATAAAATCAAAACTAAATTGTATTGGAATTTGAGGACATTCTTGGTGTTGTTGGAAACCCTCAATGAATCAAATTTAATAAAATTATTCCACATTTTTCAAAGTTAAGGGGTGGAAGATGATTTTTAAGTGGATTTTGTAGCTGAAAATTCAAACAAATTGCAAAAATTGGGTTTGGGAGGAAAAATTAGTTGAGCCTTCAATGTGTTCACACTTGAGCCAACAACATAATCCACACTAGTATTATTAATTTTAATTAGACACCTTGTTACTAAACCATGCTAGGTATTATGGTAGTCGTAGGTGTTTCTCATTTGTCATGCAATTTCAAAAATTGTCTTTCATGTGGAAATTATACAAATGAACTTATTTCATTCATGAATGAGGTGAACAAACTAGGATTTGCAAGGGAAAACCAAAGGAATTGAATTCAAATATGATTTCAACAAAAAATCCATTTATATTAAATATTTCGAAAAAAATACAAATAATGACTTCCCCAAGAAATACATATGTATGATTCAAAATTACAAGGAGTAAATATAATCATATTAAAAAAACACAAGGCCCAAATTTAATCCGACTATCGAATTTGTTAATCTTTGTTTGTTAAGCCAAATGCCAAAGATTGTCCTCTAATCCATATTATTAGCTTTAATCCCACACAATGGCATGCACATAAAAACATACAATGTTGAGGTAATGATTGCAAAAAATAAAATAAAAATCATATTAGCATCTACATTGTCATCAATATTCACATGGATGCCTTACAAGGCATATGTGTATATGTTTACAAAAATTTCTTTGTGAATGGACATTTAAAATCACATGTAAACAATATAGAAGTAATTGTGAACTTGAACTCTTACATGTTCATAGGATTATTTTAATGGCTAGAACCTTGTGACACCCCTAATGTGAATATGTGGTGTTGACAACCATATTTCCCATATTGGCCCCTAGATTGAGGCCCACCCGATGTGGTGTTGCCCTTTAAATTCAGAAACATCTTAATTGAAAAAAAACAAGGATGTGGAACTTTAGTATGTAACATATTGCATGAATTTCATAATTCTTGTCAACAAATTGGTTAATAACTTACATCTCCAACTGTAATTAAACTCATAATATGTCAAGCATAAAAATTGTAAGACTCTAGATCAATTAAAATTTCAACCTAAAGAACCAATTGCAAAATGTAGTGTGTTCAAATATGGAAGTAGTGGAATCCGGTGATCCTTGAATATGATCAACATACACACTTAACATTGCCTCCAAACATGACCAAGGCATTAAAAAAAAAAGACAATTTACCCACCATATGAACCTTTGTAAGCACTAAAAAAGATTAAGTAAGCTTAAGGTAGCAAAGTCCATGATCATCCTTACATTAAAGCACCTATAAGCCCTTTACCAAGTTGTCGTGTGACTTTGGAATAAATTTATGCAAGAAGTTGTGTTTTGGCAATAACGATTGTTCACATGAATTCCTTTAAATGGGAGTTGGGAACCATGTTAAAGCCATAAGTATTATACTATGTTGGGACAAATATATAATGCCCTTTGCTTTTCAAGTTTGTTCTTTACTCAAGAAGGTGCATCTACTTTCTCCATGTGATTATTCAACAATTGGAAAATGAGAATTTCAAAGGCTTCCTCAAAAACAAATTTTTTGGTGAAAGCAAGTGGGTGAAGAGCCGCTCTTGGAGTGAAGGCATTCAAGTGCAAAAGGGGCATTAAGCTGAGCACGAGTGTTGTATGAACATGTCAACTTGTGCAGCATGAAGAAAGCTTCGGAGCATATATAGTGTTGAAGGGTTTCAAAGATTTGGAGTGAAGGCATTCAAGTGCAAAAAGGGCGTTAAGCTGAGCACGAGTGTTGTATGAACATGTCAACTTGTGCAGCATGAAGAAGCTTCGGAGCATATATAGTGTTGAAGGGTTTCAAAGATTTGACAATGCTACATTGATTGGGAGTATCTTTCAAAGGGAGAAAAAGGATGATGATTGACCCTTAGCCCTTGGGCGAGGGCCTAAACGCGTGGGGATTGAGACTTCCACTTGGGTTAGGACTTTCACTTGGGACATGATTTGGCCCCAGGTTGAAATTTGAGACTTGAAATTTCTCTCGTCCTATTGTGGATATATTTATTGTATAACTTTCTCAAAATTTTGAAGGTTAGAGTTTCGTGTAATAGACATTTTACTTTCTTGCCTTTCATGTGATAGGAATACTTTCATTTTTTGCCTTTCATGTGACAAGCACATTGTTTTTTGGAGCCTTTCTTCTTAGCTCATCAAAAATGCGTGTGATGGGCAATGACAACAAAAAGGGGGGTATAAAAAAATTCATTCATCCCCCAAACTGTGCACCCCTCCCCCCCCCCCTTCTCACACTTTTTCCCATAAGGAGGAAAAAGAAAAAAAAGAAAAAAAAGAAAAACAAAACAAAACTGAGATTCTTTCTTTCCCGTAATTTGAGGTGGGGGTCTACCCATCCATGTGGATGATAAAATTGGTCATTTGGAATACGTTAGGTAGTTAGAAAATGGCGTTTCATCCACGGAAAGAGGAATGGCCGATTGAAGCGGGGATCTTTCCAGCTCAGCCCATGGAATCAGGTGATGATTTTTCCCACGTAACTTACAGAACCCCTTTTTCAGACGGTAAACAGATATACTGACCACCGGGGTGGGGCCACGTGTCATGAAACTTCAACAACTTTCTTAAAAGCCACGCCAGTTGGCCTAATATCTTGGAAAAAGGCGCAATCGGTGGCAGCCCAATGGGTTGCTTTTTGGCGTTACCTATTAATTTACCCACTCCATCATGCCCCTTTGTGGGCGGGAACCTAAATGGGTGGAGGGGGGGGGGGGGGGGGGGGGCGGGTGCGCTGGGGGGGGTTTTTTTTCCCCCCCGGCCCCCCCGCCCCCTGGGCCACCTTTTTCTCGTCAGACTTGCTTTTTTTCACAAA
>Ga0116231_10005956_pt1 | contig 23660 bp, 21 predicted proteins | sample S1TSphgellanicum_2_FD_89695 | JGI IMG/M metagenome (GOLD analysis project Ga0116231, IMG submission 89695) | Host-associated microbial communities from peat moss isolated from Minnesota, USA - S1T2_Fd - Sphagnum magellanicum MG | ecosystem: Host-associated > Plants > Peat moss > Unclassified...
GGGGGGGGGAGGAGAGAAGGGGTGAGGAGTGAGGGGGGGTTGTGGGTGGGGGGGGGGGGGGGGGGGGGGGGAGGGTGTGTTCAATTTTGTGATGTAGTAGCCAAAATGGCAATGATCCAACGGAATTTTTTGTTGCCATATTTGGCTACAAGCTAAACATACTTCTGCAGTTCTGGGCTACTCTACTTCAACCATGTATGCAGTAATCTGGCGGTTTTTCGGAAACTTTTTGCTGAATTATGGCTATTGAAAAATCTGAAAAAGATCTTGATTTTAGCACTTTTTTTAGTTTTTTAATATATAGCATTTTTGGCTATATATAGCCAGCAAAAGAAACAGGCTGCCTAGAAGGAATCTAATGAGTCTCAGTAGAAAGAAAACCCTGCAACCGACACTGTCTGGAGGATCTCATGCTGTCTAAGGTGGGTAATTTTGTAGCTGATGCTCAAGGAAGAAGAAGAAGAAGAAGATGATGATGATTTTTGCACTCCAATTTCATGTGTCAGATGATGCAGTTTGCAAACTCAGTGGTATAGAGGTTGAGAAGAATGACAAAAAATTCTTGATTTAGCAAGAGAAGTCCTGCTGCAAGTGAGTGAATGCTGCTGTATAGAAGATATTATTAAGCTCTGAAGTATTCATGTTGTCAAGGATTCGACTTCAATCTGGAAACTGTATGTGTGTGTGTATGTTTCCCGCCCCCTTTCTAGCTCTGCTGCAGCAAGTTGGTGTGCAGCCTGAATTTAATTTGTGATCATTGGATTGTGGAGTTCTAAGTTTCAAGCTGCTCATCCAACTCCTGCATTTCAGTATTTGTTGTGATTTGCAGGCATACAGTAATGGGGTTGAGAAGGAGGAGGAGAACAGAGTCCGAGACTACAAAGTCAAAATGCATGTTTCAGGATGACTGATGGGAGAAACCCAAAGCTTGCTAATTCTTGGGAGAATTCGGAGTCTGAGTGAGAGAGAGAGAAGAGAGAGAGAACACAACTATGGAGCAAGTAAGGTCTCCTGGAGTATTCAAAGCTGCTGCTGCTAGTGATCAATGGGAGAAGCCATATCGACCTCTACCACATCTCTCCCTGGCTTTTTCACTAGTGTGGACACTATTGGCCTGTATTTGGGCGATCAATACTTGGACAAAGCGGAGATTTCAGGTACATCCAGAACCCATCTCAATCTTCCCCACTACTTTTTTTTCCCCCTCTCTCTTTCCGTGACTTCTCTGCATCTATTTTGAGATTGGATAGATCTAGAGTATTTTGCAGAGAAAATTCCATCACTGAGCTCCTGTACAACCACTAGATCCTCTCTCTCTCTCTCTCTGAGTATTTGTATTTAAGATCGTTGGTTTTGCAGAGAAGTCATTTGCAGTGGGTGATAACAACAGTACCAGCATTGAAGGCACTTGTTCTTGGCCTCACATATGTCTTTTGGTAAGCTTGCTCCATTCAGTCCCCAATTAATTTTGAGCTTCATATTCTCAAGCTCTGAGTCCAGGAGTATACTAGTTGTTGGGATCAACTCATGGACATGATCATCTTGCTGGATCTAGCTCAGGATCAGCTTAGTTGTTGGGGATCTCATGCACATGGCAGTCTTGCATCTAGCTCAGGAGCTGAGCATAGTTGTTGGGGTCAGTCTAATGGACAGACATGATGATCTTGCAAATTTGTGTTGTGCTGGGTTAAATCCATCTGTCTGTGCAAATGGCAAGATTCTGTACACAATAGCTCCCGCTGCAGATGATCACAAGACTGGAGTCATTATTAGGCTTGCTTCTTCTGAATCCTGCAACAAGAGAGGAGAGGATATGTCCAAAAAAAATAAAATTTAAATCCACTTCCTGAATAGTTGCAACAGCTCAACTAAGGTGAAAAAACAATCTTCAATTCATGAATATTTTGCATGATTTTTGTATTTCGCACATTCCAGATATTCTAGTAGCAAGAACTGCTGTGCATGTAAAATTCAAGAGGAAGGTTTTGGACTCAAAAGTTTTTATTGTTTAATGACCTAGATTGTAAGTGGCAAGAAACAATAGGAAGGAGAATTGGGAGGGCATGGGGAGGACAGGAATTTAATATTTGTGCTGATATTGTGCCAAATGTGTTTCACTGGAGTAGATTCCTTTTGGGCACCAGACAGTCTGTAATGGCAGATTGATTGATTGGGTTGTGAGGAAACAACAACTCAAGTACTTGGATTGATTGCTCAGAGGAATTTTTTCTATGGGGTTTTTTGGTGTCACAGGTATTCATGCCTCAATTTGAGCACCTGCTCTTTTTGGGTGGCATTTGGAGTGTTTGTTTCCCGGATTTTCTTGGAGACCACATGCGTGATTTCATATCTGTTGGTTGCACATGGATACTGCATCATCCAGGAACAGCTCTCTCTAACTGATCGCCGCCGCATTGCCGGTCTTACCTTTCTTGTGTATTTGACTCTCACTGGCTACAAATCTGGGATCGAGCAATTTTGTGTAAGTGAATCGTAATGCCCTAGTCCTAATCACCAATTTCCAAAACGTAATTATCAAAACTTGAACTGTGATCGATCCTTTGCTGCAACCAAAAATCATTGGAGTCTAGTAACCAGGATATCCAAAGCCATTTATGTGTTTTTGTTGTGCAGGTGCTGGTGATGTTGATGTATTTGGTTTTGCTCTGTGTCATAATGGCACACATTTCCCACAACTTGGTCATGTTACAGGAGCATCTGGAGCATATTGAAGCTGAGGTTGGCCAAAGGTGGCACACTGGTGCCTATGCTATGTTGGTCATGTTCAAGTACGTTTCTCAACTAAACCAACAACTAGAGTCTATTTATCAAGCATCAGAATATTACCATCAACATTACAGTTTGTTCTGCTCTCAATGCCAAACAAATATAACATGAATGTTGCACACAAGGACTATGTCACAAAGTCTCACAATATTAGGTCTTTTGTGAGTGATGAAATATATCTAGTAATACAAAACGGGTTGACTGGAAAACTTTCTACAGAAAATTTCGCAGAGCAGTGGCATTGATGGTGGCTGCAAAACTCATGGTATGTTGGTACTGATCTACTTACTTCTTGCAACAACTTATCCCTCAGGCTTAGATGCTTGCTTATACAAAGGGCAATTCAATATAAAACGATGCCTAGAGCAGATCCACCCACATGTGGTAAGTGAGTCTCTAACAGTCTCTACCAAATCCAAGATCATGTGCAAATTAATTCCCATCCTCACCAATAAACATGAAATCTTCGATATATTATAGTGAGGATCAATCAAATTTCACCACATATGACAATTGTTGTGACAAGGCGATCAACACCAATCATATTTCTTTAGTAGACCTTTACAGGAGCATTGTATCATGTGCATATTTACAAGTCAAACACAGTTTCATGCTATTTAAAGCTTAAACTTCATCTAAATTAGTTATTTTCTTACAAATCATTACACTTCAATTTTTTGTTTTTTTTTTGTTTTTTTCCTTCGTTTTCACTTTTCTGATGTAGGAGCATTAGCAATCATCCCAAAATAATATTCATCATTAATTGGCAACATGTTTGTAAATAGGCATGTGCATAGCAGCTCCTTCAAGAGATTTTGTACTTCCATCTGGTTTTCTGATTTGCTGGAATGCAAGGTCTTTGTGCCTCCATTTGGCTTTCTGATTTGCTGGAAGTGAAAAAGTTTTTGTGCTCACATTTGGTTTTCTGGTTTGCTGGAAGGCAAGTGCAGTGAATTGGGTTTTGATCTGTTTGGGCAGATGTTTTTGCAAGGAGAGAGATTTGCAAATGAGTACCCAAGGCGGCTTGTAGTCCGAGAACTCATAGAAGTATCCATTTTATTATACATGGGGTATACACAACAGAACTTTTTAAACCATTTGCTTTTGCTTCCAAACTCTAATGATGAGTCAAGAAGATGGCTTCCTTGCTCCCTTTCTTCAATTCATTTGCAGGTGCGATTTTGACAGCCTCAGTGAAGGCAATAGATAAAAGCTAATTCATTTTGTGACTGATCAATTCTGCAGGTGGATTGTGAGATCACAAGAACCAACCCCATTTTCAACAGTCATTCCAATCTTACGTTCTTCAAGACAATGCACCTTACCCCCTATCTACAGTGTTGTGAGTCCCTGTCCACCATTACAATAACTGGTTACACTCTAAGGAGAGACATAGGCAGACAACTGGAACTGGCAGTTATTAACAAAATCAAATACATGCACAAGACTGCAGACAACACCTTTTTGTAGGCTATAGTGAACCAGCACCTGTCAGCACACCATGAAGGATGGATGGTATGTGGACAGGAAAATAAATTTAGTTGTATTCTTGTGCCATTGCTAACTGCAGTAGTGAGCTATGAGATGTGTCTACCTACCTGGTAGTCAATAAGTGCCTCACCTACTTACTTACCTACATAGCAACCAGATACATTCAATACCCTACTTATTACCCCACATTGCAACCACTTACATTCAATACCCACTTCCTTCACCCACATAGTAACCACTTACATTCAATACCTACTTACAATACTTACCTACTTACATAAGTAGTTATCTAGGTAGTGTTAGTGGGAAGTAGGAGGGTCTATAAGCTGGTGATTGGGTTCAAAGTGTAGTCCACATTTGATATGGAAAGTGGCTCCTAATGGTTTTTGCATGTCTTATTGACCACTTATTGCTAATAAGGGTGGCAATTTCCCCGTCTTGCCAGGAAATGGAGGAAAAGGATTTCAACAACTTCGATATCAGAGAATGGCACATTGGAGTGGTAGGTGATCTCTTGCACAATACTAGTCACAGTTTAATGCAGCAAGTTACATGCCTCTTCCTTCTCAAACGTTTCTATCTTTAGGAATGCCTTTGAAACTCATTGTCCAAAGGTGACAGCTTTCAAGATGGTGTTCAGCTTTGTCCCATCAGTTTTTTGAGTTACAAAACACACCCCTCTTTCCCATGCATGCAAAGCATACTTACCTCAGGGGGGTCTTTTGAACAGCAAACTTCAAACTTGAAATGTGCGGGACAATTGCCAATTTTGGTGATAGTGCAGAACCCAGGTGTTTCCAATTCTGCCTTGATAAACAATGACTTTTACAAGGACCACCCTCCTGCAAGGGTTTCAGAAAATGAGATTAGTGTGGCAAACTTTCAAACATCAAAAGGAGCATCTGTACCTCTTTCAGCAACGGTCCAGGCAGCTGCTTCTTCAAAACCATCAATAGCAGAAACAGACGGTCTGCAGCAACGAGTTCGAAACATGAGGGAGGAAACCAGCACTGGAGGTGAAAGGGCACACTCTGACAGTTGCCAGCAAGATATTGGAAAGGGAAACATGTATATGGAAGGCCAGCATCAGGATACACATTCATTTGCAGCTGACATTGTGGTAGATATGAAGGGATGGAAGAGGACCTTCTCTCTTCTGTCATTCAACAATGACTGCAATGATCTATTTATGCAAAGCTATTGTCTCTCATCAATCTAGCTGCAATAGCCCTGTAACTGACAAAGGAAATATTTAACTACCCAACTTGTCCTATATCATAGGAATATCAAGGCAATCTGGAGACAAGGCAACTACTTCCTGAGATCTACTAGAGTGTGACCAAGATGATTCATCCCATGTAAAAGACTGATGCAACAATGAACGTTCAATCTGCTCATAGAGAGGTGGCCATCAACAGAAACTAGAGGTGGCCATTCATTTATTCTTTTAGCCTAATGATGCACTTGCAGTCATGTGCCAATTGCATCCGGAATCTTCCCTAAATAGCACATCCAAGACATGAGCAAGGAAACAGTAGATAGGATTGAAAAGTTTGTGATTTACCTTCAGGTGTATTGACTCCATTCTGTTGAATCCTCCTCACAGAATAAAGCTTATATGTTGTAGTTCTCCTGCACAAGGATAGTTCAAATTCTGATGTACAAAAGCAGGCACTTACATAACATAAAGTAAAGTAAATTCTCACTTCTACATGTTATAAAGTACATTAGGATGCATTAAATCTCAAGACTCCTATGCACACACTCATCCAAGAGTACAGTGGCATTTAAACTACAATTGGAAAAAGCTCCAATATTTCCTTCAACTTTCTTTGGGGACTTTATCATTGGGCAGGTTTTGAGGAGTTGCTCACCTATTGATCAAGAACACTCCAGAATAACTGTTCAAGAATTTCAGAGGTGCTCCATTTTTTCCAGGAACATTAATAAACTTCCAGAAACTAATGCAGGTTTGCATATCACCATTCACCATGTGCACAAACTAGTGTGTGATATTCATGGTTATCCAGGACATTTATCTCATGGATAGAAAATAATGAATAATATAATTGTGGTCCCCTGACAGGAAAAAGAACAAAAGAGAAGTACTACTCATCCATGCACTGCAGGGGAGCCTGTTGATAATCTTGCAGTTGCATGCAAGAGTATCAGGAAGTTCCCCAAGACCACATAACAACAGAGATAAGCAATAAAAACAGCATCCAATCAAAAAGTAACACAAATCAGAAATCTTGAGATTCACCTCAACTGTCATTGTATCCAAGAATGGATTCTCTCCACCTCATTGAGTAAAAAGCTGGGTATGTAGTAGTTATTCATTACATGGTCTTTCAACCATGAATTATGGGTTATACAGCATTTTTCCTCTGCAAGAATGACACTCAAGGCTTCCTGCCACAGGGAAGGAAAAGGTACCAAATACGATAATGCTGAAATGGTGACATAGAAAAGAAAAAAGAAGCCTGCGGTCTCAGCATTATCACCATCCAACTGGGATGGGTGCTTGGATGTAAAGAATCATACCGCATTGCTTGACTTGATCCAGTTCACGATCAAAAATAACACAACTCTTTGATATCTTATGGGATCTACTTAGCATCACAATCCAGCAAATGAGGATGTGAACAACAGCTTGGATCCTGAATCATCCATCTCAATTGCCCACTGAATAAAGTGGCAAGCGGTCACACCAAGAAGCTACTGATGGTGTGAAACAGGGGCCTTCAATTCAGCATCTAGTGACAGATCAACCCAAAAAATGGCTAGGGGGATAGTAATTATTTTAGCTGGTTTCATATCTGAATCCAAACTTACAGCCCAATCTTTCCCTCCAGCTTTTGAATCTGGTTCAAGAAAATCCATGTCATCTGCACAGCCCCAAAACATGGTAAGAAAACACCACATTCAGGTAACTGATGATCACCAACAATGAAAAAGAGCAGCTAAGTTACACTTGTATTCCAGAGACATATCAAAGGCCAAATCATACTACGACCATACCACAAGAGTGGAACAGAATCATTAAACAAAAATGCACCTGTTTTTCTTTTTTGTCCAAAATGCAAGTGTTATCCACCAGAAAAGGAGGAAAACGTACCATGACATGGGGAGCAATTCGGATACAGTACGTGCCAAACCCTGTATAGAATTTCAGAGGACCTCCAGTCTTCAGTGTTTGCAGAGCACAGTCAAAAGACCCCGTGTAAGGGAATTTACCATCCGGACCTGGCTGCATCTTCTGGATCTGGGTCTTAACGTAGTCAAAGGGGAGACTACACGCTGATGCAAAAAACCCAGATACTGCACTTGCACCTGTTCATAAAGTCCAAAGTTAGATCATTATCATTTGTACCAAACCTTTCTGTACCAGCATACAAGGTTGTCTCTTGAGCCGTTTCTCTCTGAACTGCATACTAGCCCTCTCATGAGACAGAACCTACTACATGTCTGAGACTTTAGAGATAACTCCACAACAACACTTTGAAGGTAAAACAACAATGAATGTAATCATAACCTTACAAGCGTCCCTCACCCTGCCAAACCATCCCCCTTATCATGAATAGCAGTGACAAGCTGGCATGACTACCCAGTGAATTCATGAGCTCCTGATGCTGGGTTTAGATAAGTCTACAATAATCTGTCCAAAACTTCAGGTAAACCATTTTCTAGACATCTGTGTGCTGAGATCCTGTCACATTTCCAGAAGCTATGGGAAGACTCAATTGTGACATCAGCTAGCACTCAAGAGACATAGCTAATCAATAGACATAGCATGCTCAATAGAACACTCATTTGAGCTGTAGGAAGCTTGTGAGGGTAAGCTTCATTATGTACTAGCTTATCCTTGTGTGGTTGGGGCCTACTGCACTATAAACATATCATTTAAGCATACCACTGGTGATGCAACTTACTGCAGTATATTCCACGTACCAATGACAGTGGGAATCTCTCCAAAGCTCAGCGAATCCCTGAAGAACTCCACACTCTGGTCATATGAAGCAAGCATGCCCATGTTGAGGGCCATAGCTCGCACGACTGTGGGCCCTGCGCCCTTCCACAGTGCCAGCACCCCCTCATCCTTGGTAATTTTTGTCAGGGCATGAAAGGCATTTCGGTAGTGTCGACGCTGAGCCTCTGGGAGTGTGGCATCTGCTTGCATTCGGATAAGTGCAAGGTCGGCAGGGCTTCCCACAGAGGCACCAATTGCACCAGCTGTTAGGCCACATAGAGCCTTCTGGTATAGAGGCAATGGCTTTCCATCATTGGCTGCCATAGCCTTGTTTGTCAACAGCCTGCCAGACCAAAAAAAACTGATTTCACTTAGCAGCCTAGCTCACTTTCTATAGAATTCTCAAACTTGAACTACACAGAGCACCCCCTTTGTGTGCAGGTAGATCCCTTCTTGCAAGCTGGACATGGGTTAGAATCCGCAATTTGATTAGGGAACAGATGGAAAAAGAAAATCCACATTGTGCAGAAGCTGGATGGAAAGCACATTTTTCACAGCCAAGGAAGAACAAAATGATGATTTCTTATGACCTGAAGCTTCCAAGGCGGGCAGTTGTGTAAGTAGCTTGCCGCAACAAGCCTGCAGACAAACCCTGCACTTCAATTAACATAACAGGATCAGGAGAATACCTGGCAGAATCAGCAAAACAAGGACTCTGCAAGTGCTAACAGTGCAATCTAAATGATCTGTTAAAAACTCCCAATATGAGCATGGATGCATGACAGGGATCTTTCAAAGAAACAAGTGAAATTAGGGTTGAAGCATATAACTAAAACTCACAACTGCAAGACAAAAGATCAGCTACTGAAGCAGACAAAAGTCAACATTAGGGCTCAGAATAGCAGCCACAGTCCATGACAGATATTACAAGGACAGACAAAGGTAGAGAACTAAGTATTTGGGTTTGCTACATAAAGCTGGGAGTGCAAGGGATCTCAAGATATCAAACCTTGTAAAGTCCACCAATACCCTCATTCTTGATAACCTCCCTCGCTACGTCTGTGGCACTCCCCCGACCTAGTTGAATGCGCACCTGCAGCAGCACAGTGAAGCCACCCTCATTACATGCTGTTTTTACTCCTCCTTCATGGTCTCACACTCCATCCACAACAGGGCAAATTGACCATCTCTTAACATCACACATCTCAAAGACAGATCCAACATCCGAGAGGTGAGAATGAATGATGCAAGGGATTTGTGAGGAGGGTCAACTAAAGCTGTTCCAAACATTCCATCACGACTGAATCAATCTGCATTGACATCACAAAGTGCTCAATCACAACAGAATCATCTACATCTTTCAAATGCAATAATACTGGAGTTTGTCTGATCAATGATGTTAACAAAGGCACAATGATTATGCATCTGAAGATAGATTGACACTGTCAACGATGGGATCCACAAACTAAACTCTCGAAGCGCTTGCACTGCAACAGCCATGATATCATGTCCAAAAAAAATGCTCCAGAAGTTCTGAGGAAAATCGGCACAAAAGAGAAAGCTCTAAAAAGAAAAAGGAATAAATATTATAGGGATACAAGCTGGCCGATGTGTGCTTGCAAATCCTTCACGAGATTGCCATCCAAGATGTTTCAGGAACAGAACCAAAATAGCAAGATATCAGTCAGAAAAAAGCCTACTCGAGCTTTCTGTTCTCTCTCAAGATCCATGTGCATTTTACGATTTGGAAAGCAAGCATCTTTTTACCTTGATCATGTCCACGGGTTGAATGACGCAAGTTGCGCCCATGCCCGACAATCCTCCGTTCAAAAACGGCTTGACGGCACTCCACACAGATGCTGGCACCTTTGTCTCTTCTGATCGGGACGCCATCTTGGCTTGAGCCATGTTCTCCTCTCTCTCTCTCTCTCTCTCTCTTCTCCTCAACACACTGCTACTCTCTGTCTGTCTGGATCGTTTGCTGGCTCGTTCGTTCGCTATAGGTCGTCCTTTGGAACGATCCAAAAGCGCGAAAACAACTTCAGATCCAGTCTCGAAGAAAGGACCTTCTACTACACAGCAGGGCAACGTCAAGACAGAAGCAAATCGCTGGAGGATTGAAGATGGGGGAAAGAAGAGAAGAACGGCGGCGCAAACGAAGGCCGCAAAGCGCACCACAACCACGAAAGCTCTCCTGCTGCCCGGCGCAAAACACACACACACACACGGACGCACGCACCTTGCGTTGATCGCCGCAGAAAGACGTACGGCACTGTCGATGTCGGCGACGGTCACAAACCCTTTCTTTCTTTCTTTCCTGTGTTTTGCCGTCGTCGCCAAACCCCCTTTCGTCTGGTAGGGGGCACGTCCGTCCCTGCGTCCGTCCGTTGGTTGGTTGGCGGCGACGATAAGTAACTTGGACGACTCAAAAGGGCAACCACTGTTAGCCGGGTATTAGACATGGGGGCACCAAACCCCTGCCGGTTCCAAGCGGCTCCGTATATATATATATATATATATATAAATAATTTAGCCAGGGCTTTGAACCCCCCAACCTTAGCTTCGTTGCCCACTCCCCCAAACCTTTCACCGATACCTGAGCCCAATCCAACCAGGCCAATATTTTGCCCCTTTCTTGTGTACCCAATATAGGTCAAGATAGTGTAGGTCCATTTCTACACAGGTTAGATCTCCAACGGTGGTGCTCAGTATGTGACCCTACAAAAAGTGTTTCTCACATCCAAGTTTTAGTTATTTGCTTTTCTTCTCCAACCCCACCCATAAAACTGGGATTGCAACTAGGTGGGATTGGACTACTAGTTGCAACCCACCTGGATCAATCAAACTATCTAACCAATCCAACATGGGGGTGTCAGAGAATACAATGCCTTTTTACCAACCTCAGCATCATGAGCACAAACAATGCAGGGCCAGAACTATTTTGTGGTGAGCCAAACCAGCATGTTTTGACTGTTCGTCATCCAATTTTCTTGAGATGGGGGATAAATTATTATTGGGTGTAGAAGTTTTGGGGTGCCAAGGTTGCTTGCAGAGTGTGTGTGTGGGAAAGTAATAATCTCAAGGTGAATTGGTGAACGTGGTGAACATCGATGTGCCCAACAACAAACTAAGTTATAATAATAGAGTGTATGGGGCCTGATCATGTCAAAGAATCCGAAGCTTTTAGGAACTTCAAGCACCACCACTCACAAATTCACAAATCAAAGCTTTTTCTTTAGCCTTCACTTCAATTTTGTTTTGTTGGGAGTTCATCCTGACCTTTCACCCCCAAAAGTTCTCCACTCTCAAGAGGTCTCTTATTTCATATTAACCCTAGATTCTTTTCATATGACTCACACTACTTTGTGTGAGTCACACTTCATTATCAATGTTAGCAATCGATTCTTTATGGCCATAGTGAACCAGCACCTGCCACCACTGGATGCCTATTATTACTCAGTTATGGATGAACATCAACTGAGTTACTATTTGGTTTCACCTTGGTAATCAATTTTGTAAGAAATTGGTCTCACATATAGGTAGATAGGTAGGTAAATAAGTAACTACTAGGTAAATAGATGGTTTATACAGAAATAAAGGCTGATTTTGTTACCTACTAGGTAGGTTAAAAAAAAAAGCAACTGAGCTAATCACCATGGTTAGCTAGCTAGTGAACTGGAACCCAACAGAAAACTGTTTCCTGACCACTTACCATCCATCCTTTATGGTACCCCGGTGGGGTGGTGGTTCATCATGGCCATTCTTTATTCACCATTTTTTCTCTCCTTGTGTCAAAGGCCCATTGTGTGGTGGGGGGGGGTGGGGGGCGCCAAGGACCTTGCCAACCCTAACCCTGGGCACTATGTCCCCAAGTAGGGTTTCATTTTTTCAATTTCATGAGGTAAGTGGGCTGGCGATCCTCCACAAGAGGAGTTAGCCAAATCTGGCTATAGATGAGAGAGACAAGTAGAATTTTTTTGAAACCCTGCTATGTGCTGGCGACTTTGCAAGGACGTAAAGTCTAAATATGGCGAACTCAACACTTTTTTCCTAGAAATGTGGCGAAATTTTTGGTTTTTTTTCCCTCCCAAGAAATCCTTTATAGAGAGGTCGCGGGCCCTCTCTGTTTTTTCTGTCGCCAAGTGGCAAAAAATTTCGCCAAAAAATAAAACGCTGGACCCAAGGGGATACAGCTCAATGCCGGGCAGGGCAGTCTGAAAATCTGTGGCCCATGCCCACCTGGGCACTTTGCTGAAAACAGATTTTCACCACCATTGAGCAAACAAAACAACACCCAAGTACATTGGAAAAGCCCTTTAGTACAACTTCCCATGGAGAAACCCAAGCTTTCCCTTTGATCGACAATGGGGCTCATCGTGTTAATGCCTGACTACTGAGGAGTTGAAGACAAACTCGAAGATCGAAGGCAGCAACAAAAATACAACTGCAGTAATGTCACAATGTAAGTCTTTGATCTATTTCACAATAAGAAATAGATCAAAAACTGAAAAATGCGCACAGAATAAGAGCTTTTCTCTCTCTCTCTCTCTCTCTCTCTCTCTCTCCTTATTTTTCTCTCTTTGTTACTCATTTTTCGTATTGCTTACTTACAGCTCGCGAGCTTCTTCTGCAAAATGCTCATGCCAAACGTCTGAGCTCCTCATTATATCTCGAGATCCATCATCGATGTCTCTTAAACAAGAGCAGCCAAGAGTAGCACCCTCCAAATGCCACTGAAGGTGCATGCATCCCCAGGATGAGCTTGGAATTCACATATGAAGGAAGCTTTCCAATGACCTCCAGTGGCATCAGCTGTGGCCTTTTGCCATTGTAAGATGCTTTGTCATTTGTAGTGGGTTTCTTCCATCCTCAAACCTCAGTACTAAGGGCAGCTCCAATGGTCCTCAGTATGTGACCCTGCAAAAATATTTCTCTCATCCAAGATTAGTTTTGTACTGTTTTTTTCCAACCCCACACATAAAATTAAGACTGGTACTGCAAACAGGTGGGAGACTAGTAATAGCAAGCCAACTGGACCAGTCAAACTATCTAGCCAGCTAACAGCAGGTGTTAGCTAGGCTCTGCTGTGCCTTTTACCAACCATCCTGTGGGAAAATGCTGGGCCAAAACCATTTTGCTGAACCAAACCGGCATGTTTTGACTTTTCTTCATCCAATTTTCTTTTGTTGGGCCCCATACTCAGCACTGGTGGAGCTGCTGTAATTAGCTCCATAGTGGTGACCTGCACACTTGCACTTGGGGGGCTTTGGAGCCATGGGAGTGAAACTGAGTAATTTTTAGGGCAGCTAGCTATTCTTATGGTTTTAGCAGGATGGTGGATAGCCATGCTCATCACATCTGGGATTCTGCAGCTTAAGATCTGAATTGGAGACATACCTATCTCAAGAAGGTGCCAGCAAAACAGAGCATACCCACATTCCTGTTGCATTTGTCAAGATATTTGCAATGTCTACTGCAAGCAATTTGCCCACAATTTCAGAATGTTGCAGAATCATGGCAGGCAGCCCAAGAGACACCATATTGTGTAGACCTGAGGATTTTGTTAAAACACTCTCCAGGCAAGCATCATCCTCCATGTTCCTTCCTGGGTGTGGCATAGATTGATGCCATCCCACCAATTATGGCCTTGAAATGTACTATCTGAAAACAAACTCCCGCCTAAGCTTGATTGCAAAATACACACATCCAGAATTGCAGACAAAACGCCAAAAACATCTTCAAATTGGAGAGAGATTGAGGTTCTTCAGGGTCTCACAAGACACATAGAGAGCTCAACAGAAGAGAGAGGATCCGTGATGATGATGAGATTTCAACACACTGCCACATGAAATTGAAGAGGTCACTGTCAACTCCATGAAATGGGTAGTTCAGAATTGAGATTGACGATGAAGACTTCTGAGCTCTCTAGTCCTCCCTCAGATTTTTATGCTCAATGGGGGCCTTTTCTCAAAGCAAAAAATTCAGAACTAATCTGGAGCTTGCACTTCAAAGCAACAAATCTTAAGATGCTCAAGAATGCCAACATTCCACGGGCTCCAGGTCTTATTCTCTGGATGGATACTGTTCTGGGGTAGGTATCCTCAGGTGAAGAATACTATTCATTTTTGGGGCAAACCCTAAATCCATCCCCCTTTTGATCACTCGTTTTATGGGCTGCTTGCTGCGAAGAAGACGTGGGTGTGGGTCATGCTCACTCGTGATCCTCATCAATCAGTCTGTTCTGATGCTAGATTTGCAAGGAGAGAGACGGGTGAGGAAGAAGATTCTGGCCAACGTCGTTGAGTTCTAGATTGGAAGATCTCCAACTACAGTAGGTTTGGCAAAACCCAGAAAGAAAAGGGTGGTGGGGAGAATGGAAGATGGAGAGAATAATGGTGTTGGTGATTCCAATCACAAAGACATCATCAGTACACCAGCAGCAGCACCGTCTCTTGCTGAGGAGGTACTTATTTCAAGTCTTGTTCAGGGGAAAAACACTGTGCCTGATCTGTACCCCCTCTTCCCTTTTGTTGCGCATGATCCATTTGGGTTTTGGGTCATTTGTAGGAGGCAATTCTGAAGAAGAAATATGGTGGTCTGATGCCCAAGAAACCGCCACTCATTTCTAAGGTCAGTTCCATGCCCACCTAGTTGTTCTGGTTTCACACAGGTCTCTCTCTCTCTCTCTCTCTCTCTCTCTCTCTCTATCTAACTGGGGTGGGTCCAGTTGCAGAGTGCATTGCTGTAAACTGTCTAGCTCTCTGAGGCTCTCCTCTATAGCTCCATTCTGTTTGACCAACAGGAAAAACAACATAAGAGAATAGCACAGAGAGCAGACTGCAATGCTATGATGCATGAGATCTTTTCTCCTATGTAGTTTTCTATTGTGAATTGTGGGTATATGTGTACTTGTTGTGAGGACCTAAAAACTTGATGTAAGCTTATGACACTCCAGGCCACCAATCTCTTTGCCAACACTCTTTCAACAACTTCTGATGAATGTCAATGACCATATTCTGCATACATCGGTCTGGAAAGCTAGTGAAAATTTCTACCTATTGTATGTAACACATATATGTCTGTACATCCTGATGGCTAATGTGAGAAGGTTTATTTCTGTTTGTCATTTGTCTCTTTCATATTTTTGTAATTGAAGGACAGAGTGTTTTTTCACATGAGTACCTAAATGCTGAAGTCAATTGGTCTTTATGTGGGTTTCCAGGATCATGAGCGTGCATTCTTTGATTCAGCAGACTGGGCACTGGGAAAGGTTTGCCTTCACTTTTCTGTGGACAGCATGTTCTCTCAGACTGCAGTGAATTCCTCATGTTAACTCGATAGCCTGGGTGATATGTTCACATGACAAACCATGCCCTTGGGACTTTTATGGGATGTTGTGGAGGTTTGTTAGAGAACAGATCTAATCCCATTTGATTGGATTATGTACGCATAATGGATTTTGGTCAAACCTTCTGAAAGGTTGATATGGTATGGCAACATATTGTATACTTTTGAAGGAGGGGATCATGACCTGGGATTGGGTGTAAGAGTTGCTTTTATGCATAGTGGCCTTCAGGTTCACTATTGCAGGGCTAGGAACAATCTCAAGTTGTTGTATACTCTTGTGAAAGATAGCTCATCAGCTCATTTGGTTTTGAAGCAGCAGGGGGGAGAGCCTCCAGGTCACAAGCCACGCAGCATGATTGAAGCTCTCCGACCCAAACTTCAGGTGCAGCCCCCATCCCATGCCCAGATGGTATAATTGTATATATTTTTCTAGCACTACATTGCAATCAGAGCAGTAGAATGTATAATAAAATGGTGGCCTTATTGCTATGATGTGCAGCCAACACCTCATCAATCACTCCCATCTAGACGATCATCCCTTCTCCCTGCAGATGGTGAAGTGGAAGGTGAGTCAACATTTGGTTTCTGTGTCCAATTTCAAGACAAAAGATAGTTATTCCCTATATTTGTTCATGTTCACCGCTGTTTGTGGTCCATTTAGTGGATTTCTCTGTCCCTGTAGCCATTGCCCTTGGTCACAACTGTTTGCAGATTAGATGGAACAACCTCTAATTGTTGTGTGCTCGCTCTATTCTGGATTATGAGAGCTTTGAGCTGAGATACTTCTTGATTAGGTCAAACTCTAGAACATTCTCAGTTGGTGATCTTGCTGTGGGCTTAAGATGATGCAAGCTGTCACCTGGCATTGAAAAAAGTTGTCTATTTCTTAGAGGGTGTACCAATTGGAGATACTTAGCTGATTTGACAAGGTGTAAATGATAATCAAACTAACATTTGATCAGCTGGTCTTGAAACAGGTGAACCTGAAGAAGCTGCTGCAAGCGATGTGGCAGACATTGCAGTAGATTGAATTCCTTCCTATTATACAATGGGTTCCTAGAACAATGTCCCCATGAAGGACTGAAGCTGTAATTCTTTGAGTCCCCACCCCTTCATGCAGTGAATTAGTGATGATGTGATGGTTCATAACTTGGGACCCAGACTTATACAAGGTATTTCTTTCCAAAATTAAGAGTTCTTATTTGTGATGGGTTCTCTATTTCAGCCTCTGAATCTCAAGACTTGCTAACAACAAGGGTCATAGTTGGAACTTTGGATACAGGGTATATGTGGCTCCGGAAAACATAACAAGCCATCAAAATGTCCTCTTACTCTAGAAGCCATTTAAGATGAACTCAAGCAAACCCTTCTCAAGCAAACCATGCATATCTGCACACATCTCACATGCAAACACAAAATTTTGCTGCATTATTTCACCTCCAAATCACAAGCGGCTTGGAGGAAAACTTATCTATCTTGCTTCTCACCCCCAATGATTGAATGAATTAGGGTTCTACCATTCCTTTCTTCTTTCCACTTGGCCTCTCCCTTTCCAATTTGTATTTTTTAATCTCAATGGGTGTAATATGCGCTTGGCCCCAAGGGCAAGGCTCTCTTACGTTCCCATACGGTTCTCAATAATTCATCATTATTTATCCATTTCAAAATTTGTTCTTTTCATGTCCATGTAGGTGGGTAGGGGAAAGGGATTATTAGTTAGTAAGGCTTGAAAAAGTTTGGTTGTTAGTTTACTTTAACATAGATAACATGGACATGAAAAGAAACATGTTAATATGCCTTGTCATGTTCATGTAAGTGAGTAGAGAAAGAGAGTGAGGTTGTTAGGCTTGGAAAAGGTAGGTTCAGACGACATAAATAAACACAACTATTTTTTGTTATATAATTCATAAAACACCACTTCCAAGCATATTGAATTGGTGTTTTGCTCAAAATATTGGGAAATGATGCTTCTTTGTGCATCATTTGTGCAAGCACATATGACAACACAACATGCAAAATTTTCATCATTGCACACTACGCATAAATACATCACCAATACACTCCAAAAGAAAAAACCATATTTGTTTTGAAAGTTATTAAAATTTTGCTTATCAATACAAATTTAAAATGCATATTCATTCATACCTATTACAAGGATTTTTATTTATTTATTGACAATTCTTGGGAATTGCCCACACTTTCAATTACTAGTCTTTTTACATAATGAAAATTTTGCCAATTTGCCACCTAGAGTAGGGGGCTACAACAACCCTTACTTAAACTCAAAAAATACAAGAAGTTGATTTCACTACAATCCTATGGCTACAAATTAAGGCTAGTTGGTCATTAGATGTGACAAGGGAACTATTCACTAGTGGGGCCTCTTCATTTGATTCTCTGATTGCTTCCATTTGATGTAGCCTTTAATGTTGTCATTCACTTGCAATTTCTTGTTGTCATCTCAAGCCAAATCTTCGTCACCTTAAAATTATTTGTCACCATAGAACATGAAAGCTTTGAATTTACCTCTTGCATGCACTTGTCGAACACTACCTCATGGGGGTTTGTTTTTTATTGAACTTGTTGATTATTAACTTGATAAGGTTTGTTATTCATTGAGTCCATTACTTGGTGAGGCAATGCAACTATCAATGTGATGGAGATGTTTTGCTTAATGAAGTTTGATGCAACTAACAATGTGATGGAGTTGCATTGCTTGTTGAAACCTCTTGCTTGGTGAAGTTTGATGCAATTATCAATGTGATGGAGGTGCGTTGCTTGATGAGGTTTGATGCATCTATTGATGTGATGGAGGTATAATCTCTAGATCAATTTCACACACTTATAATCAATTCTCAAGTTACAACATAAATGTTATTTTTACATGAACGAAATGGCCACATCAATCTTCCTAGTCTTTACATTTCAATGTAAGTTTCCCTAGTTTTTTTTTCTATTTGTTTCTTATAGATCTCAAGTTTAATTCAAGTATGAAGTTTCTTTCTTAACTATGTCTCTTTAGTTCTTGATTCAATGCACTATTGCACTTTTGCAACTTTCAAGTACAAGTTTTATTTCTTTTGTTAGTGTCCCTAGTTTGTTAATGTTGTTTTGTCAAATGAAGATGGCATTGTTGTTGTTTGCAATGCATTTTGTTACATTATAGTTCATATTGACGTTGATGTACACATAATTAACGTTCATCAATTTTTTTGTTATAAATGAAGTTTTGAGTCTAAACCCATTGCTTAATTTTAACCCAATGGGAAAAAAAGAAAAAAAGGTGAAGGAATGGGAAATTAATTTGGTTTTTTAGGATGTGTACACAACAAATCTTCTAGCTAGAAGCTATGATTAATTCTAATGGGATAGTCAACATGGTTAGGTGTCATGTTTCCACACAAATTGAAAAGGAGATGTTATTGGTACCCGAATTTGATAGCTTCTATGCCAAGAGGCACAAATGTGAAATTAGGCAAGCCCTAATTGCCTAGCATGGTGTAACGCTACTTATCTACAAAATCACATGATGCAAAAAGGGAATATATATTTTGCAATATGGGAATAAACATAATGGCACACATGGTGGTTGTGGAGGATGTGGTTAGAAAGAGGAAAATGAAGTTTTTACAATTTTTTGGCTTTTGAAGCAAGGTTGTCCTTTCATTAACTTTCAAGCCATGAAATTGTTGTTTCAATTCTTAAAGGTGAATAACATCCCAAAAAAATACTCGAGTGATAATGTTAGATGGGAGATAACAAAGACAATGCATTACATTGTCTTCATCATAACTTAAGTTAATATTCATGTAGCAAATACCTTGTTGTTATTTGTGATGAGGTGATCACAATCACTAAGCAATTTTGAGTTAGCATTCATTCTTACCTCGTGAATTGCTTCAAGTGCATTACCAAATTTTGAAAGGGTTGAAAAGGTTGGTTGGTGGTGGCATAACTAACAACTTAACCAATGTGATCCTCGACTCATTATTGGTGTATGGAGGTCTAAATATGGAGGAGATCAACAACAAATTATTATTTTTGGGTTAAAATCATTTTGTTGTGTTTGTTGATGTCCATAGTTGTGTGACAACACATATATGCAAAAAAACCACTCCTTTTATGCTTGTTGTGCATTGTGTTGTGCATCGGAAGAACTTGACTATGCAAACATTTTCCAAACAACCCTTAATGCAAAATGTTAAATGTCTTTTGTAGACCACATATATTTATGTTTCCTTGTCACTCAAGAGGTAACTTAAGCAATGCAAGCTTACACAATTGTTGATAATAAAGGATGATACATTACTTCACAACGTAAAGACTAAGTGGATTTCTATGTCATCTTTTTATTAAAAGGATCCTTGTGAAGTATAAGTCATTATTTGTCATAATGAACAATGATTTCCATTTTGTTGAAGCTATAAGAGCTAATTTTGACTTCTTTTGTGATGTTGGGTTATTGTGGGTCTCATTTGCATCATGTCCATGTATTGGAGGCAATGCTTGAGCCTATCAAATTTGGTCAAAATCATGACACTTTTGTGTGTGACTTTGTGAAAGTTGTGAAAATGTGTTGTGTAAATCTACACAAACTTTATTGTGATTTTAAAAAGATATACAATGAAGAATAGTTCAAGGGTTTTAAATATCTTATGGATTGTAATAATTTAATGAGTTGTTGTTAGCTTGATGGATTGATGCAACCACCAACAATCAATATGCTATTTTTTACTTCCAAGTTTAGTGATACCAAATCCATTACAAGTGCTTTTCAACAAGGGTCTTGGTTATGTGCACTTGTGATGATTGGTTTGTTGTCAAGAAAATGAAAGTGCAATGTTCAATTGTAGTTATTAGCTTCATTGAAAAGCTTGCTTGGTGGTTTTCAAACTAATAACTCATGAATGTAATAGGATCATCTATCCCCAGTATTGATTGAACTTTTATGCAAAAAATACATAACTTGCCCAAGTAGCTTTGTTGAAAATAAAATATTATTTTGAGAAAAAGTTTGGTGATGAGGACTTGAAACTACATGTTGTATTGAATTAACACAAGCTTGACACGAGAACTTCCATTTTCAAGGTCATTATACAAACAAATTGTAAATTGATTTTGGAGCCTCTTTTGTGTGCAATCCCATCACCAAGATGTGATCCAATTTTTCTTTTATTTTTAAGTTACAACAATGACTATCATAATATTTCAAGTTAGTGGAGATTTTTGCAATGTTGGTATTATGGAATATGTAGGACAAGTAATGTTTTTAAACCTTATCTTTTATGAAATTTAAGTAAAAAAAACATGTTAACGAATCATTTTAATTTGATTGTCAAGATGTTTATTCAAGTTCACTACTCCACAAATACTTCCCCATTTGGAGATGCCTCAAAGATTGGCGACATAGGAAATAAAAATATGTAATATATTTATTATTTTGAATTTTTTTTTGTGTTACATATTGGGTGTTTTTGCACATTGTTTTGAGGTATTTGCAACTTGTATGTAAGTGGTTAAGTAAGCAATGAAAGCATTACAAGTTTTGTATTTCAATTGTGTTTCATCTTTTGATGTGTTTTTTGTGTTATGGATTCCATAAGTTGCTTCAAATGTCTACTTACTTGTTGTTTTATATGCACATTGATTATTGTTTGATTTATTGATTATTTGTTTGAACTAATTTGTGGGATTGTAAGGGAGGTTATAATGGGTGTTGCTTGTGTAGATCTAATGTGGACTACAATGGGTAGGAGCCAATAAGTTTAGGGTTTGATCCTTCCCCCATGTGTTCAATTTTTGAGAAGAGATGTAAATTTTTTTAGCACAATTTATTGACTACAAGTTGTTGTCACATTGTTTAATGCATTTATATTGATTACTAGTTGTTGCCACAATTTGTACACAACAAGTGTTGAATGTTTGCCAATCCACATACATGGATGTAAAAAGAATTGCCAACTTTTTTATTGGACAAAAACAAGATATAACCAATCTACCATACTTGACAATTTTGTGTATCACAAATCTACGCCTTCATGAATTTCCCATGGATACCAAAATCCTTGTTACATCTAAAACAAGTTGCCAACTATATACATAGCTAAAATTTTAGAATAATTGCTAGCACTACTACCTCCAAGTGCTAACATGGATTTTGATTATTTTCAAAGACCTTATGGAAAGAAATTAGCAATTTTCATGAAAGAACTTGCAAAAAAAATTGACAATTCATTGGCTAATTCTTTGATTTTTTTTTTTCATCATTCCTTTGAGAACCATGGTTACATAGCAAAATCAATTCCGTAAATAATTTGAGAACCAACGGGTATATCCGTGGGTTAGTAGATAACCAACTAACTAGTTTTGATTAGTCCTTAATCCCTAAGAACCGCCCAACACTGGTTCTTTCCATCTTTAAGAGGCAACAACAAAGACAATGAACCAGCACCAACTACAAAGCCCAACAATTTGGATGAATGCTGATTGGACAGAGTGTGGTTTTTCATTGGGTTCCTCTGTCCCAATTCATCACCTTTAGTTAGCTCAAGGTAGTCTAATTAATGCTGCTCTGGTTGCTTACTAGTATGTGATTACATACCTACCTACCTACCTACAGTATATTTACTACCAACCTATTACCTATTATCTACCTACTTATTATTAACCTACCTATTTGAAACTACTCATTATTTACTTACCTACCTTCTACCCACTTCCGTGTGACCTTTGGTGTTAATTATTTTTTTTGCAGTAAAAGTGAACCCGTTTAATTAATTAATTAATGAAAGTGCTTGTAAGATCTTCTGATCTTTGTGACAGTGGCCGGCCGGGCGAATGGTCGCTATTTATCTCGGATTATGCACATTATCTAGGGGGTGACAAAATTTGTCCATATTTGTATCGGTTTAGGCACATTACATTATCTATGGGGTGACAAAATTTGTCCATATTTGTCTCGGTTTAGGCACATTACATTATCTACGGGTGACAAAAAATTCAACAGTCCGAGGTCATCTGGATCTAAGAAGAAGATTGGTGTATGATGATGGAGCCGGAGCCGAGATCTTGAACCTCCTCCCCTTCCGTAAATTAAATTTTTTTAATTTTAATTTTTAATTTTTTGGGGTCATAAGAGGCTAAAAACAGAAGCTAAACAACACCGTCCGTGAGCAATTCAAGAGGGGCTTTTTGTCCGATTGCTTTGAATGATAAGCTCTTTTGTTGACTGATGATATCTCTCTCTCTCTCTAAATGAGACGAGACCGATGACGTTATCCGTAAGCAGCAGATTGCATGAATGATACGGCAATAACACTCGCATCCCATCTCGAACTCCCCTGAAGTCCTTTTGCATGCAAATCAATCCCCCCAACCCACCTTTCATAAGCTGGCTCCACTTTGCCCCTTATTAATTAAACATTTCCAGGTTTTTTTTTTGTTTGTATACGGAGTATATTAACTTACGTTTTGTTCACTGTTCGGAACCCGTCTGCATACACCCCACACACCCAAGTGACCCCACTCTGAGTATATATTAACTTATTTTGGTTCGTGCTTATAACTGTTCGGAACCCCACCTACATACATACCCACACCCCCCCCCCCCCCTTGTGTGACCCCACTCTTCCGGTCACCAGTCAGAAAGTAAGTCAGTCCGTTGGTCCGTCCGTCTAAGAAAAAATGATGTTAGGGGGTGGCTTCCCGACATCAACTGATTAATTGGTGGGGGTGCTGATTTGCGGGACTTTTACGACGCCAGTCAGTGCAAAGGACCCATTATCAGCCAAGCTTGGTTATATAAAATAGACTTAGTTGAGTCCGGTGGTGCCGTCCGGTGCTGTCGTACTTGGTGCAAGTAATTATATTAAACCTCGTGTAAGGTCGGTCACCCCTCTCAATAATACTATACTAGGTATCGTGGTGGATGCGGACATAGCGGACTCAATTTCAGAGTTCTTATGAGAAAAACCGTAAAAAAAAAAAAAAAAAAAAAAAAAAAAAAAAAAAAAAAAAATAGAAAAGAAAAAAATTGCTTTATTTTCAATTATTTTTTTTTCAATAA
>Ga0116231_10005957_pt1 | contig 23658 bp, 12 predicted proteins | sample S1TSphgellanicum_2_FD_89695 | JGI IMG/M metagenome (GOLD analysis project Ga0116231, IMG submission 89695) | Host-associated microbial communities from peat moss isolated from Minnesota, USA - S1T2_Fd - Sphagnum magellanicum MG | ecosystem: Host-associated > Plants > Peat moss > Unclassified...
GGGGGGGGGGTGGGGGGGGAGGGGGAGAGGGGGGGGGGAGGGGGGGGGGGAGGGGGAGAGGGAGAGGGGGAGGGGGAGAGAGAGAGAGAGAGAGAGAGAGAGAGAGAGAGAGAGAGTGTGTGTGTGTTTACATGTGTGTCGGGAGGTGCACGGTTGATTTGTCTTGAGAAAAGCCTGTGAACAATGTTCTCACTCTGCTTCCACATTCATTAAGGCCTGGAAGAAGTCAAAACGGGTGAAGAAATGGCTGGTGGTGGAGCACAGCACTCTTGCTGCCATGCCCACCATATGCCACTCCTCCTTTTCCTTCACTCTCCCATCCAATTGACGACGCTTCACAACAATGAGAGACAACCCCGACGCCAAAATTCCACACTTCAATATAGCCCCCAAAAAAACAACAAAAACAAAAAAACAACAGATCGCAATCGAGGTGAGTTGTTGGGAGGGAAAGGGGAGGGAACAAGAAGAAGAAAAGAAGAAGAAGAAGGCCCAAAAACAAAAAAAACAAAAAGAACACCCTAAAGAAAAAAATCCCTTTCCTTCCAACAAACTCTAGCGAGGAGAGGAGAGGAGGAGGCCTGAGCAAAAAACAAAAATACAGAACTCAAAGCCCCCCCCCCCAAAAGAAGAAGTTCACAAGTTAGAACTGGAAAACATAAAAAACCCCAACTCCCAGAAACGAGAGTGAGTGCAACACAAGACAAAAAGGAAGAAAGCCAAAACCACGTCTTCTAAAGTAAGTTCTTCCACAATCTCCCAAGTTTGAACAACAACCCCCCCAAAAAAATTAAGTAAAATAAATAAAAATATAGAAACAATGAAAAACTCAAAGTAAGTTGCGATTTGTAGTTAACGAATAAGAAAGGAGCGAAGAGAGGAGATGACGGGGGTATGAAGAAGAGGAAGAAGAAGAAACGCGCATAGTGTAGAGCAGAAGCAGCGAAGACGGAAGAAGAACTGGCGATGGAAAGAGTGCGATGCAAAACGCAAAGGCAAGAAGAAAGGCCGTAGAGAGAGAGAGAGAGAGAGAGAGAGAGAGAGAGAGAGAGAGAGAGAAGGGCATGTGCTGCAGGAATTGCCACGTCTACGATGGATGTATTTCTATTCTCTGTTGCCATTATTCATCCTTTTCGCTCCCGATTTCTTCGTATTCTTGTTCTTTTTCATCGCCGTTCTGTTCGTCGGTTCCGTCGGGCTTCTCTCCGGTTGAGCTTCTCGTCATTGGTGGCCCAGTACACAATGCAAAATCGTCACGTGTCACAAAACGCGTGGTGCGTTTGTTGCAAGCGCTCTGTCTCTGCCTCTGTGTGTCTGTGTGTCTTTTACTCTTTCTTCTTCTTTCCCTCTGGGCTCTCGTTGGTTGTTGTTTTTATTTTTAATATCGAAATTTTGGCGAAACTTAACAGAAACAAATTCAAAATTACTGGAACTTACACTAAAAAATAAATAAATTCCCAATTTCTTCGTCGAAAAATGGCGAAATTTCGCCAGAACAAAAAAGCTCCACTACTTAAGCTACTACATGTATAATTTGCTGTTAGCTTGTTCATTCTTTCATTGTTTCTTCTCCTTCCTTCCTTCCTTCCCGCCTTCTTCTTTCCATTGGCTCTCTCTCTTTGCCCTGTGAGAGGTGGAGAGACTACCTATTGAAACAAGGGGTGTGTCACACTGTGGCCTTGCCATTTACATTAAAAAAGTATGTATCTTAAGGCAAAAGAAGAATTATGAAAACTCAAATATTTCACCATGCAAAAATATAATCTTCAAAAAATCCTCAAAAACAAAACCAGAATCCTTCAAGATATTATAACTTTATAACTAATCTCAAGTTTCAACACAAGCCAGAATATCATAATTCAGAAATCCTCCTATAAAAATAAACCTATATTACCTAGGGCCAAAAGTCCCTTAAGCTACTATACTCTATAATGAATCTAAACATGATATCTTTGCCTTGGTAGGCAAGGCCAACAACAAAATATTGTGTGTAACTTTTGTTGTTTTCATTTGTTCTCACATTTTGAGGAATATTTTATTTTAGGGTTTAATTTACCATGAATAAAATTTTATTGTGAATAAAATTGTGACTTTCATTCATACAAGGGTGGTTAATAATTATGATTAAAAAATTATGATTAGAATTATTTGTAGATTTTTTCCAACAAAACAGCAAAAATTAGCATAACTTACCCAAGGAAAATAGAAAATTTCACATTTTTTCACATTTTTAATGAATAAAAAAATTGTTGAAAAGAACACTCATTTCATTTTTTGGAATTTCATGAACATGAAGACCTAGCTTTGTTTTGTTTTTTTTAAAAACTGTATGCTATTGGGACAACATATTATAGGGGAAAAAAATTCGTCCATTTCTCATGTGGGTGGGCTTTACGAAAATTGGAAAGCTTAGTTCTCATCTTGTTGCTGCCACACTGCCACGCAGGTGTCATCTTTATGCATGGTGGAGCTCTTTGACTCAAGAGTTTCATTTTTTCCGAATTTGGTTCCTGCTCATATTTCAATTGTTGTTTGGTTTGAACTTGCCATAAGGGGTACTTGGTAGAGCCATTACAAGATAAGGCAATTTACAAGATTCTCCACCCACCTATCCACCCAATTCTGCTTTTTCGGCATTTTTTTTTTGGTGGTAATTTTTTAGCCAAGCAACTACTGTAGTACCTTTAGCATTCTGGCATCTTCTTGATCGAATATTGATTTTTAAAAAAATTTCAGCTGCAAAATAAAAAGACAAGAATGTCCTGAAATTCCTATGGTTGAGGTGAGAAATAAAATATGCCTAGTAAATTTTGCACTTTACTTATGGCTGGCCGCCACACCGCACGATCAAAGCTTTAGGACAGACAGTCAATAACAATGTGAAACAAATTTCTAGAACTTGGGGGGGGGGTGTTGCGAGCAGTTAGTTTTGAAAAAAATTGGCATTTATTGAAAAAAATTAAATTATGACCACAATGGGAAAGGTACTATTGTTTGTTGCAATGATTTTCAGTTGTGAATTTTAGCAAAAATTTGACAATGGACTTTCTGATGAAAACTAATGCATAAAGAAAACTTTCACCAAATTTGCAGGGGAATAAATTTTTTGGAGAACATTTGTCATGTTGAGATCTCCCATACCACTCTGCTTCATGCTGTGCTCTTCGCATGTTTGGAAAGCTCTTGATGAGTGGTAGGGAACTTGGTTTGAGATTGTTTGGAGCTATGATGTGAAAACTACTCATTATTGAACTATTTTCTCAATGAAAATTAAATAAAATCAAAACTGAAAACTGTGTTGAGGGCATTCTTAGTGTTGTTGAAAAGCCCTGGGCGAGTCAGATTTAATAGAGTTTATTTCACAATTCTCAGAGTTAAGGTGAAAGGTATTGATTTTTGAGTGGAATTTGTTGCTGGAATTTCAAACAAAATGCAAAAAATTGAGTTTGGAAGGAAAAAATTAGTTGGCCCAAGACCTGAGGTAATTTTCTTTTAGTGTACTTGGAGGGCACCTTACCAAAAAGTAATGACCTGCCAGAAAATTTTCAGTGTATCTGGAGGTACCCTCATAAAGCATATTTTTTCATTTTTCCATTGTTCCCATCAAGTTCTCAATGGGCTCCCAATATGTTCCCCAGGTTCCCAATGTGTTCTCAAAGGGTGTTCTCAATAGCACCTTGCTTTAATCCCATATGTTTTGCCCAAAGTCTTCCCTTCTCACCTATATAGCTGGGCCAAAGGGTGAGGAACTCCATCTTTCCATAGAATCTTCTATTTTGAGGAGCATTCACAGTTTCAACTTTTTTTTCTGCAATTGGTCAAGCGAATTGACTCATTGCAAAAAAAGAAGAAAGAAGTTAGACTAGTGAGGCACCCTCAACTAATTAATATGAAACCAAAATGGTGACAAAACTGTTTTGGAAATAGAAATTTAAGCCAACTAATGAGAAGGCTAAAGGAGGTTCAGTTTTTTTTCTTTTGAGTTTTAGTGGGGAAAGGGGGATTTTTTTTGTTTTTTTTTTTTCTGTTCCCTATGTGGTCCAAATATGTTCCCATCAATTTCCCAAAGTGTTCCCTAAGAGACTCCTAGGATCACCTCATTTTTTTATCCCACATTGTCATTTTCTTTGACCATGGTTCAACTTCCATGTTATAAGTTGTAAAGGGGGTGGGGGAGGAAACATATTTAGGCTTCTACGTTAGGGAGTGCCGCACATTCCAAAAATATTGGTGATTTGAAGCATGAATAAGTACCATCATGTAGGCTTTCTCCCCTTTGGACACAACGATTAAGTGTTGTTGCAGAATTTATCACTACTTACAGAAGTTGAAGTATATTACAGAAGAAGTCTTCTGTAGGGTAACACTCCAACGTTAAGGGCCCATTATTTTGGACTATTTGACATTTGTTTTTGAAATGAAATCTTCAAAATTGATTAATTATTCAGCAGACATGTGTTGAAGCTGCCCATGGGATCTCGATAATTCCCAATTTTGCCAGGTTATGAAGCCTACAATTTTGTGGTCTCATCATTTTTACATACGAATTGAAGAGCTCTCAAGAAAAAATTTCTTACCCCTTGAAAAAACCTTTTTCAAATTCATATTATATGTTTAATTTGAAAGTCATTTGACCCCTAGTTTTTTAATTTTAGTATTGATATTTATATTTCAAGACCTTTCCAATGATATATTGGATTTCAATTTGGACCACATTTTTGTCCCAAAAATTTCGGACTTTCATGGGATTACAATTGCCAAAATGCCAATTGGGATTATTTTAAATTCCCTTCCTTACACTCTCTCATGCTTGTGAAAATGCATTTGAGTTTCAAGACACTCTCTTAATCCACTTCCATTTTTATGCCTTTATTTTAGTTACAAGCCCAAGGTTAGAGTTATAGTAATGAGGAGATCAATGATTTCTCCCAAGTCCGAGCCATGGTGTGTTTTTTAAGTTCGTGTTTGCCCACCTTTCGTCCATGTTTACTTGTGGTTCATTCATACATCACTTTGATTCCAAACTACAATAATTGCCTTCTCTTCTTGATTTGTGTAATTTGACATGCTAGTGAATTTGACTTAAAAACTCAAATTTCAACCTAGTTGCATTAAGTTTTCATGTTTTCTTTCACCTTTTCTTTCATCTTTGGAATTGCGTTTCATTTTAAAATTGGAAATCAACAAAGTTTTTAAACCATCAATACCATGATCCAAGCTTAGGGGTGTGTCAATGTTCTTGGATTTGAATTATCATGAAACATTAAGATTAAAGAAAATAAAATGGTAAATGTTCGTGCTTTAAGGTTCTTTGATTGTACAAAATGTGACATGCACAATGTGAATTATTATTCATTTGGTAGCATAATTTGTTGTGACAAGTTATGAAAATTGTTTCATTATTCACATTATTGTTAGGTCCAAGTGTTATTGCTTTGTTTTGAAGCAATTATAGAAGTTGAATAAGATCATGTTGAAAAAAACTCCATACAAAAATCATAGTTTCAACCAAAGGTTTTTAATCCCCAAAAGGCTATTGTTTTGTTGTCCAATCGTTGGAATATCCCCCCATTTTTTGAGTAACCTAAAAAAAACAAGTTAGGACATTTGTGGTAGAATGTTAATCCTCTCAACATATTGTCGACATCAAGGTACAATTGACCTTTTCAAAGTTAATCACAACCTACATTAAAATGTGCAATGATATTTCTTTCTGTAATTTTGGAAATTAAAATAGTTAATATGGCTCTATGTGAAAAGTTAGTTAATGAGTATTATAATTTCACATACAATATTTTTTCCATACAAATGTTGATTTACTAAAAACACATTTACACACAATATAAACATTCTTGTTAAAAATAATAATTGTATGGAACATTTGTAATCAATGTAAAAACAATATAAAACTTGGATTTGGCCTTAAAATTGTTGATAGAATTGGGCCCAAGAATTGGTTAAAATTAACCTTACATTCATTTCTAAACTGAAGTTGTTCATTAGTTATGAAAATGACAAACCAGTAATAGCAACCATAGAAAAAGAAAAGAGAAAGAAGAATCAAAGGTTTCAAATTTTCTAATAAATATTTTAACACCAAAATTGAAGGTTCTTTCTTTTATTCAAAATTTCAAGAAATGAAAATTGAAGGTTTGCTTGAAAGCCATAAATAATGAACATTAGTTTTAATTTGAATTTGAAAGAATACGTATGATGATCATTATTCAAAAAAGGTTTGAATTCATTTTCAAAATGTATATGAATGCTTTAATTAGACCATGACTTAGTTTTAGAGCATAATGAATAGTATAAAAAGCTAAAAGCAAGGTAAAGTATACGGTTCACCATTTTGTGTCCAAAAATAAATTACAAGTAGCCATAATTTTTCTTTGATGTATTAGAAGTAGAAATATTATTTTATACAATGATTAATATGATGATAATCTTTCACATTATGGTTATAATGTTGAAAAACCTCATTTTTGAAAGTAGATTTTTAAAAAATGCATCCATTTGCATAAGATGTCCGATCTTCCAAATGGGTTACAAGTAAATGAAATATTGATTTAAAACAAAATTCAAGTTAATAAAGACCTAAAAGATATTTATGTATTGTCAAATTATGCACGTTATAATCATAATATATCACATTTTCAATGTGAAGTAGGTTTGAACACCATATTGACTAGAGTCATTTTCAAACATACTTTTAATCTAATTTTATGATACCAAAGTTGTTTAAATTTTGTACATAATTATTGTAAACTAAATGCAATGACATTTTTTTCATTTTTTAATTAAAAATATTTTGAATATGCTTGTGTTTATATTAAAATTTTGTTGCATTTTAAAATTGGATTTGGGCATATTAATTACTATTTTTGTCCAACACCCAAAAGTGACCTCTTGATGTCATTCAAAAGACATTATTAACACATTTTCAAAACATAAACAACTTTGCCCATTGTGGATTGGTTTATAATTAACAAATTGTGCAATGTCTTTGTGGTGAATGTGTTATTTGGTTTTCACAAGAGATTTTTTTCAATGCAATCAAATTAATATGCAAAAATTCAAATCATAAAGTTAGTTTAAAAGGTAACTTCAATTCCATTATTCAACAATTATCTTGAATACACCCAATGTAGTTAATGATCAGATGTACACATTTCCTAAACAAACATATATTTTCTAATTATTATATTTATGACATATAATCAACAACTTTTCCCAGTTTTTTTTTTTTTGGAAAAATAAGGACCAACAACCCCATTTTTAAAATTTTAAAATTAAAAGTTAAATATGTTTAATTTCTTTATAATTTAAAAATAATTGTGGCAACTTAATGGTTAAAAATTCAAATTAATTATACCTTATATTAGGTGTAAAGTATGATTTTTTAAAAATTTGACAAAGTGGGTTCAAAGTTTCTACTTTGTTTTATAAAGTATTATATCCACAAACTTACTTGGCTTCACAGGTTTGTACAAATTTCATGCGAAATTCAGTTTTCATAAGTTCATACAAAAATCACATGAATTCCATACTATGGTCAATATGAATGATATTTTTATATCATTGAATATCTTAAATATTCAAACGGATGAGACGTTTTTGAATGACATACATGAATGTTCATGTTTAATACAAAAAAATCGCATAATTTTATCCAAAATTACATCACGATAATTGCATTGATTTAGTTAAAACTTAAAGTGTACATACTTCACATTAAGACATCACAAGCATAAAAAACAAAAAAATTATATAGAAATTATTATTATTATTTTGTGTCATTTTTACACTTTGAAGCCCATAGAATTTGCATGGACATTGTTTTATGATTTTCGCACAAATTCTATTGAAGTTTTGTGATATTGTAAGTTTGTGATGAATCTCTATTGAACATCAATCATAAGTATGTTAAATTTTTTATGTCACAAAAATATATGTTTTTTTGTGGGAATTGCTTATGAAAGTGGTGCTAAAAAAACAAAATAAGAAAGATAATAAATCAACCAAATTGTTTTTGCAACATATCCCAAAAAATGACTTGAGAACAATTATTCTCCCTTACATATAATCACACAAAACTATAAAATTGTTATTGTTGAACATTTCATTTCATTTGGTTTCCAAACTTTACCATCCTAAGATGGTAACTATTAATGTCATTTGCATTATTCTTAAGATTTTTCATGTGGGGTGCCTTAGTAAAATATAGGTATGTTTACTGTTGGATGGGTATTCGTTTTAATAGGTGAACACTTCTTGTTTTGGTTTCAATTAATAATTTATTTGTGTGGAATTAAAACCAAGCTACAATTTGAAAAACAATTATGAGAACTAGGGGTTAATCATAAGGTTGGTTGTCAATTTTGGATTGAATTTAACAAATACAAGGCAAAGGTGAAGGCCAAGGATGGAGCGGTTGTGGAGTGTCAAAAATCCAAAAAATGAAAAGGTGTACCACTCTCGTCAATCATTGATTTTTTTGGTGGTGGCACAAGTTATCCCAAGAAATATTCTACTTAACTAAAATTCATTGAGGATTTGGTGCTTCATGTTTGTAAAGGGTATCAAAACATTTCAGTTGTTGAGTTTTCTTGGTTGAGGAGGTTGGCAATGAAAAGAGATCCAAAGGTTAAATTCCTTACCCGTATCCAATTTATTTCAAAACACCTTCTTCACATGATAGCAAAAACAATGGATAGGTATGTGTTATTTTTATTAGCCAAATGTGAAATGCAAATATCAATTTCGATCTTTGGATGTCTAGAACTCGGTATGATACATTTTTTTTAATAGTGAATTTCATGGATGGTACTTGGTAGCCTCATCATGTCACTATAGGGTTATTTGATGCACTTAACATTACAGGGGCAACATTGGCTGAGATAGTGAAACCCTTGTTAACACAATATCAATTCACAAAGAAAATAGTAACATACATGAAAGATGAGGGAAGTAATTTGAATATTTTGGAATTAACCATTTTTCAAGTGGTTAATTGTGAACCATGGCAACTAACATCTCCATATGTAGGTGCATGCTTTGGGCATGCCATGAGCAAAGCATGCCAATATGCTATTTTGGATGAAAAATATGTGTGGAAATGACATAAGTGTCATTGAAGAATGCCCAATCAGCCTTACAAAAAATAGTAACTTAGACAAAGAATAGTGGCAAAGGCCGCCGAGAATGGAACAAGGCTTGTAGGGTTGCTGGCCTAGTTCTAAGCAAGCTAAAAGCATTGATGAAAACAAGATTTGCTAATAAAGTCATGATTTTCCAATAAACTTTGGAGTTTGCAAATGCCATTAACATTTGTTATCAAAGGTAGAACCTTCAATTGCAATTTAAGGTGCCATGTGGGAAGACATGGGTTGTGGCAAGAGCTATTATTGAAACATTTAATCCGATGGTGAAACAATGTGTCCTTAACCAGACTCAAGGGTCAAATGCTTTGCAAGTGCCTCGACGATTAATGTGAAATTGCAGGTTGATGTTAATCATAGAACAACAGTAGAACCTTTATTGCAATGTGGAAATTGTGATTCAAAATTGGAAATTCTATACAATCGCATGGCCACTACAGAGGTGAAAACTTTAGCTTCGTTTTTACACTTTGTTTTAAATTTTTCAATGTGATAAGGCACATAACATGACAGCCTTCATGCTTGATCCGAGGTTCAAGGGCCTCACTTGTGTTTGTGAGTTTGTTGGTCAAGAAAGAGCCATGAGGATTGTACATGAATACGAATAGCAGTGTTTGTTGCCTATGCTTGTGAAAGTGAATAACTTTTTGAATCCAACTACTGTTACAAGTTTTCCATCTATTGAAATACTTGCATAGATCTAGGTGAGTCTTTATTTGATGGCCCATCATGCCCTGCTAAGTTTTTAGAAATGATTTTAGCTTTCAAACTTTTAATGTTTCATTAACATTTTGTTATTCTTGAAGAATGTGCATGTCCTTTGTTATGGTGCAAGACAAATTGTCACATATGGCCTAATGTGGCATGGTTAGCAAGGTAGATCCTAGCAATTCCTAGGAGCCAAATTGAAATTAAATGAATTTTAAATGTTGTTGGTATTCTCACAAGTTTACAAAGATGCCAATTTAAAGTGGAGAAGTTAGATTCATTAATTGTGATTTACAATTAAGGATTGGCCAAATGATGCTAAGGTAGGGTGTAATCTTACAAATGAGAATGTCAGTAAGTATTTTGCAATTAAAGTAGATCTATTGGAATCTCATGAAGGCGGGTTGTTTGAAGAGTAGTTTGTGGATTTTATGTACACATTTCAGCCCTAGGTGATGTAGTTTTGAGACTTGGCATGTCCTTTTTGCTCAATTCAAGATTCCAATTTTGATTCATTGGAAATTATGCAAATGTATTTTTTGGAAATTTTGAAATCTCAACATTTTAATACCCTACCCTTCTATATATTCCCCTAGTATGTCAAGTTATTTTTTGATATGCTCAGGCTTAGGATTAGGGTATTTAAAATTCATACCATGAAAATAACCTACCCTGGAAAAACATTTCCTACCGAGGACCCTACCCATTTAACTACATGCTACCCTTGAACATATATATACCAGTCTAGTATGTGAAAAACAACTTACAAAATTGCTTACATAAACTTCCAGAAGGTGGCAACTAAAAAAGTGCCAAGTCCAAGTGTTGCAACAAGGTTAATATGGACAACATTTGGTGGTGAGGTTCACTAGGGTGCTTGTAGAATTTAATTTGACTATAGTGGGATATTCCTTTGCACAACAAGTGTTAGTATCCATGTTTAATCTAGAACTGTTGATGGTATAAATATGTGTTATTTTGAAACTCTTTAGTTGGTGGTATAGAGATTATAAAATGTATTGTTTTATTAAATTTTGGGTTCAATTTATAACATTTTTATATCAAATAATGTGTTGTTTACATGGTTTATAATATTTTGTTCATGGTTATACATTTGTGATAACATCCTTAATATGAAATTCAGGAACAACATGCCAAATGGTGTGAAGACAATGGAATTATACTATGATTTGGACTAATTAAATAATTAGATATGTAGGTTTACTATAAAAAGTAAGTTCATGCCACAAAAAATCCTTTTACAAAGCACACTACATAATGTATAAAAATGCCCATAATTATCCATCATCTTATATAAGTAAATACATAAGAGTCCATAAGCTCCAATTCTATTACGAAATCCATATATGTCCATTTAAGCTCTAAATGTACTGAAAGTCCATAAGTGTCCATATGCTTTAAGTTACAAGACAAGTCCATAATTGTCCACTAATCTTATAATTCTACCTTTTTATGTCCACAGATATTGGAATGATTCCGAATGAAACCATGGTAAAGTATACCGATTGGTGATCCCTATTAACAAGTAAAAGTAAATTTGGAATCTTTTGCATTTTAGTCATTTTAGTTGTGCCATAAATTTTGGGGTTTACTTATCGTAATAAATAAAGAATATATGATCATTTTAAATGTATATCATTGCTTTCATTAATTAATCGATTTATTGAAAATTTATTACTTTGGTTGATATTGCACATTTTCTAAATCAAACAATTCAAATGATGTGTTACTAATGTTTGAGCCATTATGCACCTTGATACACATTTTTTGGAATTTGAATTTTTGGATTATGACAATGTGAAGCTCCTCAAAAGTAAATTTTCCATAAATTCAAATTTGGCATCCAAAACATGTTTTTTGATATGATATTAAAGTGCATTGCATGTGTTTGATTCATTAAATCATGCCCCAACCCTTTCAAAATGCAACATATGAGTGAAATTTCCAAATTAAATTTGTTTCACCTACTTTCAATTTACTTTCTCACAATAGGACAAATTGGCAAATTTTGCAAAATAGATTGAAATTAGGTTTTAAAAGTTGATACAACTTTTGAAACTTTAAAAAACTTCAACATATCACATTTGATGCCCTCATGTAGTTCAAAAGGACAATCTCCTAAGGCATCACCTACTTTCTAATCTACTTGTCACAAATTTGTGTCTTTTTACCCAGGAGGAATATTTTTTGGTATATTTTAACATGCTTTCATGTTTCCATATCTTACTTAGGACTCATGTACAAATTAGTGGGATTTTGTTCTCTTGGAAGTGGTTAGAGATTACTATGTAACAACAATAAACAACAAACTTGTCATAGATACCAATACCACATAGTGGTCCTCTACCTTGTTATGTCAACTTGAGGATAAACATCTTGCAACATGCAAAATTTGAAATGAAAATGTATGAAAGGAATTTGAGTGGTTGCAAAACAACTACCTTGGTGCATATATATATTGGACATATATAATATAATGTTATAACCTACACAAGTATGAATTTCATTCTATCACTACATGTGTTGAAGGACAATTGCATTATAGAATATGAAAACATATAAGCTGTTTCACAACCAAAACATATTACTATACATCATAGATTAATCCAACAATTGTTATAACAAATACCATCCACTTTCATTAAACATATATTGAAAACAACATCTCCCAAAAAAAAACCACAAACTCTTGAAAAAAAACAACCATGAAAGCATGAAAGGAGAATACATTGATTTATTGTCTCAAAGTTTTGGACAATGGTCCAAATACTTTGTCCAAGTTGTAAATATCTTGTCTTACTACAAATTAATCTGCATTAAATTAATGCATACCATATTACTTGAAACTTAAAAGACACCCAAAATAACTTGTGGCAAGTTCTTTAAGGAAAATATGCAAGTGAAAATCTTATCTTTAGTTTGATGAAGTTTATGTCTTGGTACCCACATGGCACAAATATTTTAACCTAGTTTATAAACATGGCCCAAAAAACATAAATGTGGAATATGTTAATTACATTACACAAGCATTTTTGGAATGTTGTTGCCCAACATTAAAATTTTCGTCAACACTACTTCAAAACCTTAACTAACCCATAGTCACATAATCCTTGAGTTGTGACTTTAGAAAAAACAATATATTGATAAAGAAGTTCACGTTCCATGGCAAGTCCACCATGATGTATTTTTCAATGGATCCCCTTTTTACATGTTTAGGACCTGTCAAAGAGATGACCAAGAAACCCAACCAAAAACTAAAGCCAAAAAGAAGGAAAGTAGGTACAAAGATCACTAGACAAGGGGTTTGGGAGATCCTTTGGCCTTTACCCAAGCCATTATTTTAAGCTTTGTGTACCTTAGGGTCCAAATTCTTTAAGGTGTACCATTAAGGACAAAAAGGACCTAGTGTTTAATGGAATCCTTTTTTGTCTTATATTTTGATCCCTATCAATATTAATGAATCAAATTGTGTCAAGTATTTTATAAGTACCATATTTTAAACCACTACAATTCTAGATTCCATCAATCTCATCCATTTTGTACCTTTACATGGTCAAATAGGACTATGTAAAGGAGTATAAAAAGGGTGACACCATGATAATATTTTTGTATTCCTTAAAAAATTTGTGTTGCAACCCTAACCTTCAATTCGTGACCAAGGCAAGGGCTTACAAAAATGCAAGACAAGAGGGAGGCTTGAGAGGCACATCTTATACTCCCGAGAGTGTAGGAGAGTGTGAAAGAATGAACCTTCACACTCCCAAGTGAGCTCCCATTTGGGGAGTTGAAGTCCCGATGGACTTCTGAATTTTCAAGGAGCGATTACAGGGGCCAAAACCCATTGGATTGACAAGTTTTTTATATCATTGGAAAACTATTGAAACGTAGATGTCTAAAATGGGCTTGCATGACTATTTGGACATTTGAAACACAAGTTATGGCCAGAAGAAAGGTCGGGAGTCAAATTGAGAATTTGACTTTCGACCATTAAAAATCAAGAATCGACCCGATTTCCTTGCGTGCAGGTGGCGTGCAACATACCATTGGAAAGATCTCAACAAGGGCTACAACTTTGCTTTAGACCTCATCTCAATTGAAGGTCTGAACACAAAGTTATGGGGCCCCAAATTTGCAAGAGTCCCAACTTTGGGAATTTCGGGACTCCCATTTGGGAGTCCTGAGACAAAATGCCATTTGGATGTGGGCCTCATGGAGAAGCACAAAGTATACTATAAAGGGGAAAGTGGTGGCTTCTTTCAAGTTCGGGCCGTGATGAATCTTGTGAGTTCGAGTTTGTTCGTGGCTTGTTCTAGCACCAAGAGTGCTCCAACTATGCATTAATCAACTTGTTGTTTGGTTTTTTGCGGGTTTGTGTGAGTGATTAGTTGCTTGTCATTTTTTTCAGTCTCATCTTGGAGCTCCAGCACACCCCTCTACCCTCAAAGTGCTACGAGCCAGGGAATGTGCCCCGACTCTTTGCTCTTTCGTTGTTTTTTTTTTAGGGTTTAAGGGGTGTGTCAATTTGGGCCCCTTAGCATTCTTGGAATAGTTTTGGAAATTGTTCAAGTCAACTTTGCATATGTATAAGAGCACATCAAGCAAATAAACCCAAACAACATTATCACATGAGATCATTATATATATTTAATGTAAGATAACATATCATACAACAATAACCATGTGCAATTCAAATTATGGAAATTAATTTGAACAAGATGCAACAAATGTATGTGTACTATGATTGTTTAAACTAAAACAACAAAAAAAATGACACATACAATTAACTTGTAGGACATAAACAAAGTTTGGAATTCCACCTGCATATTTTATATTGGATAGTGACAATACATTTACCCATTCACTTATTCTTGGGTGTTTTCATTGTTCGTTTTGCACTTTAAAAGCTGCTTGACACGTTGTTTTGGCATTTGATACTCTATTAACAACTAGCGTTTTCTTTGGCTTAAATTTTTTGCTTAAATTCACATTAGGTTTTTTGAGCTTGCCTTGGTGGCCTTGAGAACTAGATTTTGTTTTTTGTTGTTGTGGTTTCTTGAAGCCATCATGGTCCTGGCCATCTTTATCAACATTGGTAGCTTTTTTCTTCTTGCTAGGACAAGGATCTGGTTCATCATTTTCATTTTCTATACTTAGTTTTTGTCAGCCTCAACATCACCTACCTCATAATTGGCATTGTCATCTTTTCACTAGCATCATCTTCACATACATTGTGCATATTTAAGTCCTTCCTTGCAAATGGAGGTTTGACCACCAACTAACCTTTTTGCTCTTCATCACAAACATGTGCTTTTGTAGCACCCTCCAAAATATTTTGGCCCCTATCTTTCAATGGATTAATGAACTCAATGTGCACCACTTGTGGACTGGTTTGTTGCTTCATATGTATGTTGCCCACACTTGGGCTAATGGTTTGGACTTGAAACATATTGTTTAGCACTACTTGGGAATGAATACCCTTATATAGCCAAGATTGGGCTTTAGAAAAAGTAATAGATACACATTCAGTCTTCATTCCCTTTGCCATTGGAAAGAAAATTTATCACAAAAACACATTTAACTACCATAGAAAATGACATAAACAATAATCAGAAAAATAGGACATCCTAGTAACATGTACATTTGAAAAGAAAATTCATCACATAAGTCAGCTACCACATAGAGAGACATCCCACATAGTGTTGATTGACATCTAAGGACTATCCAAGGACTCTTTACATAGAAGCCATCTTAATGTACATAAAATGCACATAAGTTTTACATAAATCTGAACTTCTATCCAAGTACATAAAATTCACATAAGTTTTACATAAAACATAACATATGCATAGATGTCTATGGACTATCCAAGGACTCTTTGCACATAAGCCACTTTAATGTACATAAAATGCACATAAGTTCAACACAAAACATGTATCCATAGACATCTATGGACTATCCAAGGATTCTTTACATAAAAACCACTTTAATTTACATAAATGCACATAAATTTTACATAAATATGCAATTACATAAAAATCTTTGGACTATTCAAGGACTATACCACACAAAAGCCACCCTAATGTACATAAAATGCATTATAACTACATAAATATAAACTTGCACATACACTTAAGGACTATTCAAGCATTTTGAAGTCACTATATTGTAATTAAAATTCACATGATTACATAAGTCAAAAGCTATATGCACATGTAAGGACTTTGGAAATATTCTACATAAAAAACTCAGATGATGTACATATATTGTACAAAACTTTCACACAACTACAAAAATCAAAACATGCACATACATTTTTAAGGATTTTGAACATAATCCTAGAAGCATCATACAAGTCACATTAATATATAGCTTATTGATCCACTAACAAAATTTAGATTGGTTTGAAGAAATGTTTGGAAAACTTAACCATAATGGAATCAAAAGGTGAAATTTTGAAAGGTAATTAGACTACTATATGCAACAATGTAACATTAAGGATCCAAATTTTTCAATTGACATAGGTAGCCTTCATGTAACAAATGTGACCTCTTAGACTTCCTAGCACATTCAAATTGGCATCTAAAGGACTTGGTAGAAAGCCATACTACTAACCACAAGCAATGACATCAAAATGTGTCGAGTTTGTGTTTTACAAATGACCTTGCCTTTGACACACCCCCAAACTCCTTGTAAGTCTCAAGTGTGAGTCCAAAGGTGAAAACATCAAAAGAAGGAGTGGGGATACGTTCCCTAATTTGTAGCATTTTGGGGGTAGGGGGGTGTGTTGAAGCTTCGGGATGGGGACTAGGATGAGTGACAAACGGGTCAATTATTCACATGGACTTGCACAAACCAAATAATAAGTTGGTTAATGCATAGTTGGAGCCATAAGCACACACAGACTCCTAAGACTCACCAGGGCTCAGACTTGGGGGAAGTCACCACCTTCCCCTTTATAGTATTATTTGTGATTAACCATGGGGGCTACATCCAAATGTCATTTTGTCTCGGGACTCCCAAATTGGTAGTCCCAAAATTCCTGAAATTGGGACTCCTGTGACTTTGGAAACCCATAACTTGTTATGTAGACCTCCAATTGAGGTGAGGTTTAAAGCAAAGTTATAGCCTTCATTGATAACTTTCCAATGAGGCCTGCCACCTACACACAAGTAAATCAGGGCGATTCTCCACTTTTAGTGGTCGGAAGTCAAATTGGCACTTTGATTTCCGACCCTTCTTTTGACCATAAGTTGTGTTTTAAGTACTCAAATGGGACATGCGAACCCACTTCACACATATAAGTTCAAAAAAATTTCCAATGGTATAAGGAACTCTTCAATCCAATGAGTTTTGACCCTTGGAATCATTATGTGAAGATTCAAAAGTCTATTGGGACTTTAATTCCCAAAGTGGGGGTCCACTTGGGAGTGTGTGTGTTCATTCCTTCACACCTTTCTACACTCCTGAGAGCATGAAATGTAACTCCTGGGCTTCACTTTCAACCGCACCTTTGTAGGCCCGCCTTGGTTGCAAGCCCAAAGCTAAGGTTGTAACAACCTTGGTTTCTTTGTTGCAATTTGCTTATGAGGTAGCTCCAACATTGTTCAATTCTCGGGCTTAATGATTCCTACAGAATTCTTGTAGCCTTCATGCATTTCTTCCCCACACAAAACATCAATACATTTTGTGGACTTATTGACATGGACAAATGAGCACCAACCATGGTAAACACATTTACAAGATGTAATTTGTCCCACCCACAAAGGTTTAAAACTTAATCCACAGAATGGGCAGTTCTCAATCCATAAGTAGGTTGGTTCATTGCTAATCTCCAAATCGGCTAATGGAAAGGGAATGTAAGGAGAAGTAACTAAACCCTTCTAAACCCTGCTATGGAAGGATTGTGTAGCATTGACATTTCATTGTTAAATTGTTATTTTCCCTTTTAATACATATAAAACACCCCCTTCTTTATCTGAAATCTTGTTCAATTTTTCATAAGCAGAGACTCTTGCATTTGCAAGACCCCTGGAATAAAACAATAACACCTTGTTTTTCTTCAATTTGCTATTGCAGGTTTCTTTCTCTTCATCAAGACAACTTTCCATCTTTGTAACTAGGGTTTGTAGGAGTACTTCATGTTCACAAAGATGGTTGTTACGATCCTCCATTTGCTCACATGTTTTCATTATAGCCATAACATTCGCCTTTTTTTTTCAATTTGGCATTGGCTAAACTTTTCCTTGGTTGCTTTCAACCGACCTTCTACCATTGTAATGTATTGCTTTAATTATTCAATGATAGCACCTACTGCCAGAAAAATAAACTTAGCTTTATATCCCAAATAATTTGCACATGTATTGCACTTTAAAAATGATCAAAACAAGAAATGATCTGAGCCATGAACTTATAAACCCTAATCTTGACCATCTTCACCTACAATTTTAGAGAAATAGAAACCCAAAATGTTTCAAAGTTTTGACCTTTCTTCTAGTTGAAGTTCAAAAAAATCACTGCCATGTGGATCTTGGAAACATAACAAATGCTTGCTACTTCAAATTCCTCAGGTCTTTGAAATTAACCTTCTAATGTAAAAAAACACAATTGGGGTAAGAAACACATTGCAAGAGAGTGATTGAACCAAAAATCAGACCTTTTGGAAGTAGTATTCATGTCACGTTGTTTACAGATAAGTGCGGTGGAAATAACAAAAATAAAAATAAAAAGGACAAATACAAAGCAAAATCCTAGGTGCTTATTCATTTGAAACTATACTATTTGTTAATTGTTAACTTTGAAAACAAAAACCAAGGGCAAAATATTATACCTGTGCATTCGATTGGTTGGCCACACACCTCTTTTAGATGGGGCCCATTGTTAGTTTTTTCATTGGAGCTAAGTAAATCCACTTGCTCCGACCTTGCTTTGTAGCATTGCTGTTCATTATTAGTCCATCTCGCATACATGGCCTAGTTCATCTTCTTCCCCATTTTTTCACATGCTAATCCTTTAACCATTCATAAGGATATCGACCTTGATGTTGGCAGATAAGGCTTTTGATGTACCACCATCCACAATTTCTTTACCTTTTCTATAAACACTGGGTCTTTTGTGAACTCGTAGTTGTAGCCATTCTTGTTCGCAACATGAACAAAGATATTGGTGATGTCCTCTAAAGAAATGTCTCATGGCACTTTCACATGCTTTGGATTCAAACCTTCACAATAGAGTTCATATTTCTCTGCAAAATCCTTTTTTGGGATTGGGCCATTGTCTCCAAGTGCGGGTATAACAACATATAAAGGAGCGGCAAAACCTAGCTTCAATCCTTTCAAATGTGTTTCACCTTTTTGCTTAACTATTTTTGAACTATTAGATTTGCAACTAGTTGAAGGTGGGCCTTGTGATGCCATCATTTCCAGTTATGCTTCATGCTACGAAACAATACAACTTGACATGAAGTGAAGAATACAGGCTAGTGACGTGAAGTGCTCAAAAAATCATATGGGTTGAAAACTTCTGAGTGAAATGAGTGTCAATAGTCAACAATGCCATACAAATTTGAAAAGCCTGCTTTCAACGACAAATACATGCTTACCCCACCTATTCCTTGCGATAAATTTTGGCCTACCCACTTGTCCCGCCTAATAAAGGAATGATTTAGATCAACTTGAATGGAAGAAATCCAATGGTTGTCCTTTCCTGGACAATCAATTATCACAATCAAAAATATTATTATGGAATCAAATTTTTGTCAAAATTGGCCCATTCTAGCTTGTAATTACCCATTGGTGTAATATACATGGTAAAGGTTGCTGGCATATGAAAGCATTATGGAATCAAGCCAATGTTTGATATGTCACCTCCCATACCTTCCTTTGGATAATGCTTTCATTAAAAACATAACTTACAATACATAAGGGGCAATTTACATTAGAGCTTTTAGACTCGTGACCATCAAAATTTAAAATCCTTCATTGGTTGGAAGTGAGGTGGGTGATTAGTTTGAATTTACATTAGGGTAGTTTGAAGGCTAAGCTAAACAAATGTTTTGGATGAAAAACTTTTTGGAATCCTATATGGATTGTTGTGGATAATGTTGGTTGGGCCCTTGGGGTATTTTTTCAAGCATGAAAATAATGAGAGCCCATGGGTCGCAAAAAAATCCCGATTGTTCATCTATGATATTTTATAATTGTTTTTTTTTCTTGAAAAACAATGTTGGAAGGAATTTTTTTGACCTTCTCCCCCCCCCACAAAATTATTGGCCTTTAAATCCTAAACATAATAATAAGAAAATCATTTGTTTTACTCATTTTGGAAAAGCAAAATTGGAGGGAATTTTTGGTGGTTCCTTGCACAAAACTATTACCCTTTAAACCCTAAGCATAATAATAAAAAGGGATCATCCTTTCCTTCTAATATATTTTTAATGTTTTTCAAGGTGTTGAAGTTTTTGCATTAAAGTTGTTTGTTGATAATTCAATTTGTTATTATTTTTTTTCACGAGTGTTTTTTTCAGCCATGGATCATGGAAAACACTGACAATCACAAAGGTGGGATCAAAATTTCCAAAAGATGTGGGTTGCGTCTTCCATGGTTGAAATTCAAAATCATAGACTATCTTTGCAAATGTCCAATTATAGTGCATTTCAAATAGTATAAAGGAATTCACAATCTTCACATTTGAGGAACCTTTATAATGAAGAGGATGTAATTTTATTTGGAAAACAACACCTTGTTTTGTTTTCACAATGTTCAAATTTTGTGGACAAAGTAAGTGAAATTGTGAAAATCAAAGAAGAAGATATCAATCAAGTATACAATAGAAAAAGGGGTAGCCCACCAATGTGGGTGGCAAAGGAAAGAAAGCAAGGAAGGTGGTTACCAAGAAGGAAAATGTTTTTTGAAATCAAATGAAAGAAAAACAATGTGTGAAGCGTAAAGATCTTAAGGTGGACACTTTGCTTGTGATTCAAGTATAAATGGATGTAGAATTTTTGAAGAGTGTCAAAAAGTAAGGTATGTTTGTGATTTTCTTGTAATTTTGCAAAATTGCTAGTGGTCCCTTCTTACCAAAAATGTTTTTCTACCATTTTAAAGTGATCCTAGGATTTTGGTGATTAAACATTGTTTTGGTCACCACAAGGTTTAAGGAGACTAAACAACAGGACTATTGGTCGTTTTAAACTTGCCCTAGGTAGTTAGACTTGGGCTTTGACTTAGGTTGACCCTATTTCGACTCTATTTTGGCATGACACTAAGCAAAATTAGCATCAAATGATGCTTGAACATTATGATCCTAGATTCAATTATGCTTTTAATGTTTGTGAGAGTAGCCCTTTCACTTTGTAGCTTTGAACTTTCTATCAATTCACCTCATGTTAATCAATATTATATATTTTTTCTCACTTTCAATGCAATTTTTATCAAAAGCATCTTTCAACAAAATGCAAAGGATATCCAAAATTCTCCATGTAAAAACAAAATCCAAAACAAAATACAATGGATAGTTTATATGTTTCATGATTATCCTCCATTTGCACTTTAAAGTGTCAAATATTCATTCAACACACATCCATGGTGACATGTGAATAACATTCTAGTTTGCCTTGGACCTTTCCAGGGTTGAATCACCTCCTTCCTTGAATGGACTGTTAATGACTTTGTTTGATATTATGTTGCATCACTAATCAACTTGAAGGCGGAAACTTGCCTTAAATGCACATCTTCCTGACTTTTGTAAGTTGAAAAACTATCCAATCATAAATGCTATTTGCCCAATTGAACTCATAATCGCAAAACACACATTTGACAAAACCCTATTTGAAACTTGCTTGAAAATTGCATGAACAATTTCTAAAGATACAACTTTACTCTTTCACAACCATTAAAATAATACCTTTAACTATTCAAAAAATCACCCAGTAGTTACAAACCATTTTCACTTCTTCATTATATAAAAAAAGTTGCAACCTTAGCTTTCAACAAAGTTGGATCTTTCATAAGTGTATGTTGTTTTATCAAATAAAGACCTAATTTCTCACAAAGATATCAAAATATTATATGAGAAATTATAATACTTTGCTTGAAAATGTCTTCCATGTAAAAGCTAAGCAAAAATTAGTTTAAAAATCCATGTTGCCTTTCAAAAGTCCAAATAATCCATTTTTTTCTCCAAATGAAATCACACATGAATACAAATAATCATACCCTAAAACCAAGGCTTGAATGCTCACCACTTGTTGAATCAAACCTTAATACATAGCCATTGTCACAAGTATTTGTTTCTTTTTCTCATCCATGATATATGAATGTTTATGAAAGGTGCAATAGAGGTGAAAAAAACAAAGCTAAAAATAGAATGAAAAAAACAAACCAAAGAGGAAACTTAAAATGTGAATTGGGAAAAGAAGAAATAAGAAATGAATAAAAAATTATGGTGGTCACATTTCCAACCTTTCTTTAATTGAAAAAAATCATGTGATTTGTTCTTTGATTCAAATTGGGATTACATTGGGCCAAAGGCGCTTTAATCACATACTCATGAAATTTCCCATGGTCTCATCCAATGTTCGTCGATTTCATGTTTATTTTCAACTTTGGTTTTACATGGACCCAAACCCAATGGGTCTTCAGGGATCCAGATCTAACTAAGATTCAAACTTGACAATCTTTAAGGATTTTTTACAAGATTTGGTTCTTAGTATTAGGTAGGAGTTTGTGTCTTAAGTTTAGATAGTGTTTAAACTTTTTGAGTTCTAGAATCATATGTCTAACTTCTAAAGTTCTATGGTCATAGATCCTATCTTTAATTATATATATATAAGAACATCTCCAATGGAAGTATTAGAATGACCTTTACATAAATAGAGTCCATGCACATCAATGTTGGTTATCTATGTTGTTCATTATTGTTGCTATTGGGAACATGTTGGGGAATAATGTGAGAACTTAAAAAACTCATTGGGAACTTATGAAGCATTATGTGAACCTTTTGGAAATGTGGTAGGAACATTTTAGGAACATCAAAATCGAAAAAGTTCAAAATTGTTTAGATGTGAAATCAAACCATCACCAAGAAGAAGTTGGAACCAACCTGGTATAAAACTCGAAGCAAAGGTTCTTATAATGGTTGAACTTGTTAGCCCTCAAATTGTTTGTCAAGCGAATGCAAAGGTTCTTATAATGGTTGAACTTGTTGGACCTCAAATTGTTTGTCAAGCAAATGCAAAGGTTCTTATAATGGTTGAACTTGTTGGACCTCAAATTTTTTGTCAAGCAAATTTGACTTGATCTTGAAATTGAAGAGTTTTAATGAAGTTATCCGTAAAGTCAAGCGATTAGGGGAGGGGGGGGGGGGCAAGAACAGCCAGTTTCGGCATAATAGGGCATCAAATGCTTAACTGGGAATGAAATTTTACAAAATGAAATAACTAGGACCCAAACTAGTTTTTCCACCAATTTTGATAGTAAACTGAGTTTCATCTCCTCTTTCCTTTTCGCCTCCACTGCTGTCACATATATTTTCACTGCTCCTACCTGTACAACTGCTATAATTATTCTCGAACCTTGTGCATTAAATGCTGAGTTTCATCATTTCATACTGGATTTGATAAAATTTCCTTACTTTGGGGATACCACCGAAAGCGGAAAGCGGGGATAGGGGGGGGGGGGGGAAGGAGAGGGGGCTTTAAACAAACACTTTATAATTCAACAATATACGCTAACCACGAAACCAAGGGTTTTTGTTTACAAAACAAACTACAAA
>Ga0116231_10005958_pt1 | contig 23653 bp, 17 predicted proteins | sample S1TSphgellanicum_2_FD_89695 | JGI IMG/M metagenome (GOLD analysis project Ga0116231, IMG submission 89695) | Host-associated microbial communities from peat moss isolated from Minnesota, USA - S1T2_Fd - Sphagnum magellanicum MG | ecosystem: Host-associated > Plants > Peat moss > Unclassified...
CCTCGCGCGGTCCTTCACATTTCCCACTCCAGTTCTTTAACCCGTCGAGCCCCCTCGCCCAGTCCTTTGCATTTCCCACTCCGGTTCTTTAACCTGTCGATCCCCCCGGCCGGTCCTTCACATTTCTCACTCCGGTTCTTTAACCCATCGATCCCCCCTGGCCGGTCCTTCACATTTCTCACTTCGGTTCTTTAACCCGTCAATCCCCCCCTAGCCAGTCCTTCACATTTCTCACTCCGGTTCTTTAACTCGTCGATCCCCCCTAGCCGGTCCTTCACATTTCTCACATTTTGTAGTAGTGTTGTTTGTGCTCATTGTTGCATCAGTCATTAGAAACACCCTAAAATGTAAAGGTGTAAGCTCCATTAGTGTAGGTGAAAAATTTAAGCCAAAGAATGCACATTGGTAAACAGATTCTGCCAGAGTAGAAGCTCATCCAGGTGATGTGGCAAATCCAACAGAGAGCAAGTAGCACCTCAACCATGATCTCATGAGGCTGCAGAGCTTAGCTCATGATTTTTGATGTGATTTGTTGCCCCATGGAAATATTTAGTCCCAATTTAGCTATTGATCACTTGAAACAAGAGCATTGATTAGGCTCATTTGGTGCTCTTTTGTATATTATTGTCATTAGTTGTGTTACTTCTTCAACTTTCAAGTGATTATTTATTTGAATTCGCAAGGTTCACTGTCTCTAAACTTCGAAGTGACTGGTTTTGGTGAACAAAACAGGTCATGAAAGATGATGCTTTTTTCACTCCTGAATCTATGAACCAAATTTTGTGAAACTTTAGGTTTTTGTAGTCAGATTTGAGCAAAGCAATTGGACTGTTTGCCAATGGTTTTCCTCTTCATTACTTGACATATCCGCACCTTGTGGCTAAACATCAAAAATTAAAAGATTATATATCTATAGTTTGACATTTCATGCTACAAGTGTTGCTATTTTTATTTGAGCAGAAATATTGGTACATTGTCAATTTCTTCATTAACAGCTATTCACAGAAACCTTGGCTGCCTCTTTAAAAACGTTAAAAAATACTCACGGCCTTATGAACTCATCTTTAACCTTGGATGAGGAATTTTCAAAGCATTGGGATCAGATTGGCTTCCCTTTCCCTTTGAAGTTGCTGCCCATTTTCAAAGTTCCTCACATTCACATTTTGCAGAATTTGCAGGTTACACCCTCACTTGAGAGGTCAAGTTTTTGAAGCCTGAGTGTTGTGTCCCAACAATTGTTTGGCCAGTGAAACTTTGGATCTGCCCGGTCCTATACGAGTGCAGCTTTTGCCATCTCATCATCCTCTTGCTCGATTTTGGCTAAAATTTCTGCCAAAGATTGTGTCCTCCCTGAGACACTCCTGGAGGAGAAGGGTTTGCAAAGGTGAAAGTTCAGGATGAACCTTAGCTAGGGTGCCCATCTCCAAAACCTCTCAAGCAATCCATAGAACAATGGAAAACACTCATGGAAATAAAAACCTCATTAATGATAAATGCAAGAATGTGGTGCAATATTGTGTAGGATGTTTGCCTGCAAAGGAACCTAGAAGACATGACTTATACTTAACTCGGCAATGTTATTATTATGTGGGGGACTATTTATTCATCTTCTTGGTCTTGGTGTGAAAGTGAGGACAAAATGTAATGCTATAGCCAATATACGAATTTCATTTTCTTTTCGTTGGTTAGGGGTGGGGTGTCACATGGTACGGTAAGAGATTTGACTTGATCCGATGACAATGTTCCATTTTGTTTCAAACAAACTTAGTACGGATTGATACCTTAAGTATCTTATTTTGGAGTTATTTACATTCATGTGTACTATCAGAAACTCAAAAGCCCGTATTCCAAATATGTGTGAATCATGATGCAGGGCCACTTTGCAAGTGATTCTGGGTTCGATTCCACTACTGTAACCATTACAACCAAGTATTGCAGTGTAGACCACTTTGAGAAAACTTGTAGTGTATTGAGAGGGCACCTTATTTCCTTAAATAAACCTCCTAGAAAAGAGGAAAAATCTTAGGGGCTTATACCTACTTGTAGGTGTAACATCCCCCCCATTCTTTTAGTTGCAAGGGAGGCTCTCATATGAGTGTGTTCTCTTGAGGGAGGGCCACCCGAGGGCATGATCCCAAGGGTGTTCCCAAACCTCAGGAGAATGCATGAGTACAGGAACCTCCCATTCCTCCCTTATGTAAACAACTTTCTTTTATAGAAAAGAAATATTTCCATGGGAACATGGGAACATACAAAACTGAGGAGCACCCCAGGCACAACGCACTGGGGTTCTTCTGCTTGGGGACATCCCTCAAAATTCACAAAGAAATAAAAAAGGGAGTTGTTTAGGTAGGCATAAGATTCCTCCCACTCTTATTTACGTCCTTGTGTTTTGCATATGTTTAGGTTATGATAAAGTCCTTCTGGTGCTTTATGGTGGGTAAGGCCCACCCCCTTGGGCCAGACTCAGCTACTGCCTTGTCGCATGCCCCACTTTTTGGGAATTCTGGCACCCTTTGGCTTTACCCTACAGCAGAAAAAACAGCCCATGAGAGTATTACTGAAAACCACTCAGCCCCTTGCAGGAGAACTTTGAGGGAAAGTGTTGCAGGTAAAGCCCTAGGGTGGCTTTTTTGGAAATTCCCAAAAAATAAAAAGGCCTACGAACAAGGCCATAGTCCAGCAGCCCAGCATTTTGAGAATGTCCCCCACCCCAGGGCTTTAGGACCCACCCTAGGGCTTTATGCATCATTTGCAGCATGCATTCTCAGCCTATGGCAATATTTTTGCATTTTTCTGGTCTGGAAATTATGGAAACTCCAAAGGTCAGGATTAAAGACAACCGTTGGCTAATAGCTATTATGATGCTTTTAGTGTCTATTTTATGAATTGCAGAGTGTAAGATATTTTGGCATTCAAAATTAAAAAGGCATTTTTGTAAATGTCCAATTTATATGTAATAAATGTTTTTACCCTCTTTCATAGTGTGTCAAATGAGTCTCCTTCAAAATTGTCCTGGAACACATAAATATGAGGTAGAGTATTAATTAATTTGATTAGTCTACGTGTTTGTAAAATTTTAGGAATATCTTTTTCTAAAACAAATGATGTATTAGCATCACGTTCTTACTTTCTCTTTCTTTTTTCTTAAAAACTTCAGTTTTGTGAGGTAGCCAAATTGGTGATCATCCACAATAAGATTTAGTCAAATTTGGCCATAGACCAGATGTGAAAGTAGAAATTTGATGAATGATTCAATATTTTGACAACATGCTGCGACCTGTTGCAGTAATCTGGCATTTTTTTTCTTTATGGGAACTCTGGCAAATTAGGGACTTTTTTCACAAAAATCTTTTTGTATGTGTCAAAATAATATTTTTCAAGTTAAAGAAATGTGAAAAATCGCCCAAGAAAATGTTTTCTCGGGCGTTATCATAATGTGTGGTTTTATAGACGTTTGCTCAAAATAAAGAAGGAAAATTTGGCTTTTCTTTCCTTTCTCCTTGGGGGTATTAGTCTAGGGGGGTGTACTACAAGTTACATGTGCTTACACCTTGAGCTCTAGATCATTGAGAGTTGAACTTAGTAATTAAGTTCAGATCATTATATGTCCTTTTTTCTCCACGTTTTCTTCCTCTTATTTTGTCCCCACCACACTCCCCTCCCTTTTTTTTGGAATAAAGTCATGCAAGCTCACATCATTGAGATTTGGAGGGTATTCTAAGGGCACCCAATATCTATGAATATCCCTTCTCTTTTCTAAAAGGGATCTGATGCTTATTCCTAAAGAGTGGGAGGGTAATTATGCCTATTTTTAGGTGTGAGATCCCTCTCGCTCTTAATGATTAGTAGGTACCAAAACCCCTCCCTATAAGGGATCTGATTCATATTCCTAAATAGTGAAAGGAAAATCATGCATCTTTATAGGTGTAAGATCTCTCTCTCTTAATGAGTAGGTGTGAGAAACATCTATTTCTTATTCCATTCTCTTTTCTTGGAGGGATCTTGCACCTACTTGGAAGAGTGAGTTGAAAATTATGCCTACTTGTAAATATAAGTTCCTCTCACTCTTAACAAGTAAACATAAAATTCATTACCTTCTTATGCCTTGTGATCAGCATCTGCATAGTAACCTCAAGAGTGTGGGCCCTTCCATTGTATAGCAGGAGCCCCCGGTCCCCCTCTCTCCAACCCCCTCATTATTTCTCGATTATCATGCTGGGTAATGTGTACTGAGCAAGGTATTGTACATTACACCCTTGACCGAGGGCTCTGCCCTTGTTCGCAAGGTGCAATGCCATCATGCTAAGGCATTAGTGTACATGTGTTTGAGTTCATGATAATATGTTTGCCACAATGCATAAAGCCCACAAGTTGAGGAAAGTCCAAAAATGTGACGCCACATGCCAGACTCAACTATTGCCTCATCCTAAAGCCCCACCCTACTTCTAGACACAAAATTGGCTCTTTGAAATTTTGTCCCATTTGTTTTGATCATGGTGAACTCGCACTCAGGGCATCTTTCCATTAGGGTACTGTGATTGCAGATTTTGTGATCACAGCAGCTTTCCAAATTTTGCTTTAGCTATCTGTGCTCCCAGTCACCTCATAGCTCTACTGGTCAAGCATTGATCAAATGCAGGAATTGTGATAGATGTGAGTCAAACTGGGATGCACCACAAAATGACATCTACTTTTGGTTCATGGGAACATGTTCCCAAAGTCCCCAACATTGATTAACTGCATATTTTGAAGCAGTTGGAGCATCTCCAACAGAAAGTGACTATCTACACAACAAGAAACAGGAGTGACTGTCCTCCCCTTTCTTTAGTTGATATGCTTCATGCAACTAGAGGAGGGTTCCGTTCTTAGTGGTTCCCTTTCCCCCTAGTGGCCTGCCTTTTTTTGGGCTGATTGCTTGCCTGGACTTTAGTCCTTGCACCTTGTTTCTTTCTCTCTCCCTTTCTTGGGTGCCTTCTTTTCATAAAGTTTGGCAGGGTTTCATCATCATCAGAAACAAGGCCTACTATGTAAGTGGCTTTCCATTAGGTGGTTGTGATCACAGCACACTGTGTGTAACTATGTGATAGCATAGCACCCTGTGTGCAGCTGTGACGAGAGTGTGTGTGTGCAACTGTGATCAGAGCAGCCTGACGGAACAAGACTCTGACTTACTACCCTACACTGCTTTATTTCTTGAGTGAGGCATTATAGTGGCCATATTTAAACCAGGAAATATTAAGTTTGGACAAGCACACCTACTTAATTGAGGCCTCCTAGTGGCCATATATAATCCAGGAAATGTTAGGGTTGGACCCAGAGACCCTGATTTAGTCAGAGGACCAGATATTGACCATAGTTAGGAGGAACCTAAAAAATTTGAGGCTTTTTTACCATAGTGTAGGTGCCTGGTTCACCCAAGGCATTCGGTATAAACGGGTTTTGGTGGGGGGAGGGGGAGGAGGGAGGGAGCGAGGGCCGGACCTACCCTTCTCAGTTCGCGACATTTCGTATGCAGAGGAGGAAGGCGAGACGCACATGCGCGCGGAAGGGAGCGCACACGAGAGAGCGATTGCCAGAGACGAGGATGTGGCGACAAAAGTCTAGCTGGAATGATGAACAAAAGCGGCCAGCGGAGAGACGGATTTCGAGGATTTCTAGTCTCATTGTGTGCGGCAGCTTTTTTATTTGATTTAGCGCACCACAAAAACGAACAAAATAATTTTATGCCTGTCGTTCATGTACTCTTTCCCTGCAGGATCTCCATTGCCTTTCCATAGCGAGCGACTAATAGCAAGACGAGGACAAGAAAGCCCCCCAAATACGTGAAGCTGGTCCAAGACCATTGTGTGCAGCAGGTCGACATGGCGGAGCCCGCACCTTTCGTATGTTGATCTATTAGTGCGTACTCTAATCTCCTTTTTGATTGATTCTTGACTATTGTGCACTTGTAATTCCTTTCATCTTTGTTTAAGTTTCTTTCACTGGTCAGAGTTTTTGTGCTGTAAAAAAAGCGGGGAACGCGTGGCTGGGGAAGGTATGTGAGAACTTTGGAGTCTAGTGTTGGAAAGTGAAGGAAGGGCCCCCGGATCCATACTATTATAGGCTGCAAGAAGACAAGGGACTGGTTGCCTTTTTGGGAGACCTTTGGTGATTCTTTCCGCACAGAATTAGCCCGGCCTGTCGTCGTCGTCGTCGTCGGTCTGAAAGCACTGTAAAGCAGCTCAGCCCGGCATGCATGTCGTTGAATTGGCAGGTTTGGAAGTTGGCATAGGCCGGGCACGCCGCACGGCCGCACACCTATATCAGAACGTTCTGCAGCCCCGAAAATTCAGAACCAGCTCCAGGACGTGCAGTCTCATAATTATTAGTCCTTCTTCCTCGGCGACAATCAGGACGCTGGCAGGAGGAGCGATCATGTGCTCGACAGACAATTTTATCGTTCTAGATACTTGAGCAGTTCCTGAGATGAAGATCCTCATGTGGCAATCATCGATGTTTCGCGATTTGAGATTTTCTTGGTCTAGTTTATGATGCAGATTCTTCATTTGCTCCTTCTCCGGCAAAAGAGGAGTCTGTATCATAAACCTGGAGAAGAGAATTGTATCATACATGTATAATTCTTCCTGGATTAAGCGATTGAACTAGGTCGGTCATGACGAGTTTACAACCTTCTTCTTTGACGCTGCTGTTCCGTGGTGATGCCAGAGCAGCGTACGAAGCAAGGCCCTGTACAATATCATTCTGCAAGGTCACTTGTGTACTTGGATCCGCATCATTCTACTGTTTCTCTTCATTTCAAAGCTTTCAGATCATGTGACAACTAGTACATAGCTGTAGTCCCGGCGTAGTTATACAAACTGATAATGCATTAAGAGATTGTTGCATGCAGAGTGCGCGATGATAGACGATCACGTCCTGCGGAGTAAGGCAGTAGATTCAGCGTGTTATCTGAGCCCAGACCTGCACAAGCTCATTAAGAGAGAATGGCTTCGACTCTAGGTACGTGAGCAATCCTTAGTTTCCGCTATTCAACACAATAACGCCAGCCGACGTAGATCTGAAGCTTCATTACCTACCGGGAAGCGGAGCAAAGTACCTCTGACGGCGATGATCGCTATATACAGTGAATCCATCCTGTTACTAAGAGCTTGAATGTCTTCCTTTGTTTGCGAGTTGATCTCAACTGCACATCATTAGCAGCTTTATGTTGTTGCGAGATGCTGACCAATTGAAGTCGATCGTCTTTGCCCTTGTCTTTGAGAGCGATCTTGAAAATAGTAGACTGAATCCACCGCAAAATATGTGGCCAAGGTAGTGATTTAGTCTTAAGTATTCATGATATGGATACTAATATCTGTGACTAGAATGCGCAGGAGCTTTCTCTGCTGCGTGTGTAGTAGTACTTGGCGCAGCTATGATCCGGAAATGTTGAACATCTTGGAAGAAGAAACCTTGAGGCTAATTGCACTCAATCCCTGAATGGACTATATATGTTGTCGATGATCTGCCGCCGGAAGCTCCATATGCTGCTTCACTCTTTTCTCGTCCTAAGGAGCCGGAATTAATGTGCAGTGAACATTCGTGTTCCAGGTATATAGCAGATGCAGCGCCTCTTGCTCGGTTTATGATGATCCATTGATCATTATGTTTACAGACCAACAACTTCTCGGTTCGGATCTGATCCTAAAATACATCATCGTAATATAAATCTATTTGGCTTTTCTCTATTTCTTCACACAAAGCTGTGCAGAGCTTAGCTTGTCCAATACTTAGGAATGTGATGCAAGAATATGATGCTATGAGATGCAAACTTGCTGTTTCTTACGGTCCGTATATATTCGGGGTTGTAATTGAGCATTTCAGGAGTATGATGTCCAATCTTTAGGCTCAAAATGTCAGGATCGTAGAACAACAGATTCTGTATCAACATGAAGTTTTCCATAAGTCTACTTTAGTCTCTCATTTTGATGACCACCCTAATCCAATTATCAGTCACAATTTTGCAGGCCTGATTGAACTGGTAATTTTCGCCTATGAAAGAGCATGAAGAAGCTGGCTGCACGCAGCACGACGACACTGAAGATTGTCAATCTTGAATGAGATGGCTGCAAGGTGTGCAAATGCAGAACTAGCTTCGCCAGCCACTATTCTGCCGCACAAGGTGCAGCTATCCTCTACAACTTTTGAACTTTTTTCTAGGTCGTTTATGGACTCAGCCCTTCAGGGTTAGAGACATTGTGATGCATCCAGAAACGGGCCAAACTTTGGTATCCCTGTACATTAGAAGGTCATGTGGAGGTCCATGATAGAAAGATTTCACTCATAAGTACTGGAGCATCCACTTGGGCTTCACCATGCTAACCCACCATGTGTTGTTTCCAATCTAGTATGTTGAATATTTATCGTCCTTGAAAGATGTCATTTAGAGGGCAGAGCCATTATGCGACGAGACGCTTGTTACAATTGTCTCATGTGTGCTGCCTAACTCTAATCAGCATCAGATAGATAGTTTGCGCTCGCCGCTGATATTGCTGCCGGAACTGGAAGTTGTAAGATGGAATATACCTAGAGATGTGTGTGCTTGGTGCAGTGTTTTTACAAGAGTGAAGCAACTTGGCTAGGCCCAACTCTTTGAGTTCTGCATCTTCTTACATACAAGATACTGGAGGCACCAGGCCCACCAGCAGCTTTACTTACCATCCCACACATATGTGTTTTATGTGATAAGCGAGCTTTGAGCGAGCTGAGAACCTCTAGCGGTTCAAGGCAATGGAGCTGAGGAACTAGAGAGCCGACGCTAAGGACCAGGTAAACCGGTGGCTGATGTTAGAGGCTTCAAAGTTCAAACCAATGTTCGGTTGGGATCAACTTTTGAACACACTAGGTGGTACTGGTAGCAAATCTTTTAGAAAGTTTTCACACCAACTTGGTACTTGTATTGGATTTTTTTTTTTCAAACTTTCATACCAGCCTTGTCTTCGTAGTAAGAGAGTCCAAGGCAATTTTTTGACGTATCTGTGGTGAGTATGTAACTCACATTGAGATCACTATAGCTGTGGTGTAAAATTGATATTAGCGTGTAGTCACAACTATAGGAGTTGCACAACTATAGGAGTTCCAACAAGAGTAACAAGTGTTTGATTTTTCATATTTTAGTGTTAAAAATTGTACTAATGTTGTAATATTTAAAATAGTTTTACAAGATATATATTTAATAGATTATGAAAACATGTGAGATAATTTGAATTGAATGCAATGAGTATCTAATATATTGAGAAACACACATAAAACACTATAACAATGTTGTTGTTGTTGTTTTTATTTTTTAAAGATTTAAAGTGCTTTCAAAATGACATAATCATGTATAAATTTTATTTACACCATTACATAATAATATATGAAATGTCATTATCAAAAAATGAGTATTTTTTTTTATCATTTTCTTATATAATCAATCATAATCTATCACATTGTCTTTGCAAGCATTCACATTCTTTTTTAAATAATCAAAAAGGTGAATGCAAGTTAACATGGATCATTTTTGGAATCACAATGATAATTTTTGTACGATGCATTGTGTTTAAATGCTTATAATGAATAACATAATTTTAAATTTGTCAATCAACAATTGATTCTAAACTAACAACTAGATTATAAACACATTTGTATAATTGTTTTAAAAAAATAATGCATTCATTGTTAGTAGAAGAATTTTTTTAATTCAAATATATAAATTTAATTGACTAATTGAATATCAAAAAATAAAAATACTCATATAAAATTTCATTCCAAATTATTTATAATTTTTATATTTTTATATGTGTTGAAGAATGAAATAATGAAGTCAAGTTTGATTTTTTTTTTTTAAAACCTTAATCAAATTATAGTTATAAACTTTTGAAAAGTCAAAAAAATTAAAAATTTCTCAAATGTTTTTTTGCATAACAACATTTTTTTTAAAAAATTTAGTTGTGTTTTTAAAGTCCAAATTTTTTAAGGTGTACCAAAATTTTGTCATAGTGTCACTCATTTCTATCTTTTTTACTTAATGCTTTTTTATCATGTAAAAAAACATTTATGAATGATCATGATGAAATTTAAAATTATAATGATTTAAAATATAGTCTTTTAAAAATATTTAACAACTTTTGATTCATAGCTTTTTATAAGGATCAAAATATAAGATAAAAAAAAAACTGCAAGAAAGACTAAATCTCTTTTATCCTATGTGATACACTTAAAAAAAAATTCACCCATTATTCATACGAATTTCTTTTCAAGTTGTATCTATCGTAGCAAATGATATCAACATGTTTTGAGATTAGTTTTGGCCTAAGTTTAAAAATTTCATAGATGAATAAACATTCAGTGATAAATTAAATAAAATAATGTTTTTTGAAAAATAACAACCATATACATTTGAACACTTTTTTAAAAATTGCTAAGAACTTGTATGGAATGTTGTATTTGATTGAAATGAGCCACTATATCATACATGCACCCAAAACAAGTTCATTGCAATAATATGACAAGTGCAGGGTTGACTCATGTTATCATGTTTGCACCCATCACCTCAAGTGCTTACCACATAAACAATGATTTGAGGCTGGTATTCCCTCAAAGTTAGACCAATTTGGTCTGTTTTTTTTTATAGAAGTGCCAGAGTATATACTAGAGTTCCAACTTGGTACCCACTCAACACTGGTTCAAACCTCCCTCTCTATGAAGATATTATGACTATTTTTTATCCTTCATCTTTCCTGTCATATCTTACAATATGTTTCTTTCACAGCCCTGATATCTGCTGAAAACGGGAGACGATTTTGAGCATCTGCCGGCATGAGGGAGGTGGAAATTAACACAGAAAAATGATTATAATAAAGAACTTTACATTAATTAAGAGTCGAGCACTTTGGCCAGGAACCTCAGTATGAAATGCAGAGACTCGGCATTTAATGCACAAGGTTCGACAGTAACTATAGTAGTTGTAGTCTGGAGCAGCGGTTCCAGAGTTGCTGATATGTTAGTGGCCTGCAGTCTGATGGCAGTACATAAAACTGGACTGAGTTCTGGTGACAGCATGTTGTCTGAGCAAAGAAGGCTAGATCTGTGCAGTGTAAAGACATGAAATAACTTGTCCATGTATATTGAAGAAGCATAATGTGAGAAAAATGTTTCCATGGAAAAGAGTCCAGGGAGAAATTGTTGTAATGCAAGAAGCTTAATTAATATGTGAACTCGAAAAATGTTTCACATCTGAAAAAATTCCATGGTGATTGATTGGTGTAATGGAACAAGTAATCAAAGGACTCACATTTTCACATTTATGCTTCAATTTGGAAAAGTTTATGAAGCATCTATGAAAGAAGTTCATGAAGATTGTCGTAATGGAAGAAGCATAATGTTGGAAGGGATCAAGAGAGGTTGTAGGTGGTTGGGGGAGGGGCAGTAGGTAGGTATAGGGCATGAGTGATCTAAAGAAATTTTCCATCATTGAATTGAATCGAATTGAAAATGGGAATCCACAAAATCATATTGATCACCACATGATTAGATGCCAAAGCTTGCATGCAATCTTGAAGTGCAGAATTTTTTTAATTACATATATAAATAAATATTGCTTTTTGCCACTCTCTGACAGAAGAATATTACCACCTTCCAAATTGAATCATGAGGCCTTTTCTACCAAAAGAAGAACTTCAAACAGAAGTGACAACCCCCTGACTAATGGGTCTGACCCTTTATTCTTTAAAATCAAGCAGCTCATTGCCTAATGGCTCTGCCACTTATGGCAAGTTCACATAAGCAACAGCTAAAATTGGAAATGTTCCATGACTTCTCAGAAATTGAACTCTCAGTTCACACTCACAACCAGCAATCATCCCTCAATGCATGTGGGACCAATGTGAACTCTGCATCTTTGTTGCAGTAAATGCGGGACCAAAATGAACTGTGTTGTTGCATAATGGGTGCACAGATCTACTAATGAAGTCCAAGCTTTCACAAATTATACTCATTTAGTCCAACTAATTGCAGAGTTTCTGAGGAAAGTGACAATAATTGCACACTAATGCTAATATTTTAGGTAGGAGAGATTGACTTTGGGCTGTACTTAAAATGTAGAACCTGAAAATGATGACTCTTAACCTACCTGCATTGTTTCTGACCTCAGTACCAAAAATTGTCTAACCTCACTGGATGTTAAAAGGGGCTTTTGATGGAAAAATCTCAATTGAGTAATAAAAGGAGCAATTGTCAAGGGGCCCAGGCAGTTCCACTGTTATCTTCCAAGCAAATCAGGACAATACTAGCTAGCTGACAGTCCAAGCCAGGGAAATCCCCTCCCCAAAAAAGATTACCTATGAAATTGCACAATAAGCTCCATAACAAATACTTTGAAGGTAACCAAGCAATGAGCATTGTGTCAAAAAAATAACACTCCACAAAAAAATATTTTGAAGGTAGCCACACATAGTGTCAAAAAATAACAAAACTGACCACAAAAAGAATGAGTAATGTTGGTAACCTTCTGAATTACACTCAAAAAATGTCAGAGATCAGTTCTTCCATCATGATGAAGAGCAGTGACTTAACTGCCATTACTCTTCTTTTCCCCCCACTGAGTTTCTTTGTTCATCAGCAGGTGGTGCATAGAAGAAGGGAAGTAAATAATCTGCTCAAAAAATTTCGCCCACAAACAATTCTGTAAAATTCTGGGTCCTCGGTTTATCTCTTGCATTTCTGGAAGCAAAAGGGAAGACTCAGTTGGCTGGTCATAATGTTTTAACTAGCACTCAACAAGCAACGTAGCTTTGAATTGAGGAAAAAAGTTAAATAGTATCCTAGTTTAAGCTCCAACAAGCTCTTCTCAAAAAACCATATTTTTTTTGGCTTTCCCCTTGTCAATTTTATGTCTTTACAATGTTTGTTCCATGTTTTTTTTCTTCAACAAATTTACAAACCTAGTTTCATGTTTTGCTGATTTTTGTTTGCGTTTCCAATTCATGATTCTTAGCTTCTTCACCTCTCTCGGGATTTCTGGAACTTCACCTCTTTTTGTTCCTGGATTATTTTTGGGCCGAAAACCATAACTCATTCCTTCATCGCCGTGTTGGCTGAGATGCATCATCACCCAGTAGGAAAGGGTTGGCCAAAGCTTTATCCCGTGCTGAGCACAAGAACTGATGAAGTGGGACACGGTCATCTTCATCTTCCAAGTTATCACCATCCATGCTGTCTTCATCGCTCCCACTGTCATCCAATTCAACATCAAATGAGTCACCAGCACCGTCATCCCCTCGAAGCCAATCTGATGCATCCATTCCCTTGTTCCCTTGTTCATAATCATTATCAAACATGCCTTCATGCCGGAACACACGCTTGAACCCTTGTAAGGTTGATAAATGATCCTGGCGCAAAAGCTCCTTCAGCAGCACATCCTTGCAAGAGTCCCCTGTAACTTCCCATAAACAATGCTTTGGAGGTTCATGGGAAGACGTAGCTGCTGCTGCCTTTTCCATGACTGCCGCTTCACCCTCCTGATTTCCTCCTCCTCTGCTCTCACGGGAGTTGAAAATTGCTTGTGACATCCAATCCTTCCAAACCATTTTCCGGTACTTGCGTTCCTCATAACAGCCTGATGACAAAGTTCCTAGTTGATGTCATATGCTAGATCGTAGCCATAAGATGTTACAAGCCCTATAATACACTAAGCCCTGATTAAATTATTCAAATTTATTTTTGTCATCAATTATCTAATCTGACTACCCATGCAGAAGTCGATCTGACAAAGTGTGCATGGAACACAAAGAAAAAATACCAGAAAAAGAACACCTGAAAATATACAGCACTCTGGCTCAGATCAGTAGTACCTGAGACAACAAGCCTGTAGACATAGACTATCTTCTTCTGCCCTAGCCGAAATGCTCGGCTGATTGCTTGTCTGATAACTGCTGGGTTCCACAACACATCCATGAAAACTACCCGAGAAGCTCCTGTTAGGGTAATTCCTTCCCCACAAGCTTTTGTCGATGCAAGCAAAACCCGCACTCCACTCATAGGATTGTTAAATCGCTCAATAATGCTTAGTCGATCTGTTAATCTGAGTTGGCCATCAAGCTGCAGAAAATCTGTCTCTTTCCTCCATCCAAATTCAGTCAGGAACATCTCTTGTAAGAGCAGAAGCGGCCCCAAATTCTGACTGAAAATGAGCATTTTCTCACTACCTGATGATGTGCCTGTCTGAAGAAGCCTAAGGAGATTGAGAACAAAGTTTGTCTTCACCCCTGCTGCAGGGTCCCTGTTGGTCATGACCTCCTCCATGTCCGAAGGTGGCAAAATGTTGCTTACGATTTTTGAGACTTTAGATCCTGAGAAAAGAAATGGATGGATACATACGAGGGACATGATTGTTTCTTGCTCTAATACTGTATGCCGTAACTGTACTGCCAATTCTTGGAGCATTCTGTCTTGGAGGGGTGTCGGCTGAAGCAGAATTGAAAAGTCCCGTAGTGGTGGAAGGCTGCGTAAAACATCCCCAGTATAATGGTGCACAAAGCCACTTGTCAGCTTCTGAAGTTGTTCCAGACCTCGGGCTAATGATTCAGAGCTGCCATTCCGTCTTTGCCCACTCTCAATCTTGTTCCCAACCTCATCAATGAACATCCGCCTGGCTATTGCTTCTGCCACTTTTGTTGCACCATCCATCCCCGCCAAGGGATCAGATCCACTGTTCTCAATGCCAGCCTTGATTTCCTGCAGACATAGTTTCAAATTGAAGAAGATACATTATTGGGAAACAGAGAAGTTTTGACCCTTGCCCTTCTTCTCAGCAATTGCAATTGACAAGGGTCCTTTACATTTGTGAGCAAGAAAAAATCAAGCAAAGAAAGCACTGACTCTAAGTGCAGCCAGACCAAGAGAAGAGGGGAGCACTCACTACCTGGACAATAGAATCGTTTCCACCCAATTCGGAAAAGGTTTCAACAAATCGGGGCCGCACGAGGTAGAGAGTGGTGAACAGCTCCTCAAAATTGTTCTGAAAAAGGGTGCCAGATAAGAGCACTCGCTTCTTTGTTTTAACAAGCATAAGCGCCTTCCTCACTTTGGCTTTTCGGTTACGTGCAAAATGCCCCTCATCCAATATCAACATGTTGCTTGCCTCCAGAAGGTTTTGCCGGATTGTGGCACGTTCTAGTGAGTGGTTTGCATCATCAGTGAGTGATGTAAACATGGCATAACTCACAACCAGCACACTTGGATTTTGACGCCATTCCCAAAGCGTTGCCTGCTCATTTGCCAAAGTACACATCAACATGAAAAAGACAAAAAAGACAAAAAAGACATGAGGAAGTAAACTCAAATGGTCTCTCCTATTTTCTAGTATTACTTTCAAGAAACTCCACCCATTCATTTTCTTGCAGTAACTTGTCAGACCAAACTTGTGCAATGGTTGCTTGCTTACCAGGCGACTGTTGTCTGTTTTCCTTCGTGTTGTTCCACCCACAAGGTGCAGCTGTCCATCCTTCTCATGTTCCTTGACAAGCTGACGTCCATATTCAGAAGCCCGGTTGAGAATATATACAGGAATGTCAACATTCCATTTCCGGAACTCCTGTTCCCAAGGCTGAAGCATGATTTTGGGAGCAATGATAAGAGGCCGACAGTTTGGGTTTGCACTCATATAGCTTTGCAAGAAGCTGATGATCAGAAAAGTCTTCCCTGTGCCTGGAGCATGTGAGAGAACACAACCCCCTATCTCTGTCGTCAACCCTCCAGGACCCAATCCTGCCAGGTTCCGCCAAAGGAACTGAAACCCCTCTTTCTGATGCTTCTGCATGTACTTTTCCAACTCAGGGATTGCATCAAAAAGTGAAATTTCAGTCATTCCAGGACCATGATGATCCCTGCAATCTCCCAGCTCATCAGTGTCAGAATCCCAGCCATGAAAGGTGTCAAGGTTGTCGAGGTCTGACCCATCCACTTCACTGTCATCTCGAGCATCTCGAGCAATTGTCAGTCTTTGAGGCATCTGCACACATCACATAAACAAGTTAACAATTTTCTACATACACAGTCTTTTGCAGCATAGCACAAACAAACTACAGGTTACTTTGCCACTCCAGACAGTGTGTGTATAGTAACTGGGTCACAACAGAAGTTACTGTCATTGATAGTATGAGCATCTCCAGCAGTGGTCAGTATTTGACCCTGCAAAAATATTTCTCACATCCAAGTTTTAATTATTTCCTTTTTTTCAACCCCACCCATAAAACTAAAACTGGGACTGCAAATAGGTGAGAGACTACAAAAAAAACCACCTGGACCAATTATTATGACTCACCAATCAGAAACAGGGAGCACCAGTCAGATCATATTTATTACACTCTTCTCCGGCAGGTGTTGGGCTTTGTTGTGCCTTTTACCAGTATCAGCAAATTGTGCAAAAATGCTGGGCCAAAACCATTTTGCTGAACCAAATTGGCATGTTTTGAATTTTCTTCATCCAATTTTAATTTGCAGGGTCACATACTGAGCACTGGTGGAGTTGTTCTAAGCTCATGGAGTGTTTGCAAGCCTTGCAAAGACACTCATCCAGTAGGTAAGTACACGACAGAGTACTTCAGAAAAACAAAGTTTGAGTCCTTACATCACGTTCAACCATGTTTGCGATCTTGAGTCCCAGCAGGCCACACACTTGGCAGACCAGCCCTGACTCATGGTCGAACAAGAACACATGCTTTGCATCACTCTCAGATCCATCAGGATTCCTGCACTTGGTGACACAGTCAATAGGACCCTCCTGCTGCTGTTCCTTCTTCCCTGATTGCACACCTCCTCCCTACAAACATCAAATCCACATGAGCACATACAAACATTTCAGATACAGATTTCATCTTGACAGCAAAGTTTCTTCTTCTTCTAGCTAACAAATCCCAGTACCCTCCTCACCTTGACTGTAACCACAAAACTCTGAACACCCCTCTGTCTGGAACATGGACTAATCAAAAGACCTGAAACCACAGCTCCCAAGTGCAGAGATGTTGTTAAACTGCTGTTCTTCCTGTGTGCACCATCCATCCATAGTGCTGCTGGCAATGTGTTACGTACCTTACTTCTGGCTTCCATAGCTTCACTTTCCAATGCCATCCGCATATCCTCCCATGCATCTTGTACTCTGACATCCTCTGCTTTGGTTGCTGGCATCACTGTACTTTCAGGACCCCATTGTTCCATAAGCGGGTTCCACCCTGGAAGAAGACAACATCTTTCTGGGCTTTGTGGAACATTCACATTGTCATCATCCACATTGTCCTCAGGAATTGTCTTGAACAAATCTATGTATGTCACTTCTTTTGTGGCTTGTTGCTTCTTAGATCGTGGAGCAACTCCCTCAAACTGACGCCGTTTCCGATTCTCCTACAGTTTTTGGTTAGCTTTTCCATAATTAGTGCGAAAACTGAACCGAACTGAACCCAAAAACAGTTAGAAGGGATTCAGGTTTAGGGTTTAGGGTTTGGGTTTAAACCCCAAACCCTAAACCTTTGGGATTTTGGACAATGAATTTTATGAACCTGAGCAGTTCCCTGTGACTCTAAGGACCATCCTGTTAGAATCTGTGAATCTCCTCTGCTACCTGTGTCCACAAACATTACCACCTGCAATTACCCACAAACGACCCCGAACATCAACTTCTTCAAGAGGTGGTCCTCCTGCAATATTACTAAACATAGTTCCATGGCTTGATGAATAAGAACCTTGCAGATAGTGGTGATGGATGGGTTTAGGGTTTATCATCCTCTATTACAGATGCAACCATACCCATGTGACAATCCAGCATGCAAGAGGTAGTGCAAGACACCATAATCTGCTAGACCCATGAACCTAAACAAAAGCATGCAAGTGGGTCGACAGTTTGTGTGGAAAAAACTGACTGACCTGCGGAAAAACTCCTCCTTTGGTCTTCAGTCTTGTCTGGTCTTTGTTCTGAGCACACTCTGTCACCAGTAAATCCTCAAGATCTTCTGCAAAATGCTCGAGTCCCATCATCCCAAGACTCACCGGAGGATCATCATCCTTGACAATGTCTGCCTGCTCCAGCATTGAATTCAAAACTTCCTCCTTATAAACACGGACAAATTTTTCATTGTCTAGTATGATAGTTTTCATTGTCTTTGGGACAAGTTTCTTCACCACCACATCCTTCTGTTTCAATTTTTTACGGCGGAACAAGTGCTCGCCTCTAGAGTTTGCTTTCTGAAACCTTCTTAGACTCTTCGCCTTTGTAGCAGGATCAACTTTTGTACACTGCTCAGGAAGGTTACACTGTGGTGTATCAACCTCCTCTCCTATCAAGTCTTCCAAAAAAGCTGCTAAGTGAGCATCCTCTGTGCTATCTGCATCATCAGCAGGCGCAGGTTTTGCCAGAAGTGGATCTGATGGTTTTACATTGTTCATCAGCTGTTGAGGAGGAGGAGGATTACACATTGTAGCATCAATCTCCTCTGCTATCGAACATTCCAAAAAAGCAGCCAAATCTGCATCCTCTGAATCATCATCAGGGGCAGCAGCTACTGCAAGACTGGGATTTGCTGGTTTGACTTTGGCATGCTGCAGAGGATAACACATGGAAGCATTGATCTCCTTTTTTGGATGTTCCCACAAGGCAGAAAAATCAGCATCCTCCATACAATCACCATCATCATCATTGGGAACAGATTCTGCCAAAATACGAGGTTTCCGCTTCTTCACCTTTGTTGTCTTAACCTGAAGATGTGTACCAGCAGAAGAACCATTATTACAAGCTCTCCTCCGCTTGAAATTTTGCCTCAATAGGGGACAAAGATGACGGGATTTCCTTGCATAAAGCTCCTTTCGGGTCGAGCGTTCTCTATAGTCATCAGAATCAGAGCTATCACAGCTTGTAACAAGGTCGAAATGGTCAGTGACAGCAGTCTTCCGATCTATCTCTTGCTCCTCATCTTCCCGATAAACAACAACAGAAGGAGTAGAGTACAGATCATTTCCAGACCTCCCACGTTCACTATTGTCATTTTGGGTTACTTCTCTGACACAATCACCAACAACCTGTGATCCCATATTTCTGTTCCTGACTTCACTAACTTTGATGCCACTGTTGTCACAGGGGTTTCCTTCAGTGGCTTTTGGACTTTCCATGCAGTTACTGTGGGCAATCATGTCTCTGTTTGTGGCCTTGTTCTTACTATGATCTTTACAACTGGACCCACTCCGGGATTCTCCTGGAACAACTGTTCCTCCTCGGGTGGTTCCCCGGCTGACTCTGTTGCTACTGCCATCACCACCAAGATCATGGATGCATTCATTTTCAGACTCATCAGCAATGGTTGTTGCCCTGATACTATGATGGTTTTTCCAACAGCCACTGGTAATCACATTGCTGAGGCCAGTTGCTGATTTTGCAGGAGCTGCCACCACTCCACTACTAGTATACTGCCAGGTGCCTCCCTGGCCACCACCACAACATGCATTGGGGACTTCATTGCTACATCCCTTCCTCCTGGATTTGACAGCAACTTCTCCTCCCCTGATTGCAAAGCTCGCTCTGTTGCCATTACTACCACCATCTAATTCCATTTCATTGCTTGCCACATCCCCAAATCTATCTGCACCTGCATTGGCAGATCGACCACTGACAACAACCCTGTCATTGCTACCATTGACTTGTCCATTTCCAGAAGAAGCAGCAGCAGCAGCAACTGATCCACGGATTCCACGCCGGAGTCTGTAACCAATTCTCTGGCCAAGAACATTCACAGGTTCACTAGCAACAACAGTTTCCCCCAACTGGCAGCTGACTGTATAGCCACTACCACAGCAGCCATCAAGATCAGCACCACCACCTCCATCATCATCGCCGTCGTCAATAAGTATTGGTTGATTTCTTGATCCACCATGGTCAATTTGAGGTTCTGTTTCTTCTTTCTCCACATTTAAATCAGGAGAGCTGAAAGAGAAGATTGGGAGGGTGCTTCTCTCCAGCTCCAGCTCAGAGCTCTGTTCTTGCACAGGGCTGGAGGAGGGCTCATTGGAAAATAATTTCTCGATACCCACATCTTCAAGAAAATCGTCAAAGGACAGGAGAGAAATAGGGTTGCTGTTTCTCACTGCTGCTGATGTCCATTGATCACCACCTGCTACTTGACTCTTGGTGGAAAAATTCAGTTCTTTGTTCTCTTTTTCCGTATACCACACTGTCCCATCAACAGCCCACTTCCGCTTTGCTGCTTTCTCGTTGCATGGTAAAGCTGACATCAGGATTTGTGAAAATGGCATGTTGTTGAGAGCCTTCTGCATGATACTCATTTTAGCAAGATCCACTTGCAATATGAATCCTTCCAATAACAATCTCTGTTCATGATCAAACGGAAGCTTCTTTGGGATTTGGTAAAGCTGTACATAATATGTACATTGACACTTTTGGCGCATGTGTAGGCGTGGGGTCATCCTCAGTATTTTGGCATCATACCAAGCCTGTGCATCAAACACAACAAAATGCATGACATGCCTACACTGCACAACAGAGGTAAGAAAAACAAGGACTAGGAAAGAAGGAATGGCAGACATCTTCTACTGCTGGTTTTAGGGTTTAGAGAGAGTGTTTTAGGGTTGCACAATAAGGTCTGACATTCAATTGACATGGAGTAGTGTACCCAGAGAAGGTAACCAACCCACAAACTCAACAGCATGAACAGCAGCACACACACACACAGAGACAGAGAGAGAAAGGGGAGGGGACAAGAGGGACACTGACTGCATGACGGTTGCGGCCATCAGGATGATGTGCAAACACACAGACATCGTTTCCTCGACTCAGCACTTGTTTGCAGTCACTTGGATACGCCATGCGGGATCGCATGCGCAGATGGCCCTGAGGTAGCCACTCATTGTCAGCAGACTTGAACTTCTCATAACGAACTCGGAATTCTTCTCCCCTTTGTTTCAAGATGCTCGCATCCCACCAGGATCCCTTGCAATAGGCCTCCAATGCTGTGACCCGATCAAAAAGCAAATGCCCTAGTTATAGCACTCAGATAACCTAAAAGCAAAAGTGAATGTTCCAATCTGGCTATTGCATCCATCTACAGAAGAGAGAGAGAGAGAGAGAGAGAAACAATGCACAACAAATAGACAAAGACTTCTGCAGAAGAAGAAATACACGCATTCATACCAGGCATGGAAGTCATCGCATCTTCTTTGTCTTTGGCAGTTCCTCTTTTGTTTTGGCGGAAGTGTTTTTCAGAGTCGAAATCATCTGAGTCTTCATCCATGGAGGCAGTGGCTCTTCCACAGCTGTGACTCACTGACCATAATCGGTGCTTCTGAGGAGGATTGGGGGGAGCATCATCAGCAGCAGCAGATGGACCATGGTCCAGTGAGAGTGTAACCCATGACGAACCCCGTGATGAAGATTCCAGCGAAGGCGATGCCACCTGCCTTCTTCTCCCCCTCAACATTGCTTCCACTAGGAACTCCACATCACTACTACTAGCAGCTAGCTGCTTAGATCACAAGACTTTTCAGGAGAAGATAAGTGTCACCAGATAGATGGCTGACACATTCCTGACAAAAACCACAAAAATGGGAATCAGAAAAAATTGTGGACGAAACCCAGTTCTTTCTATCAGAACTTTCTCCATGACTTCCTTTGTAAACCAACCGAAGACCCCAAGAAAAGCCCTTAAACCAAAAATCAATTGTACACTACATAGGTAAGCTCCATAGATGATGGGTTACACTCAAGGTGCTCAGAGTGAGGTGTTTCTTCATCATGCAAAAATTGACCCTTTGGGTCTTTGCCAATTTTTACAAAGACCCCAAATCCTCAGCTACGTACATACACAGATGTAGATATCATGAGAAGAAACTGCTCAACCTGTCGTGTACTGCTCATACTTACTCTGTGAATGAGTGATGCATGTGATGCATGTGATGCATGACTCTTTGTCAGTGTCTGGAAAGGCAATGAGGATATGTATAAAGCAGCAGACCCACAAGGTGCAGAATTTTAAGGTGAAGAACAATTGCAGCTAAATGGGCAAGAAATAAGGGGAGCGGGGGGGGGGAAGGATTCTGATATCGATGAGCATAATAGCACTGCCGAATTTATTCTTACAAGATTCAGAGCAGCTCAAGCATCCGTCTGGGCAAACAAAAATGCAGCCCAAAAGAGGGAGCAAGATAGAACAACCAAGAATACAGCAAAATTGGAAATGAAGAAAGCTTACCAACAAAGAGCAATTTCTACAGCAACCCAATTCTTCTTGTGTACAAGATGAAGTTCTTACGCAACAAAGCAAAAAACACAGTGCAAGAGGAAAACGATCCACACATTTGGGTAAGAAAGAAGAACCGAAACGCTCACAAAAAATACACAAAATTTGGAGGAGAAAAGAAAGAAAGAACTCAACCCCATTAGAGCTTTTTTTTTTCCTTCCCCCACAACAAGTCTTCAATTTTGTTCCAAACCCATTACTGCATTTTCCATTCCTCTGCTGCAACATACATACAAAAAATCAAAAAGCCACTCTTGATTTTATTAAGCAGCTGCTGATGGGTTCTGTTGTGTTGCACACAAGAATTAATGCTTTGGAAGCTCACATAAACCCTAATCTTGAACAAGAAAATTAGCACCCCCTAATAAAGACCCCTTCTTTGAGGAGGAGGAGGACGACGACGACATGAAATTAATGAAATCAAAAAAGGACATGAAATTTAAGGAATCCACAAAAGTTACAAAGACACAACAAAATGCAGCACAAAGAAAGAAGAATTTTGTATGTTTTTCAAAAAAAGAAAAACACCATCAACAAAATGCTTAATCAGAAAAGACATTGTCAGATACAGAATTGTTGAGACAGCATGATGTCAACCCCATTAACAATAACAACAACAACAACAACAAACAATAGCAGCAGCAGGAGGAGGAGGAGGAGGAGCAGCAGCAGCAGCAGCAGAAGGACTGTTTTTGCACGAATTCCAACAGTCAATTTTGGTACATCACCCAACAATCAATTTGCACAAAACATGGAGTGAAAATGACATAGAATTGAATGAATGAATGAAGAACATTAGGTATCACACAGTTTTATTGGCCTTGCTACCAAGGCAAGGATACTGTGCTTAGATTCATTATAGAGTATATATAGTACCTTAAGGGATTTTGGCCGCTCTAGGTAATAATATAACAGGTCTATTTTTATATGAGGATTTCTGAAAGATGTTATTTTGGCTTGTGCTGAAACTTGAGATTAGTTTCAGAGTTATAATATCTTGAAGGATTTTGGTTTCTTTTAGAGGATTTTTGGAAGATTATATTTTTGCATGGTGAAATATTTTGAGTTTTCATAATTCTTCTTTTGCCTTAAGATACCTTTAAAATGTAAATGGCAAGGCCACAGTGTGACACACCCCCTTGTTTGAGAATGTCCAGTTATACCACCTATGTTTGATGTTTGGGCCCTCTTTGAATGGTTACCACTTGCCACATCCAGCATGCAATGTTCATCTCCCCCCCCCCCCCCCCCCCCCCCCCCCCCCCCCCCCCCCCCCCCCCCCCCCCCCCCCCCCAAAACAATTCTCCCCCCGCCCCCCAACATTTTTTCCACCCCAA
>Ga0116231_10005960_pt1 | contig 23646 bp, 16 predicted proteins | sample S1TSphgellanicum_2_FD_89695 | JGI IMG/M metagenome (GOLD analysis project Ga0116231, IMG submission 89695) | Host-associated microbial communities from peat moss isolated from Minnesota, USA - S1T2_Fd - Sphagnum magellanicum MG | ecosystem: Host-associated > Plants > Peat moss > Unclassified...
CCAGCACGAGCGAAGAAGGATCGAACGAAGGGGGGCCAGCACGGGCCGGGAAAGGGGGCATGGGTGAAGAAGGATCGGGCGGGGGGGAGCTCGACGGGTGCATTATGCACCGGGTTCACACTAGTAGGATATTATTTCAAACCCTATGTGCAAAAAGTTGTAATCATATAATAACGGTGCATTTGACTAATAGATAATGACATGTTAAGAAGAAGGATAACATTCTTTTCATTGTAAATTTTCATCCATATGGCATTCACAATTGATGACAAAGTGATGTGGATGTCCAAGATTTCATTTCAAAATGTGACTAAAATAAAGTTGTTTCAAATATGACTAAAAAATGACTATGCAAATGATGTGGACAAAATGATGTGTCATTACATGAACAATGTGATCATAAAATTATTTTCCAATGATTCAAAAATGACTATAAGTAATTTAATATGAATATAAACAAACATTAAGAACTACGACATGTAGAGAATCAATTTCAAATAATAATATTCTTTTTAAATAATGTAAAAAAAATACATTTTTTTCAAATATATTTGATATATGATCCATTTTAAATATTTTATGTGAAAATTTTAGATATTATACATTGAAATAAATTTTAATTGTAAAAGTATGATATATTATAAGTAAATTCAAATATTGTAATTTTAAAATTCAACAGAAGTGTAAGATGTGGGGATATATATTTATTTTTACATTAAATTTTATCATAAATTCAAGTAAAATTTCATATACTATATATATGAAAATAGATTAAAATATTTTACATGTGTAAAAAGATTATGTTATTACAGAATTATATTAAGTTATATGTGTAAAAATGAATTAAAACTGTTATTTCAGATAATTAGTTAATATTTTAATATTAATTAATATGTTTCAAATTAAGTTAAAATATTATATTAAATTTATAAATCATTTTTAATATGACCAATATATAAATTAATTATATATATAATAGATTTATGATCGATTTATAAATAGTTATGTGGATAAATTCTATGAACTCATACGTATAAATTAAAATTTTATTAGTAAAATTACGGTATATTGGGAAAAAAATTGTATAATATAAATTCCTAATTCGAATGAAAATTAAAAATATGAAAGATATATTTTATTTATTCTTGTATTAGCCATTTGAACATTTTTCCATTTTTAAAACATATGTTTGAATTTTTTAATTTTTAAAAATAATCCTTGAAACATTATTCAACAACAAAATTCAAATCTTTTTCCTTTGAAATGAATTTATATTCTTTAAAAAATAATAAAATTTTGTGAATTATTGAAAGAACTTTATGAGGGAAATTTTCAATTAATTTATTTGAACAAATTTTCAATAAGATGTGAATTATCAAATTTGAAATTTTGTGTAATGTTTAAATGAAGTATGGTTTACACAGAATACACACTAAATATTTATACAAATGGGGTGGCTTGGTGGTAAAGGGGTTGAACTCCATCCTTAAGATCCAAGGATCAAATTACACAAATGACGTTCATTGTGGTCAACATTGAAATATTGACCGAATATTTTGTATTACTTAGACTACCTAAATTAAATGTTTATTTAAATGAAACTTACGTAGGTATTAAATGATTTATTTAATCACTTGAACTAAGTGTTTAATTTAGTTTAAGTGTTGACACATGTCAACAATTAATAGAATGGAAAACAACAAAATTAAAAATAATTGAAATAAATATATATGCCTAAAAATAAATATTTATAATAATAAATATCATAAATTTAAAAAGTAATGTTCCCCAGGTTTTTGGGTCCAATTTGTAGTAATGAAAAATAATTGAAAAATGATTAAAATATCACTAATGATTTCACATTTTTGTCATTTATGAAGGTCCAACCACACTATATGGAGCCACAAATGCCCTTCTTAGACCTTTTTTTTTTGTTTTTTTTAAAATATTCTTTAAATATTTTAGTATGTATTAGAACATTAAAAAAAATTTAAGTTTTCTTGATATTATTATGTTAAGATGTGTATTAAAAAAATCCCAAAATATGTCATTAAAAAATTTTCAAATTATGCTTTTAATGTCAAAATTGCTTTTAAGCAATGGTTATAAGTCTTTTAAAGTGTAAATTACATGTTCTTTACTCATTAAATTGATTCAAAAATCTTATGATATGTATATAATGTATTCACAATAACTTTTTTTTAATTATTTATAATTTTCTTTTTCTACAATTCAAAATTCAAAAACTTTAATAGTGGTTATGACTGCTAATGGTACATGTTAGTATGATTACACCCATGATTGATGGATAAAATGTGTCATATCATTGTGCCTTATCATGTCTTAAATTACTATTGTCCTAAATAATTTGTTTATAATGACTTTAAGGCCATTATTCATTTTTGTCCTTTATGACTACAATATTAATCATGAGTTTAATCATATATTTGAAGATTTCTTCTAGTGAATGTATTCAAAAGATGTGATGTTAGACTCAAATGACAAAGAAAAAACCATGTATCCAAATACACCAACGTTCATCATGGGTTTAAATGAAAAAAACCCAACACAAATGGAACTTGGCTCTATTGAGTACATTTGCATCAAAGGTCCACAAAACCATTGGAATTCATAGGAATTGGGCATGAGATATCATACAAAATCTAGAAATGTGCATGATGAATAGGTTATCTCATTGAGACAAAAACCAATGTATAGAAGCTTAGTGAAAAGAATTAAAAATAATGAGATTATGAAAGTAAGACTCAAACTTTTAGGAAAAAACAAAAAAAATTGTCATTGCAAAAAAAATAGATGACAAAATGAAGTTGGGACAAAATCAAAATGTTTTGTTAAAGCAAGTGTAGGAATTGAATGTGCCATATGATGAAGGAACATTGAAGTTTGGAACTTTTGAAATCTATAATCAAGGATTTGGAAAAAAAATTTACATAATGAAGAACCATTTGGTAATCAAGTTTGCAAAGAGAAGTGTTGTAATTTCCTGGAACAAGAATATGAATGCAAAGGACATATATTCAATCAAAAAATTTATTTTTTTCAAGCTTTAAATGAGACCTACATTTCCAATTTGCAATTTTGAAGAGACCTTAAACTAAAATTGACCTCACTTAGAACCTTAATCTAGTGATTAGTACAAGATTTTATCTACAAATTATTTTAAATACTTACAAATTATAGAATAAGCTACCATATTCTAATTTGAAATTTGCAATTTATGAAAACGTAATTTGAAAATTTATAATGACATTTATGTGGATTTCAATCCAAATAACATGTAAATATTAACATTTCACAAAGTCTATACCAATTTTTGAAATTTGTGAACTTTGCCAACCTTAAGTTGAAGATAAGAAATGACGTTGACAAGTACATTACTTGACATGTGTACAAATTAAAAACAATTACTTCAAAACTAATATGTAAATTACACCTAAATTTGTGATTATACTTGGCCCTTAATATGTATCATAGTTGGATCAAAATCTACAAATGGGTCCTTTATTAAAAGTTTATAATTTGCACAAAAGAATGTGATCTCTAAGATATTTTGGTTTTGGCAAATAATTTGTAAATGACTATAAAAATTTCCACAAAGTAAATATAAAACCATAATAAAGAATATTTTATTTTATTTGTACTAAATTCGAATCCTAAAATGTTATATGTGTAAATGAATTATGTTAATCCAAAAAAAAAATCCACAAACATCTAAACCATAAAACATTTAAGTTTGTGCATTTGTATTTTGGAGTTCAATTGTCTGAAACGGTCATTCATTCAAATGAGCATGACAACTAAAGGGACACATTTTGACAATTGTAATGGGACCAAATTACGACACAAGAAATCAAATCTTTAAAAAGGTTTTCCACTGAACCTAAAGACCATACAATGGGTACATCAACCTCATGATCCACCTTCAAGCTCAAAAAAGAATCCTACATCACTCTAATGTTTCATTATCAAGGTAGCTTCTAATAGTATGATCATAACCACATGCTCCTTTACGAAATGTAGGTGAAGGCTAGGAGGTTATGCCTTAGGCTGCCACCTCAACATATGATGGCCCAACAAAAAGAAGTTAGAAGCACATTGTAGGAACTTTAGCCTCTTGGGTAATGGGAGACTCATGGGTCTAGGGGGTGATCCATCTTTGCAAAAAAAAGAATTAGAAAATGAGGAAAACACGCAAGAAAATATAGTATCAAATAACAATGAGACAAGAGGCAAACTTACTCACAATCAAAGATCCTTTTGGAACGTTTCTTGACAAGAGAGTCAATGTCAAAGTTGTGCAAGTGGGGGCTCTTGTCTTAGGCATGGTCACTTCAACCAAAGGCGTTAGCACCTCCTTGAAAACCTCCATATCGGGCTCCAAAGCAATGATGTGGTGATCAAGTAATTAGCAAGCCTTGACATTATTGTTTACATGAAAAAAGTTAGGTAGGCTAGTTGAAAGTGGGGTAGGAATGATGAAATGTTTTAAAGGAAAAGTTACTAACCTATGGATGTCAAAAGGTCAATTGCAAGGGTTTTTGACTTCGAACAAACCTTGACGAAGGCCTGCAAAGTACCAACATGCATTTCTTTGGCAACCCTAAAAAGACTTCTAGCCTTTGATGTGGTCATAGAGGCAATATTGGTCTAATTATATAGGACATCATTTGAATGGACATTAATACCCTTACTAAATAACTCTTTGATTATGAGGGGGGGAGAAAAAAAAGTTATTGACAAATGAACTCTCCTCAAATACCCTAACCAAAAGAGTAACCTTACTCAATAGCATCTGCAACATATGAAAGGAACATGGTCAATATGAGAAGACTAAAAAAACCCAATTACATCAATGGTTACATGATAGAAATGGACAGCAATGGAATTGTAAGATTCCTTATAACATCAACCAAAACAAGGTATACCTTGTCATCTAGATTCACCTACAAAACATGAAGGATCCATAAGTCAATCCATGACCAAAAATCATGTTTAAAATGCTTGAAGTAAACAATTAAGATTGGACAAAAATTCATTTGGTGCATGAACTTCAAAATGGCATCAAACTCAAGGACCACTTCCCAATATAGTGATTATGTTTGTCACAATAAACAACTAAGAAAATGGGAGAACCTTTTGTTGAAACCCAAGTGGCATGGTGGATGACAAGAGGATTGGGCTTGGGAGAGGTGGAATAAAGTGGAAAGAATGACACAAATCATTATGTGTGTTCAGACCTCCACCATGAGTAAAGATGGGATGGACTAGTTGAACTTTTAAGACATTAAGTTTCGAGACATCAAAGTCCTCTAGAAAATCAAAACCCGCTATTAATGGAATAGTGTTTTCTATGGGAACATCAACAAAAACATCCTTGTCTACATTTGATTATGTGGCAACCCTCATTCTCTTCTTCCCCTTACTCCTTCCCTTCCAAAACAAAAAATCTTTTTTTTGGTCTCACCCTATGTACCAATTGAATTAGTTACATTTTCCATGAAACCATGTTCGAAATTCTCCCTCAGTGTAATTTTTTAAAGAGTGTTGTTCTTGGGATAGTCAAGGTACCAACCTCATTATATAAGGTGAGTAGAGGGCCAACCCTTGAGAAGGTCCTTTTGAAACATTGTGTTACATGTTCTGGGTCATGCCAAAACTCTAAGAGGTTGGGAAAAGGAAGTAATAATGAAAGAAATATACGCATGCACAAAAGACATTCATAAGTTAAAAGGACTTGGAGCTATGTTTGGCATTAAAAGTAGGAAGACAATGTCAATGAGGATAGAAATGGGCTTTGTGACTCAAGCATAAGGCTACTCCAATTAAGATGGTCTATGGCTTTCACGAAATCAAAGCAAGAATGTTTAGAGCGATAAAGGCATGTTGCAAAACAAATACATTCCAAATGAATGAGTACTCAAATACATGTGTAAGACTCATTTAAGAGCCTCCTTGCCCCTAGTTTACTGTTCCTAAGATTTGTTCTAGCAAATTCCATCCTTGGGCTTGAATTCACGAAAGAAACAAGTCTCCCATGCAACCGACCTCCAGTCTTGGATGTAAAGCTAAGTGAAACCATCCTAGTGATCCCTCTCACATTCAAGCCAAGATTCAAGATAGTTGCATCCAAAAACTTGAGTGTTTGAATCTCAAATTTCAAGAAAAAGAATGGAATAAGGAAGTAGATCCTCAAAATGAGGAAAGAAGGATTTAACAATGAACATGGATAGATTGTGTTACATGATGCCAATAGGTTGCCTTGTGCAACCATTTGTCAAATTGGGAGTTTAAAAAGCCTTGTTTTGGGAATTTTTTGGCTTCCCATAAAATTATAGTTTCATTCCATTGTCGAAGCAAAGAAAACCTCTACTCTATAGAAATACGTGAATAAGCCATCATTTGCAACTTTTTTGCCAACATTTATGGCTCAAAATTTGTATCATAATGAATTTGGATCTCTTTAAGGAAATTTGGGCCAAGGGCAGGATCCCACATAGGGAGGTGTTTGCAAAACACTGAGTAGTGATCCTTCCTAACCTAATCCATAGCCCTCCCCATATGTTCATGGAATTTCAATGGAAAGTAGTCCGGACTATGTGGAACCTCTTCATAATATAGTTCAACTTCAACATTTCCTACAATAGAAATTTCACATTACACAACAAATAACATGGATAAATACAAACACACGATGATGAAATATGTTTTACGAATTTTGGAAAGGAATGAGGATTTCAGACCTTATACAAATAATTTTGAAATGCCTTCAAGATTAAGGAGTGTTAGTGTCGCAACCCCACTTTGGGCAAAGTGGGAGAATGCAACTCCCACTCCCAAAATGTGGAGACTTGGAGTCCTCCGGGACTCCCGAAAACTCAGAAGACAATTCGAGGGGTCAAATCTCCTTGCCTTGATGTGTTCTTTATATCAATGAAAAGCTCTTGAAGCGTAGATGTCCAAAATGACCTCGCATTGCCCATTTGGACATCTACAGCCCAAGTTATGGGCAAAAGAAGGGCCGGGAGTCAAACTGCCAATTTGACTCCCGACCACTAATAGTCGGGAATCAACCTTTTCTCGACGTTGCCTGAAAGAGTGCGACATGGCGTTAGAAAGCTCTTGACGAGAGGTACAACTTTGGTTCAGGACTCGTCTCAATCCGAGTTTGAGGCAAAAAGATATGGCCGTCCAAAGTCCCGGGACTCCAACCCAGGACAGTTTCGGGACTCCCACTTGGGAGTCTTGGGAAAAAAGGCCATTTGGATGTAGCCTCGGCAGAGAGCTGCAGAGAATACTATATGGAAGAAGGTGGTGGCTTCCCCCGAGTCAAGGCCGTGGTGAGTCAAGTAGTCCAAGTTGCCGGTGGCTTGTCCCAACACTCAAAGGTGTTCCTGAATGTGAACTAACCCTTTTGTGGTTGGTTTTGGATGCAGATTCGTGCTTGATCTTCTAATCCATCTTCCTAATCTAATCCGGGGATTTCTAGCACGCCCCTCTACCCCTCTTTAGTGCTGGAAGTTGGGAGCGCCCCTCAAGTCCCACTTTTCTGCAACTACACATAGTGGGACCCTCAAGTGGGTTCACCCCAGGACTTGGGAGTGCGTCAGTTAGGTCTTCCAAAACTTACTTTGGCATTTCATATACACATCTTTAGGAAACACATTTTTGAACTATTCCAAGGGGATTATTCCAATGGTATGGATACGGAAGAAATCATATATGGACAAGGTTTAACTTTATATGGTTTAACTTAGCCATATAATTCCATGACCAAATGTTAGGCATAAAATTGGTGCTAAGGTGTTTCGTAATCTTTGATATGTCAACATAAGGTGGCCACCTAAGGTTCGAAATACTTGTAACTTGCCATGGCTTGCACGGCTATTATATTCGCATTTTGGAAAATTTGGGACTCGTAGTGCTTGAATGTTAAGTAGGATGTGGGACCATTTTGCGTGACATAAAAAATCACATCCATGAATGTTTTTTAGTAATTGGCATTGGCGTAGGAATTGCTGCAATCGCAACACCTATACACATGGAATGCAACATGTTGATGCAAGTTCATCATAGTTAATGATTTAATAAATTACATTCACAAAGAAAACAAGTTGTTGGGTAATAGCATAAAATAATTTAAAAATCACAATGATTGCGTGCATGCAACATGATGGAATTCAAGAGTTAGTTGTAAATTATTATGGAAGCAAGATGCACAAGAGATGATGTTCACATTCATGTTGTTTAAAAGGAAAAGTCACCATGACCTAGTATTATATTATATAAGCTAGATCAATAATCCACATTATAACCACAACTTTTTACAATCTAATGAAAAACGAGAAAACTACTAAGAAATGGTAGCGACAAGCATGGATCAAATAAACTTCGAAAACCTACGATGAACAAAACTTTGATCAAAATTGTCTTATCGACTTAATCCAATTCCAACTTATCACAAGATTTGCACAATGGAATAATGTGTGCATGGAGTACTGAAAGCTTTAAAATGCAAACAACATTGAATCAAGGCTTTTCTATAGCCACATATCCATGCTCCCAAGATTATACACTTTGTTTCTTTCTCCCAAGAGTTTTATTGGACGGAATTATCTTGACATTTTAAAGGTTAGCTAGAATGGTAGGTAGTTATGTCAATTTTTGCTTATTTTGTTCATGCATTTCACCCACATGCACTCCCTCTCCTCCTCTCATCTCCATCCCAACACCTCTTTCCTTTGATTGCCAATGGTTTGTTCATGTGTGTTCTCTATGTCTCCCTCTCTCACTCTTCACATCCTATGACATTGAGTCACATGTTATTATTACAGCCTATTTGCTACATTACAATCCTCTTCTTTCAATCTATTCTTGCACCAATTCACGACAATAACAACAATAGAAAGGATATTCTATTGTCATCAATATCAAGTTGTTCACAACTCAAGAAGTGTTGATTAAATTTGTGTAAGATCAAATAATCTCCAAAGTAAGGGGGATAAATCTTTCTATTACCCTTGTAACCAAGAGATTCATGTTGCATGATAAAGACATATATTAGTGCAATCAAAAACTTGGAGTGATCAATCACATTTTTAAAACTCTTATATATGCATTTTGTTGATTGATCATATGTGGAACTAGCTATTTGCAACTCATGTCCTTATGATTAATCCATGGATGGCAATCAAGGCTAGCTAGTAATAAGAATAATCTAGCTTTGAAATGATCAATTCTTCCTAATGAAATTATAACAAAAATTATATTTCCAAAAATCATTCATTCCCTAGTCATCATAAATGGATGATATTACGATCATGAAGAAATAAAACTACTTGATCTTATTCTTACCCTTAGAACCCTCAAATTTTCCTAGAAAACAATTGTGGAAAACACAAACCAATTGTTGGCAATATGTTTTGCTAACAAAGAATGTCAAAAATATAAATGGAATAAATTAATGTATGGTGATATTTGTACAATTTTATCATATGAAATGAACCTTGACAATTTACAGCTTATGAGGATCCATGATGAAAAATTGCAACTCACATGCTATGCAAAAATGAAATAAAAATTTGTTTAATAAATTTTTAATTGACTCCCAAATTTTTTGATTCTTTTTCATGTTAGAACTACCTATTTCTGACCATTTGATTTTTCATTTTACTTTCCAAAAATTGATGACAATATGATGGTATCCAAACTATGTCTATAAAAGTATACTCATGCTATTAGCCTAGGCCAAAAATGGTGAATAAAAATTTTGAAAAACAAAAAACAAAAATTTCATGCAACCAATGGGAAGCTGTAACATGCACTCAAGGGCCAAGAGCCCACAACTTGTTTTTTGTTCTTTATTTGGGTTGGAGGCAAGGGTGTAGATGATAAATTTGTAAAGGGAATTTGTGACCAAGTTTTATCAAAACTTATATTACATGTGGATAGTGACATATATTTTGCCTAGAGTCCTCCCCTTCTCACCAAGATAAGTCGGCAACACTTTCAATATAATTTTCTATTTTGGGGAGCCCTCTTGGTTTTCAATTTCATTTTTGTGATGTGCTAATCAACATTGCCCATTACCAAATTAAAAAGTTGGACTTTGGCAACCCCAACTAATTAATATGAATCATATATGCCTTAAGAGCTATCATGTCTAATGTGTAAATCAACTAAAGAAAGAAGAATAAACAATACAAAAAATATTATGGAATTTTTTTTCCCCTAATATAACATTCGTGACAAGATGAATGCATTACAATTTTCGTTGAATTCCACATATTGAAATTATATTGTATAATTGGATGCAATGGATTTTTTTGTACGAATTAGATCAATTTTCTAATTCAAATTTTTTTTAACAAGAATATTATTTAACAAACACATCTCTATGGCATATATATATATATATATAATTGAACATTTCTTTGGAAAAGGGAAAGTATTTTTTTCAAAATATAATATTTCACATGCCATGTCAAATAAAAACCTCAAAAAAAATATCAATCTTTTGATTTTTAAAAAGCATAATTAAATAAAAAATCATGAAAAAAATTCATAATAAGTTAATATGTATCATTGATTATCCCCTATGTAGGAATCCAACATTTTTGAAAAGACATATAATCACTATGATGAACAAGAATATCATGTGTTAAATATAAAAAAATTTGATTGGGGAACACTCCAAAGGGGATTGAACTATTATAGCACTTTGTACAACCCTCAAACAAAAGAGTCAAATTTTGCTTTATTTGTAGGAATTGTAGGATTGTGTTGGTTATGAAAAAAAAGGAAAATGCAATAAAATTTCCTTTGCTGATACTTACACGGAATCATCATTTTCTATAGTTTTAAGTGATTCAAAGTTTATGAATGATTACTAAAAAAAGATATCCCAATGGATTGAACATTGGAACCAAAAGTGCACAAATTTAAATTCGCATGAAAATCAAGAATTAATGTTTTTGAAAAATTATTAAAAAATAAAAAACCAATTGTAACATCCTTGATGCTTGAACCAACATCTAAAAAAACAAGAAGTGACAAGGCTGAGGATTTTAAATACAATTGACATATTTGATAAAGAAAACAAGATAATTAATGGTGCAATTGTGTAATCCTAGGAGATTTAATTTTTATTAAATGTCACATAAGATACTAGAGACATCACTTCCAAACAACATGGATTAATTTGTGAACTTATAGTTCTAAAAAAACAGAAAAAGCCAAAATCATTGAGGACAATTATAATTTTCATAGATTCATAATATAGATTGAAAACTTTGATGAAAATTATGTTATTATTTTAAATCATTCATTATTGCTTCTTTTTTTTTCTTCTTTCCTATTTTAACAATATTATTATTTTGTTATTTCTTTGTTTTATAATTCTTAAACCTTTAGAAATTTTTGAAAGGTTTTAAACTTTGTACATTGCTCATATCAATGTTTCAATGAATAATTTTGTACACTTCAATTCCACCTCATACAAGAATTAAGATAACATTAAAAGTAATGGTATGTGCAAATATTGGTTCCACAATTCTTTGAATTGTCCAAATGCTCGCAATTGATATAGACAACCTTAATAATCATCAATATTTATTCTACAATCACCAAACTAAAATGATTAATGAATACAACAACCCAACATTAATATCATGTGTGTTTCCTAGTTGATTCCTTTTTGGAATTGGTGTTATTGAAATGACAAATAGATCGGTCGAAGTATCATTCCAACTACATATTCAACACCCAATGAATGTAAATGATACAAAATATGTGTTCTCAAAACACCATTTGTTTCCTTTTTTGTATTCAATATAATTCAGTGAAAACAAATATGTTTTGGAGTTAAATTAACTATATCTAGATCATTCAATATGAGTGAACACAAACTTTTGAATAATTTACAATTAATAGATTTTGAAGAAATCATGAAAAACCCACCCAAAAAAATTTAAAAAACACATGTACAAAATTTATTACACCATCACACATCATGCAATCATGCATCGCAAAGAGATCAAATATTCAACACTATTAATTTCATAGGAACATCAAGTTTTCTTTTCACTTTAAATCCTACATTTGTTCATCATCCTCTAATTGTTATTTTAATTGGACAAAACATAGAACTTGACTTATTTTACAACACAAACATGTTAGAAAATAATAAAAGATGTAAACAACCAACAGTAAACCCAAAAGTTCAAGCCATATTTGTAGACACTCTTGTAACTAATATATTCAAATACATGTTACAAGTGAAAGATTCCAAAAAAATTACTAATACTAATTAATGCATGTGTGTTTGGCCATATAAAAACTTATTACAGACATTATGAAACTACAAAAAATGGTAGCCTACATATCCATACATTATTGTGATTCAACGATTCCCCATATCCCAACACATTAATACAATTATTACATGATGATGAAGAATTTAGAGAAAACATCATTAATTATTTGAATGACATCATCATACAAAACATTGATAGGTATAAATCATTTAATGGAATAACATAGGAAAATAATGGAAAAGATAATGAAAGCATACATCCATGCACCACAAGATTCCTTAACAGCAATGAAACTAACGTCCATGAATTATTTGATAAAGATGTGTGCAAATTAATGAATTTATGTAATTGTCATATGCATCATAACCCAACATGTTACAAATGAAATGTTGATGCTTTAAAAAAACTTTATAGGTATAGTTTTCCTCAAACCCTAGTTGACAAAACACATTTTGATAATGACACCAAATTATTGCACGTTACAAGAACATGCAAATGGTTAAACAATGCAAATACTTGGATATTATCAACATCTAGATGTAACCATGATGTCAAATTCATAGAAAATTTTGGAAAAGACAATAAATCATTGATTTATTACATCATTAACATCAATCTAGACAACGTGCATGTTTTTTTTTTAACAAATTGCAATACAAAAAACATTAAAATTTTATTAAAAACAAAAACTCATACGATGCTATTGACAAAAGTTGTCATTTGGTCATACAATGTTTGAATACAATTGGAGGTCAACAAGAAATATCAACCACTAAATCAATTATTTATTTGTAAAAATTTGCTAGATCATTTAATTGATTACAATTTCACATTCATACCTTGGTATAGTTTATCATCATGGGTAAATGAACACAAAATTAACTAAGTTAATAAAAAAAAGATCATAGTGACACTTTTGAAACATTCACAATTGGCAAAAAAAATTTAAATTCAAATTATATAATTCACAATTTTTGAATTAATTGCCAACAAAAACCCAAAAAGTTTGAAATTTTTTTATATGAATTTTCAAGCCAAACAAATAAAGTCAACAAAGTTCATAATCATAAATTTTACCACGATCACCCTCAATATAACACCCATAGTCTATATGAATATAAAATACTTGAAGAACAAGTCCTTCATAGTTATGCGATACCATCACAATTGAAAATTATGCTTAAACAATTTTTATTTTATTTTCTTCATGGAGAACTTTTTCTGATATAAAAGTAGATCTTTCTATGTCATGGGAAGGAACATTAAATAAACAAAGTATATATATTTTTCAATTTAAAAAAAATGGTGATAACAAATGTCAACATTTTGCATGAATGCAAAGAATCCAAAGATGCAAATAGATTATTGAGCGCTTCAATGACATGTGAATTTATTAATGATGAAAATGAATTTTCAATAAGAAACTCCCATTATTTGAAAGAACTACAAAACACAACTGAAGAAACAATTGAAAAAATTAAAATTCAAAATAACACCACACAACATAAACAAAAACTTGAACAACTAGAAATAAAATACCTACTATGTAATACAAGCACTAACCCAAATAACAAATTAGACTCAACGAAAAATATCAAACAAATAGATACAAATGAAACAAATACATGAACATCATAAATGAAATTCAAAATTTAAAAAAACAATGGAAATATGATTTAATTTTTTTACAAAATCAAACACCTCCTAAATTAACAATAGAAACAATATAATCATATACAAATAAAAATCATAAACACTTTGATCATAGTTCACAACAACCTAAACTACAAAACATACCATTGGTTAACAATAAATCAATCAAATGATTCACATGTCAATGTGGAAAACATAACTTTTTTATATGACTTGACATTAATTCATCCACATCAATTTAAAAATTTATTAAAAAATGTATAAGTTGAATGAATAACAAATTTGTGCATTTGAAACATTCACACAAATAAATTACCCAAAAAGTAAAATCATAATATGTTGGTGTTGTTACAAAAACAAGAAAGACACAAATCATCAAAACCATCCAAAATTGTTTTAAAAAAACAAATAGTGGATAATAACTTTGTATTGTAGCATATATAACAAATGCAACATTATTAATAGTTGGGACTACTATCCATTCTTTATTGGGTTTTTCCATTGATAAAAATGTCATTGTAAATAAATCAAACTCAATAATATACATTTGGCCAACTATTAAATATATGATTATTAATGAAATTTCAATGGTCAATTACAACATGCTTGTTACAATGCATTTGAAGTTGCAAAAATTGAAATATAAAATATTACCATTCGGTGGCAGAAACATAATGTTTATGGGAGATTTCTTACAATTTCCACCCATAATCGACACATTATTATATTCAAAAAATGTTCAACCAACCTTTGCATTCACAAAAATGACACAAAAAAAATCATTGGAAAAAGTTTATGGGAAAATTACATTCATCATAATAACATCATATTAATAAAAAAATGTGACAAAGCAAAGACATATAATAGGCATCTATTCTAGAATACCTTAGAATTGGTAAAATTACAAATTTAGAATTTGAATTACTTAAAACACAATTTCTTTCTAATTTGAAATTGAATTTATTCAATGATTCATGGAGAAAACAACCTTCATAGTTCCTCCAAATAAATGAGATTGGATAGTTTATTAAACATTACTATCCAATAATTTTGTGCAGTACTTAGTACCAACCTACTATTGAAACTTTATGTGGTTGACAAGCTATCAAAATTGTAATTTGCTAATGCTAGTTTGTATCAAGAAGATGCCTCACTATAGCCATGTTAAGATGATAGTTGCCCATGCTTTCATGGCATGTACTTACATATTTGATTAAAAATAATGATTGCATATAAATGTTTTTCATTATGTATATGCATGTGTGTCTCGTGTTGTTCATGGGGTCTTGAATTTTTTTTGTTGGTTGCTGGTATTGAGTGACATTGGTTGTAATGATCAAGGCTAATGAAGCCTCTTTTCCAATCCTTTCAAGATTAAATGATTTTTCTTACAATTTGTTGCATTTTATGTCAATTGCAAATTACCCCACATCTTGCACAACTACAAGTCCACCCACTAATGGAGATAATGAAGCTAGTGGATATAGTATGGTAGCTAGCTGATTAATGAAATTGAATAGATTGAATTATTGGATAGTTTTTCTCATGAACATGTTGTTCATTAAAAATGAAATATTTTACAACCTATTATTAAATATGTCTATATTGGTTTCAATATACATCTTGTGTGTTAATCATAATTGAGTAAACCTGACTTTGTAGAAGTGTGTAAATTCTATGCAATTTAAGATGAACGAAAAATGATCACAATTTCAAATCATATTAAAACATGTTCATTATTTGAGAATTCACTTTCTTGTATTACAAACCTAGAAACTTTGATTTATGCATATGTACATTTGATACTTCATTTTCATGTGGCAAAGAACTTTTGAAATTTTAATATTATGAAACATATTTTGAAGGTTTTAAAAATTTTGAATTTCACATTAAGAAAACCATGAATGCTTTACAAGTGACATGTCCTTATTGTTTAAAACTTTTTATCAACAAAAAAAATTTATAAGATAAGAAATAAAAACTTTCTTTGCAAAATTATCCTTATTTAACACACTAATGCACTTATTGTTCGATTTCAAAAGTCCTAAATTCAAATCAAAACTTAAAATTGAATTGAATGATTCTTTAATATGACTATTGTAACATCCATTTGAGTCATTTAACACAACTTTTCATTATTATCACGATTTTAAAATGACAAAACATAAATAAATCTATGAAAGCATTTGATTGAAGGCATTATCAAAATTGGGCTTGCATGAAATTACCTCCTCCCATGGGTCCTTTATTTTAATAATGCTTTCAACCAAGGGCTTCACATTATATGTAAATATTTACTTATCCAACTTGGGTCTATTCAAAACTTGGTAGGTTTTTAAAGAAGAAATGATTTTTTTTCTTATCTATTTCATGTTTTAAATATGATATTGGTATACTCTTAAATTTTTCATTGGTTTTTGTATATGATTATAAAAATCTTTTAAAGTTTTTTCGAATCTTTAATTTGATTTTATATCATAAATATTTGATTACAAATTTCCTCTATAACCCAACATTTTTTATAATCAAGGATTAAACCTCATAAAGAAAATTCATTTCCAATCAATTTGCCAAATTTTCCAATGATATAAAACATTTTCTATTATTATCTTTGCTAAAAAGATGGTCTATTGTTTGAAAATTTTCGAATGTAGGCACAATATTGAATTAATTTTTAGCAACACACAAGATTATACATTTTTTTACAATTCATTCTTGTGACAACCCTCCATTTTTTTTCACAATCTCATTTAATGCAAAAGAATTGATTCTCAAAATTTAAAAAAAAATCAATATTACAATTTTTTTAAAAAGATGATTTGAAAACGAGCGTATATCATAACTAAAGCATTATGTGATATAAGAAAATGAAAAAAATGACATAATTTATGAAATTTTAATGTTTTAAACTTACATTCAAATTGTTGGATTGTGTGAAAATAATAGGAAGATTTGTCTCATCAAACTAAACTAATTAAAATAAATAATTCTAAAACAACAAATCATGTAAAACTAACATCAAATAATCAAGACAAGGGCAATTCAAACATGGCTTTTGATGATAGTGAAAGTTGGGATGACCACACTATTGTGACATGGGATTTTAAAGGAGAAGATGTTATATATTTGTCAAACAAGGAAAAAAAAGAATATCATGTGGATATTGCTCAATTATTAGAAGATTTGTTGTCCAAGGACATCCCCATGACCTTCTATGTCAATAATAAAGGTGTCATGGAAAGGGAACAAATGTTTATGATCTAGGATTATAATGGTGTGGATATTAAATATCTCCCATGCACGTTTGATGATGTATATGTTTTGGATGTCATGACTATGCTTGAAGATTTGTTGTATAATGACATCCCTGGGGAACTTCATGTTTACAACACACATGACTACTTCAACACAATATGATCATGAAAACAATGTTGAAAATAGAAATGTGTAATTTTGTTATGAATGTACAAATGCACATTTTTGTAAGTAAAGGATAGTGGTATTCCCACACGTTGAGCAAATGAATCATAATTTTATTTTTCAGTTTTTTCTTATTTTAAAAAATTGTGAATTTTTTTTTAATGATTTTTCATAAACTTAGGCCACTTTCTATAAGTTGAATGCTATCACTAGTTTGGCCATGCTTGAGAAGGTCAAATTTCCTATCTTTTGACATTCATCACATGTGACCTACAAAAAAATGCAATGCATCTTTGTGAATAGTGGGCCATTAGTATCTTGCATCCAAGATTTTCCTAACGGCAATGTCAACAAAAAAAAAAGGCTTCCTCCTAACCTCATGTGTAGGAAATATTTCAAATTTGAACTCAATAACAAGTGTTTCAAAATTTATTATGAAATGTGAAATTTTGGGTTTGAAAAGGAACTTTCAAAAAACATGTTTTGAATATGTTTTTTCCAAAGCTTGCCAATATGCCACCAATGATGAGAAAATTTATAAGGACCTTAAATATGTATTTATGAAATTTGTCAAAGCAAATTTATTGAAATGCATCACTTGGAAAATAAAATGTAATAAAAGTTGATAATAATGGAGTTCAAGGCATGTATTGAAGCTAGTTTGAGGCTAAGAGTCAACAGTAGGTTGCACTTTACTTGCCACAACACATTTAAAAGTACAAAAATTAAAATTTAATCTTTTATCATTTAGAGGAATCAACATAATGTTCATGGGAGATTTTTTACAATTTCCACCAATCACTAACACACCATTATATTTCATAAACATCCAACTCAAAAAAGAATTTACATTCACAAAATCAACTCAAAAAAAGGTCATAAGTAAAAGCCTTTGGGAAAATTACATTAAGCTGAATAGTGTTGTACTAACATAACAAATGAGATAAAACAAGGACATTCAATATGCAATTCTTGGTGTAGGTGGGTGCATGTGCTGACAAAGTACATGGCAGTGATGCTTCCAAGCTCTCTCCTGCACAAACAACAATATGAGGTAATTGCTCTCCTCAGGTAACTCCATACCATAAGACAGTTCTGATGGTAGTGTGTGCATCAGCTATCAAAGTGCTCCTGTCAACCTGAATAGATGCAAAGATCCTGGAAAACAACACAAATGCATTTGGTTCTTCACAGGAGTATTATGAAGGGCTCGGGTCGGAAGGTCTCAGTGTACAGTGAATAACTCTCTTGAGAACGTTAAATAGTGGTGAAGTGGCAGCAGAGGATTTGCAGCCAGCAAGTCCTGCATATACAGGCAAGATAGGCGTTATGAGCTCCGACCAGCATATTTCCTGGACTTTTTCAGTTTTGAATGGATGGCTATTTGAACACAAAAATGGGACTATTTGTGGCAAACTTGATTTTTTTCTTGTGCACATGAATGGCTAAAGTAGTGAACTATTTAGATCGTTCTGGCTCTAATGATTTGATCATTTTTCATGTGCATGTGGTAATGGTTGTGGCACCAAAATAGCAAACAATTGCTAAACGAAGACAAATGAAATGTAAATAAGGTGAAAGTCTAGGCAAGTTTTGTTGCAGAATTTGTTTCACAAGTTTCAAGACCAAGAACAAGATGCAACCTAAAACCTGAAACAAAGAGTTCAAAACCTAAAAGTAACCAAACTAAAAACAAAAACTAACCCACACATCCCAACTCTCTTTCAACTCACAGCACATTTTTTGATTTTTTTCTTTAAGCCAAAAATATTCCATTGAGAAGAAAAGGACTAGTAAATGTTATGGTGACTTCAGTCATGTCCAGTGGGGAAAAAACCCCAGCCCTACCAGTAAATTTGAGCAAAGTGGCAAATGTGTTTGGATGGCATGAGTTTTGTGGGGATGATGGAGCCTCTCAGTAGTATGAGTATTGGCTAACATTGCATGAAATGTAGTTGAATCCTTGCAATATTTTCTTTTTTCCCCACATTTTTTCTGTACTGCTTTTAGCACCCCAATTTTTTCCATAGCATTTTGGCTGTTTCCAGTCACCTAAAAAAGCGCTGGCTCAGATTGACCCATTTTTCACTCATATTTCAAAGCTACAAAGATGACAGTTTATTCAGGGCCTTGTGTTCTAGTTTAGATCCTGTAAGTGGTCACTTCTGCACTGAAGCAAGTACATGGTGAATTTGCAGGTTTGTTAACCAGGAGGGATAATTCTAGGGAAGTTGCACTGGAGAGGGAAGTCACAACCGCAGGAGAAGGATTAGGTGAAGGAGAGCCAATCACTACATCTCAGGAGAGGGGAATGAAAGTAGAGTCTGGTGGCCAGATCACTCTCTGTTTGAAGAACCGTTCGGAGATTCTTGCCCTGCAGAGTTAGCCTTGTCACAGCTTCATGGACAGGTTTGCATGTTTTACTGAAGACTGATCCTCTTTTCCATTAGTAACTGGAAAGTATATGTTCTATAACAGAAGATGTATAGTGATGATGCTTTTCAGGAAATTCCAGGAATTTTATGCACCAGAAGGGACCAGGTGCTGCACTATTTATCAGAGAAGGCTCCAGGGTATGTCTTGAAGGGTATCAGGGGTTTTCATGGAACAAGGTGGATACATTTGTTACTTCTGACAAAGTAGTGCTTTTATACATTTGCAGCTGCTATTATCCCCAGTCAGCAAAGATCATCCCAATGATCATAATGTCAGTGATGTAAATACATCTAGTTTGAGAATTCGGCAAGAAGATAAACTGGAAGTAGTGGTTGCAAACCATCTGAAAGAATCAACAATTTCAGTATTGCAAGCACCAGCAATTTATGTGCCCATAACAACAGTAGTGAGTTTTTCAGTTACAGACCACAGGGGAGCAGTGAGAACGTTGGCAGACTCGAGGAAGAAATTCACAATCAAAATACCTGAGTTGAGAGCCATGGATGGAGTTACAGAACTGGGTGCTGCAAGAAATCCTGCACACAAGTAATTGGAAAGGTATAGTCCCCTGGACATGTTGGTAACTATCACAGCTTATATCCATAACAGTATATTCCAAGTTTAGAGGGATTCAAGTAATGGGTGAAGGATTATAGAGTACACAATTACAGTTTACAACATTAATTTCATACCTTGAATTAAAGAACCTTAAAAGTGCACTTAGTTAATTTTCCAGAATTATCAATTTGTGACAAAATGGAGAAACTCACTCTACTGTCTCATATTTTTTCTTTATCAAGGTTCAGTAATCAGATTAAGTTTGCACTTGACAGATTGTACAGCTGAATTGTGCTCTTTGAATGACTAAATACAAGCACTTGGGGATACTGCCTCTAGTTTTGACAATCATGGACAGGATTGTGCATGGGCCTTTGTCCAATGTCAACCCTATGACCCTATTTGTGAAGGACATATCAACTGCAGCAATCTAGCTATCACTTCACCAATGTTGCCAAAGTTTGTAGCAAGAATTTTCTTAGTGCAAATGGATATGAATAAAATTCAAGTCCACTCCAATTTACACACCTTGAATGATAGACAAAATTTCCAATCCATTTTCAACTACAAACTACTTCATGGATAACACACTAATATCTGCATTTGTGCCACAAAGTCTGAGATGTAAAGAGCATGCTTAACGGTGCATTTGACCCATTGTGTTTCCACCACCCTTCCCCTCTGGATGTCCTGCAAAAGCTCCATGAGGAGCATCACGAGGAATGAAGTTGTCATGATGACCTGTTATATGAGTTTCCTTTCCATAAGTTGCTATGAGTTCTGCTTCATCCAAAATATGGCCACTCATGGCATCCAACACTTTGTCCCGTGAGGGCTGTACATTGCATTCAGATAAAAACAAAGAAATAGTCAGCAGCATAAATCAGCATACAGAGCTTGGAAATTGGAACCAATTAATTTCACATATATAGATCTCAGACATTGCTAGTCACAGATCAATGCTGGTGCTGGAGATTATGATTCCACATTATACCTAATCTACTCATGACCTTGATATTAAACTGAGCTCTTAAACATGCTGAATTATGTCTGACATGATTCGCCAGATGCTTGTGGGTTCAGGGAGTGAGAGAAGGGATGGGTAAATTACCTTGCGGCTAACTTTTAGCTTGGTGTCAAGAGCATAGAGCTTAATGCTGTAGTGATGAAGTCCTGCAGGAGGATTGGGCCCCTTGTATCCAGGCACCTTGAAGTCATTCACCCCTTCCTGAATTTCTCCAAATTCATCATCATGATCACCATCTACCTCTTTTGTAGTGAAACCTGCTGGCAAACCTGCATCATCACAAACTCCAAAATCAGAACCCAAATAATTTCTCACATCATATTCCATGTCTCACCAACATTACCTGTTATGGTGTTTGGCTTGCTGGGACCTTAAGGCACATGAAATTACTAAGTGATCTGAAGCAGAAATATAACAATTCAGTTGTAGAGACTTCAAGACTCCATGAACTTCCCTTGTTTGCAACAAAGACAATACCCCAATATATAGCTAAACCAAGGCACAAAATTGTCTAAGTATTCTTGCCAAACACAGAACTGGGTTCTGTAATACAACTATACATCTCAACACAATATGCATCATCAAGAATGGAGGGGGAAGATCCTCAAGGATTGATGCACCTTTAAGTGTAGGTGGAATGTTGACCACTACCCTGCACAACAACACAATAGAGAAAAAACCCAGAAGCCAACTAAATTTTCCCCCTTTTTTCTCATCAACTTTGTGGCGGCTCTGAAACACTACAGCATACTGGAATCAGGAAAAAAATTCAGGTTGCAATGTACACTTCACCACCATGCCCAATGACCTAACTATCACAAATCTTTCATACAAGACTAGAGTACATTGCAAAGGATGGTAAGCAAGAGATCAATGCCGAGCAAAATCAAGGCAAACATGCAAAGAACTCATGAGTTACACACACGACACACGACACAGTTTGCAGATTTACACAAATATGGTTATATTACGATGGCTATAGCCAGAGATCATGACAGAAGAGTACTGAGAAATATTTACCAGTGTACCCAAGGAACTCCAATAGGGTTTTCAGGTTCAGGCACATCAGGATCCTCCATGATAACAACTAAGCTCTGAGTGGCTTCAGGCACACCATACCACTCCAGAGGGGGTGATATGTCCTTCACAGCTCCCTGTGCATCCTGCGTAAACTTGCGTGGGATTCGACCTCCGTGACTGATTTCCTTACTCGTCAAATACAACCCATCCTCCATTGCTGGGAGCGCTTCAATCCTCCTCCTCCGCCTCCCTCCTCTCACCAATCCGAACTTCAACTCAACAAGATAACAAACTTTGAAAGAAGACTTCCTCTTATGAATCAAAAGAGGAGAAATCACACTGAAATCCAGTCGAAAACCGCTACCAAAACCCGAGAAACTTGTCGATTCTTCAGTGCAATGCGCGAATTCCGACAGCATGAAATGTGATCTTCTTTAAAGGACGTGCAAGCGGGGATAAGACGAAAAGGCTCGGGGTGGTTCTGGGGCTCTTCGAAGCTGAGTCATATTTAACGTATGAGAGATTGACACGTGGATAGTATGAGTGTGTCGAGCGATGACTGCCACCTGGAGATAAATTCACGAAACGTGGCCTTATCGGCAGTGCTGTGTATCTAATTGACCGCCACGTAGAGAGTGGCGGGATAGGATTTCAGTTCCGTCGTCGATCGTTAGGAACTGCTGGATTCAACGGCCACGATAGGGAGGGTCTAGGGTGTCTTTAGGTCTACAGATATTTACGTAAGTAGGTAGTTAAAAGGAACGTAGGTACTAGCAGTTTTTTTTTTAGGAATTTTGTGATGAAGCCAAAATGGCGATCATCCATAAAAGATGCCGCAAATGTGGTGCTCATATATAGGAAGATTTAGCCAAATATGGCTACAAACCAGTAAAAAAGGAATTCAAAATTTAATGAACCCTTTTATATTTATGTCTACTTAGTAGAAACTTCAGCAACTTTCAGTGCCCTCCATCAAATCCCAAGGCGCATTTTAGGCGATTTAATTTAGTTTTTTTTTAAAGTATTTCTTTTAATGAAACAGAAGGAGCTAAAATATGACTGTTTTTTTTGGCAAATTTTAGCAAAAAAAAAAAAAAAAAAAAAAAAAAAAAAAATTTATATTTTTTTTGTTCTTTTTTTTATGAGGGGAAAAAAAAAAAAAAAAGAAGAAAGATGGGTGTTAATTGAGGGGAAAAATGA
>Ga0116231_10005962_pt1 | contig 23637 bp, 10 predicted proteins | sample S1TSphgellanicum_2_FD_89695 | JGI IMG/M metagenome (GOLD analysis project Ga0116231, IMG submission 89695) | Host-associated microbial communities from peat moss isolated from Minnesota, USA - S1T2_Fd - Sphagnum magellanicum MG | ecosystem: Host-associated > Plants > Peat moss > Unclassified...
AAGAACACATTGGGAACAAGAGGAAAATGAAAAATCCCTCCTTCACCTTCACTCCCTGCAAACCCAAAAAATACATTGGGGCCATGTTGAGCCTTCTCATTGGTTGCATGCAATTTTTATTTTTAAAATTGTTGGTCACATATTTTGGCATAGGCTAATGGCTGCAGCAAAAAAAACTATGCGATACTCACATACTGGCGCACATATTGGGGGGTACTTATTGTGATTTGCATTAATTAGATTAGGGGTGCTTCCAACGTTCAAAATTTCTTTTTAGCAATGGGTCAATTTGTTTGGCTTGGCCCACCACCCAAAAAACTGAACTTTTGAAGGCTCTACCAAATTCAGAGTTCTATTTTCTAGCATAGTGTTCCTTCCCTTTGACTCAGCTAAATAGCTGAAAGGAGGACAACATTTGCCAAAGCATATGGGATTAACATAAGGTGCTATTGGGAACACATTGGAAACAAAAGGAAAAATGAAACCAGAAATTTTCAAAATAACCTACCTAGCCGGGTACTAAGAAAAGCAGTAACCTGCCAACGCTGGTTTTTCCCATGATCCAAAATGGATGAACAAAATAAATGGATGAATAAAATAAAATGGAAAAGCAAAATAAAATGGATGAACACAACTTGTTTGCAACCAAGAGTTATGTGCTAATGTAAATTCTACCTCTTCACAACCAAGAGGTTTGTGTCAATCGAAACACTATTTGTTCATTTCCAAGAGGTATGTTCCCATTGGGAATTGAAACAATATGAAGCCACACATTCTCAATACCATTTCACATTGGGTTTTATTTGAATTCAATCTATCAAACCTCTTACATCTAAGATCATTCTTGCCACTTGAAAAAGAAAATTGCATTTTTTCCCCCATCTTCACCCGAACTTACTAGTTCCATCTTTTTTACGATTACCATCGATTTGCAATTGCTACACATCTATTTTACACTTGCAAAAAGAAAATTTACAAGAATGGTCACACTAAACACCTTGGAAACTATGATTTAATACACATTAATCTCAAGCATACTAGATAGAATATGCAAAATGACAACAAAACTTTTGGAATATCCAAAAGATTCAACTTTGCTAGACCCCTTAAGAATTTGCTAGAAATCAAAACATGGGGAATAGAATGGAAAAGGCAAATGGACAAAATAACTAAATTGGTGACATCATGATGCGCAAATACGAAAATTGATAAAAAAAGTCTTGCATTGCTCAAAGAAACTATAAACATTCTAATGGAAGATATGGAAGACTACTAACAGGCGATGTTTACACATGCCATGGATTTTTTTTAAAAATGCACAGGTTTGAAAATGTCAATTCAAAAACATTTCTCCACAAGTTTATTGCAAGATTTGTCGATGGAGGATTTGGTTTCCCTTGGCAACTTCCTATCAATAGAATTTATGAAACCCAGTAGATGATTTTATGCAACTTTGAGCAAGCGAACCTTAGTGCCACAAGATTTAAAGAACAAAGTGGTAAAACAACTTGTGAATCACCAAATGATAGGCCTTGCCCTAAAACCACGAAATGTCTACGATAGCCGGGAAAAAAAACGTTTCAAAAATTGAAGAAGAAACCAAAATACCATTCTTTGCAATTATTTTTGGTTCATTAGACATTTTGATATGAATTAGGGTTAAAGTTGAACAAAGATTTTGCCTCCAAAAGAATCTAAGAATTCTTGAAGAATTTTTAATTTTCGGAAATCCAAAGAATCTAATACCTAAATTAAATGATGTATCCTTTAACCTAATTTCAATAATTCACGTACTTAATTACCTTACTGAGTTTACCATTTCAATTGGTTTTTTGATAATCAATGACAAATAGATCATTGATTATTAACAAGCTACCACTTACAATTCTATGCATGAAAGAAACATGTTGTTGCATTCAATTTTGGACACAATTTCTAAGCCAATAAAATGATCATGGCAAATTCCTCAAGATGACAGTCGATTTGACCTTTTATAAAAACTATTAAAAATATAAAAATGGGGCATTCTTCAAAAGGACAAATGAGCAAATGGAAAAAACCAAAGAACAAATTATATATATTGCTAAGAAAAGCCCAAGGTGAAACCCCATTTAATAGAATAGGAAATAAAATTTAGGGTCATTGTTAAGGTGGTTATGAATACCATCATTATTTGTGTAATGTAATATTGTCACAATAACCTTCTCATAAACATGCATAAAATTGTATTATGTAGCTTCATCAAAAGACCCCCTTTGATTTGATAGGATTTGATTGTGTAGGTATTGCAAAAATTTGTTCCCCCATCATCTAAGGTTACTTAAATGTATCTTCTAACCAAATGCAATACATGCATCTAGTGGATCAAATGCAATAGGAAATATTCAAAATATAATTATAAGATTTTAAAAAAAATTAACGATATATTTAATATATTTATTGTAAGTTATCTCAACATAGTGTAAATTATTATTGGACAAAACCAATTAATAAATATTACATATCGATATTATTGCAAGTTTGTAATTCAAGATAATACCATTAAACTTTAAATTCACCATTTATTCAAATTAACTTAAAACCTTATGTCTTAAGTGTATTAATATTGAATTGTAATGATTTGTTTTGTGGCCAAAGTTTGCCATTTTGCTAAAAAATAAATCTTAAGCAACATGATCAAAGGAAGTGTTTGGAAATTTGTTTTTAAAACATCACTAGATTTATGAAATTGCCCAAATTTTCAGATTTCTAACTTTCTTCATTTGAAATTGCCATTTTTAACTATTAGGTTGTAATAGTTGGCCAACATGTAATAGGATTCTTAGATTGTTTATTTCTATACTTGTTTTACAACGAATTGTTTCTAAATCCTTCTATGGTTGATCACCACTTTTGGTGCAACATGAATTTTGTTATAAAAAAATTCAAGGGTTTAGGCTATAATAACATTTACATTTTTAATTTCTTATTACACTAGATGAGGGTATTGTTAATTTTTATTCATTCAAATAAATAACACAATAAATTTCAGAATATTCTAGGTATTTTATTCAATAATTAAATTACACTATAAATTCTACATTAAAAATTTATTCTAAGCCACATAAAATATTGGAATTTCAAATTAACAATATATTGTAGTAATATTTAAATTAGAAATTAGATACAAATGTTGCAAGTTTGTAATTCAAGAAATAATATTAATAAAATTTAGATTTTTATTTTTTAAAATTTTAATATAAATACTTCATTTTTTAAAAACACATTCATGTTGTAGCAAAAATGGTGGTTAACCATAAAAGGATATTAACCAAATCTAGCTACAAGACAAATAGAGAAATAAAGAATCTAGGAATCCTATTACATGTTGGTGAACCACTACAACCCATTAATTAAATATGGCGATTTCAAATAAAAAAAGTTAGAAATCCAAAAATTTGGGCATCTTCATAAATGTGGTGATTATTTTTTAACAAATTTCCAAACATTTCCCTTGACCATGTTGCTTCAAATATATATTTTTTAGCAAAATGGAAAAATTTGGACACCAAACAAATCACTATAATTCAATATTAATACAAGTAGGACATAGGGTTTAAACTTAATTTGAATAAATGGTGAATCTAAAGTTTAATGGTATTATTTTTTTCTTGAATTACAAACTTGCAATATTGACATGTAATATTTATCAATAGGATTTGTCCTATAATAGTTGACAATATGTTTAAATATTATGATATAATATAAAAGCTTTAAATATTTTACTAATATTATATTCTAGATATTTGTTATTGCATTTGGTCCACTAGATGTAGGTATTGTGTTTGGTGGTAAAGATGTGCTTAAGTTACCTCGGACGATGTGTGAACAAATTTTTGCAATACCTACATGTTCAAATCTTATCAAATCAAGGGGGCTTTTAATGAGGTTACATAATATATTTTATACAAGTGTTGTGAGGTGATATTACATTACACAATTAATGATGGTATTGCATTTGTGACCACCCTAATAGTGACCATAAACCTTCAATGATGTAGGTATTACAAATTGGGGTTGGAAAACAAAATGGGACACACCCATAGTTGATGTTTGCATGTTAAGATGAAGGTATTGTAAGTTGGTTTTGTTTTAATTTAATCCATTTGTGGTGGATTGAAGCATGCATTTGTAATATGACATAGGTGATAAGGCAACATATTACAAATTGGGATTGAAAAAATAAAAATGGTAAAAAAAAACTACAAAATTATATATGAAATGAATACAATACAAAATGTTGGTGACATACAAAAAATCCTAGTGCAAGTTAAGCTACCATGGCCTAACAATATTTGCTAAGGTGCATTTTCGTTCGAAGAAGAGTCATAAAAAATGAACACAAAATGTCCAATTTAAAAATGAAAAATCCAAGAAAAAATTGATATATTTTGTTCTAATTGATAGATTTCAAAAATCTCCAGAGTGTTAGGCTAGGTTCTGACAGGTAGGTAACAATATAGAACTACGCTTAAATGTTTTTCTTTCATACTTTTTCATAACCAAATTTGGCTAAATCTTCTTGTCCATGATTCAAATTTCAACTACACCACAAAGATTTATTTATTTATTCTGAAGCGTGAGTATGGATTTAAAAAAATTAACATGATAAATTTATTTACATAAACACAAGTCATTTAATTTTCCAAAGTTGAGAGATGAAAAACCCATTGTTATTTTACAATATCATTTTGAACGCAATGATTTTATTATAATGAAAAAATTCATGAAGAATCAAATTTATGAAATCAAATGTTTCAATGTAAATCATGAGTGAAATTTTTGGAAGAGAAGTGAAAATGTAAGGATTTCATCAAAGTCGAACAATAAAAATTTATATGGAAAATGGGCAATAAAATTATATTTTATTGAACTTTATGTTTATCACAACATTGTATCAATGTGTGTCTTAGTTCATTAAATTTTGAATGAATTTGAACAAATTTACCAAGGCAAAAATGGCAAACCTTTTAATGAATCGAATTGATTATTAAAAATAAATGAATTCATTAATAATTAATTCATTAAACTAACATTTTAATTTTTAATTGAGCAAGGTTAAATAACTAACCATTTAAGCCTTAGCCCTAACCACCTAAATTAGGTTATGAACGTATGTTATGTTAAACATTTAAGAACATAAAGTAACTTCGTCCATATAACCTAACAATTTAAAGTGTAAATGTAAAGGTTTGAACCTTTCACCTCCTTTCACCTTCATTTTAATAAACAAATCTTTAACCATTGAACCATTATTTAAATAAATGAAATGATATATCATCATATATTATTATGCACATTATTTTCCTAACTTATGTGTAAGCTACTATAGGTTAAATTCCTACATGAATTTTAAATTATTATTGACTATTCTAGGTTCTCCTATTTTAGGTCATTTTTTCTTTTTTTTTTAATGTTTTCAACTAAACTATCTACCTTAAACTATTATATTTCAAATTATTTTTACTATTCTATCCTTGGTTATTTTAGGTTATTTTAAAACTATTATTGATTATTGTAGATTATTCCACCCTATGTTATTCTAAAATATTTACCTTATGTTATTTTTAGCTATTTTTGATTTTTTTGGTTATTTTAGGCTATGTAACCCTAGGTTATTTTAGGGTTTAACCTATAGTAATTTAATGTAAACAAATTTAAAGTATAATTGTTAATTAGTAGTAATTATCACCATTTTAAAAAGATCAAAGGTTAATTTTAGAATGGAAATGTTATTTGATGATAATATTATCAATGAAGTACTTATAAAACATAAAATACAAATTAATTTTGGAATAAAAATTATTTAAAAAAAAATTCAAGTTATAAGGTAAATTTATTAGTTTAGCTAGTTTAATGGAAATTTTAGTAATTATTTAGTTATTAATAATAGGTATTTACTTACCATTCCCTAGTTAATAAGGGATGGAGTTATTTGAATAATTAATTTTTAAAGATAAAATCATTGCCATGAGTTTGCTAATCAATTAATAAATGTGATGGAAATTTGAATAGAGGTTTAAAATATGTGAAGTGATGAGGTGTGTATGACTTATGGGGTGGGACCTTGTGCATTCTTCTTTTTATTCTTTTATTTTTTAATTAATTTTTTGTTTATTTTCCTTTCATTTTCTTTTCATGCATGTTGTTCTATGTGAGGTTCAAAAGAAAAACACAAAAGACTAAAAAAAGAAAAATATTGTACCTATGTGAAAAAACAATGGAATAAAATATGAAAGGTTGTGTCACATTTTTTTTTTTTTGGTTTTAGCTTGACTTTTTAAATGCAATGTGAATAATCAATATTAATTTGATATAAAATATTATAACTTTAAATTTTGTTAAGTTTTATTTTCATTTTTCATTTATTAAAATGTTTGGTGGAAATCAATCACTGGATAATAATTGTAATATGATGGTAATTGTAATAGAAAGTAGCCAATGGAAGATAACAATCATTGAGGATGAATATAATTTGTTAGTGATGTATTTTTTATGACAAATGTAATGTCCAAAAACTAAAAGTAGTTACAATAAAATAGTAATTACAACAAAATACAACTACTAAAAAGCAACATTACAAAGGATGAAACCAATTCATTGGTGATGTATTTTTTATGATAAAGGGACTATTCAAACATTGCAAAGTAACTACTCATTAATTTTCCATTTCCATTTTGATTTTATTAAGGAAATATTTTTCTTTTAAATTTTTAAAAATTTATTGTTTAAAGGTAGGAGTACCTTCCAATGGGTAGTATTTTTTTAAATGTTTTTTTTATGTTTTGATGTTTAGTTTTTTTACTTAAACAACCCTCTTTTGAAGTGGGATTTTGACTAATGGGTATGTGGTTTTATAATAACTTGTAATAGTTTAAAATAAAATAACCAATAGTAAGTTAAGATAGAATAAATTAGAATAAATTAAGGTATAACCTGAAATAATTGATAATAACCTAAAGTAGAATCATTAAATAGCCTAAGGTGAAATAACATAATTTTTTAAAAAAACATTAAAAAACCCCTAAAAATAGTTTAAAATAATCGAAAATAATTTTGGATTAAATAACTTATAATATCCCAAAATAATAATAATAAGAATATGGATAATAATTTAAAATGTTTTATTGTGGATTAACCTAGAATAATAAAAATATTTTGTGGTAAAATAATTTAAGGTGGAATAACTTAGAATAATTGAGGGTGAAATGATTTAAAATAAACAGGAAGGGATGAAGGTAAATAACTTAAAATAACAACGGGTGGAATAAAATAGAATAATTAATAATAACATATTGTACAATAGCTTAAAGTGGAATATCCCAAAAAATTGATAATAAAATTAAGTAGAATAATCTGAAATAACCTAAATTAAAATAGCTGAAAATAGCCTTGGGTACAATAACCTAAAAGGTATTTAAAGCATTGTCAAAGAAAAATTATTTACTATAATGAATTATTTCAATTAGTAATGAATTATGTCAATTAATATTGAAACTTGATGATTATTTAGTGACATTTATGTTAACATAACTTTAGGCAAGGTGAAATGATTAAAGTGTGATGAATTTATTTCATTTTTTAAGTCTCAAAATGATTTAGGTTAGTGGATTGCACCCATTTTTGGATTAATGCAATTTTAAAATCCAAGGTGATGGCCTTAATAAATGACATTTAGAAGGACAAGTGAATTGAACATAATAGTTGGGTGATTATTAAGTGAAGCCTGTAACTTTGCATTAAATTTTTTTGTAGCAAAATTTCAAACTATTGAATAAACAAATAAGAAAAATATATAAATCACTTTTGAAACCAAGTTCATATTCACTATGTTTTATGTGGACATCTATGGTGAACTTTCCATTTTTTTTTGTCACAATTGTTTAATTATGAAAGTGAAAAATGGTATTTCAAAAGAAATTCATAATCACACTTCAAGTGCTTTTCCTTTTTTCTAAGTTGTGGCAATGGAAAAAAAATTTTAAACAACTTTGTTCCAAATTTTTTGTTTCAAACCTCTATGATAATGACAATAAATGATTTTATAAGTTTTTGTTTCAAAGCTATGAAAAAATTGTCATAACACAATGTGCTTCATGCATGTTTCATGAAAGGTTTGGTCTAGAAGTTCATAAGAAAATTTATGAAATTCATTATGAACTTGTTTATTGACAAGATGCACAAAATTGGAGACATTATTTTATGAATGATGGTGGCATTCCACAAATCTATGGGTTAATGTTCCAATTTTGTTTTTTTTAGTATCATTGAATGTGTTTGTGATAAGTGTTTGCCATGAACATTGATCTGACAATTTGCTATTGTTGTATGCCAATGTTTCACATAAGATATTTATTTTCCTTTTGGGATCATCTTCGTTACAATTCTTATTTCATTACTGATTTTCAGCATTTCCATTTGTTTTGAAATGTTTCCACTTATCTACGACAAATATCATTAGGATCAATAAAATATTCATGATTCTTTAAAAAAGAATGAAACTTTGCATCCATTTCATAGATTTAAGCAAAAGTTTAAAAAACCACTTTCAACACAATCAATCACATGTGAACTCCCTACTTTGCATGTGTAAATTGGACAAACTTTGAAAATAATTTTATTTCAACATGATTAAAAATAAATGGGAGGTGTTTATCTTTTTGATGTTGGGTACCTAATATTTGTGACATTTGAATGCACTTTTCATTTAATTACACAAGATGTTCCACGCCTTTATGAAATTCAATATCATATTCAAAATTAAATAAATGAAATTATGTTTCACCCAACATAAAAGGGAGGCACATCCATCACTTTGATGAACACTTGGAAGTGTTTTTTCAACACCAAGTACACATTCTAATTCATCATCAAAATTGGATGAAAAAACAACACAAAATTGGAAGATTCATGATTTCCTTCCATACTATAACCCTAGACACTTACATTGACGTCACAACTATGTACACATGCATATTACGTGATCACACATCTACCACCAATGCCAACACAAAGAAATTTATATTAAAAATGAAACTATATTCAATGTTTGGTTTTCATAGTCATCCTTAAAAGAAAAAGATCATTATCACGTGAAGTTGAATAAGGTAGGTTTAACCATGCACTTCACCTCTTCTCTTTATGAGAATTTCACTTTTGGTTTCAAAGTCCTTACATTCTCAAAATATAATAAAAGATTATTTGCTTGGATACCTTCATTGTTAAACCTTAGTGGTCATCCATAAATTAATTTGGAAACATATCATTAGACTAGGAATCTAACATTTCAATATTGCCAAACATTTTCACTAATGTTGATATCACCATTTTCAATGTTGTGTTCACCCTTTCCATACATTGGGTGAACAAGATATTGGAGATGGTTTGGAATGCCAAGGAGTGGAAAAATCATCAAACATTATAATTATCTTTCATAAACATGCACAATAGCCAAAGTTGTGAACTTTAAATGCACAAAACTTCAAATTGACAATTTCAAACTTGTTAAAAATTTATATTGTCTATTTTTAAGTTGCAAAACTTCAAATTACTAACTTCAAATTGACAGAACTAATTTTATTTTATAGTACCTTTGTTATTCATATCATGGTTGAATCTTGTGATAATGATTATGCTAGTGGAAAGGACCAAGTTCTAAATGTTACTTCAATTTTCAACCTGATTATTTTTTTCTTGTTTTCTTCTTTCATAATCAAAACCTTTTGTATCTTGTAATGTTCAAATGGCATTGGACACATTTTTCAAAATCTTATTAGAGACCATCATCCTTCGGTGTCACTATGCCATGACTCTTCCTTATGACTTCGTCTTATGATGAATCTTGGTTTATGGTTAAGGTTTAAGTTTTGATTCAAAAGTTGTTGTCATCATGGAAGATTTTTTGTGCATGAAAAGAAGGGAATAATAATGGAACTATAAATAAGTAAGGGGATGGTGACATTATCACAAGATGTAGGTACAATTCATTAGTCCTCATTTAATGGACTACTGAATCCATTAAATTCTCACTAGGTCCCATTCAATGGGACTAGTGAATTCACTCAAAATCTAGTGAAAACATTTGGTGAACAAAGGACACATTTCTTGTAGTGTGATGGTAGGGCGATTATTGTTGAAAATAAGGCTTCTAGACATAGAAATGACCAACACCAATTTTCGACATTGATTTTGGCACAATGTATATGATTGGACCACAACCTCATGTTTGATTGCTTTGTGTTCATATCATCTACAATTAATTGAGGATGAAATTTATCCACCTTTTTGACATGGTTCATCTATCATGAATTTTTTCCCCTTCTTTTTTTAAAATTGATTTGTTTATCATTCGTACCAATTTAGTTTTCACAACTTTTTAAAAAAAATAATAAATGAAAATTTAACTTACCTATGATTTTACAAGGTAATGCTTGAGTCTCAATATAAAATCATTCTCTAAACCATCAAAGCTATATGTAAGTCTTGTGCTTTTAGAGCATAGTCATTTAAGTTTAAGGTTTAGGACCAAACCAATATCTAATTCTACAAACAAATTGTGAGGGTAGGCTTTTGATCCTACAAGGTAATGCTTAAGTCCTAATTTAAGTTCAACTCATTTTTTATACCACCAACCATGTGTGCAAGTCTTTTGCTCCCAAAGCATAATGTTTTAGGTTTAGGGGCAAGGATTATAACTAATATTTGAATCTAAAAAAATCTATGAAAATTTTATGTGAGGCTTTTGATCTTGCAAGGTAATGCTTGAATCTTGATTTGAGACCATTATCTAGACCACCAATGTTGTATGCAAATTGTGTGCTCTTGAAAGCATAATGCTTCAAGTTTAGGGTTGAAGACAAAGATCTAGAATTTGAATCTGTAAAAATTCTACGAGTTTTATGTGAAGCTTTTGAGCATGGAAGGAAAGCTTGAATGTCAATTTGAAATCAATATCTAGACCACCAATGTCGAATGCAAGCCTTGTGTTATTAAAGCATAATGCTTCAGGTTTTAGAGTTGAAGATTAGAACCTATATCTTCGATCGTGGCATTTTATGTTGGGTAATGCCTTTAGGGCAAGGCATTTCTTAAAGAAATGCCCCTTAGTTTTGCCTCAAGGGTGCTTATTTGTGGAGTTACTTTAATGGCCATCCAAGGATATAAACCTTCCATCTGAAAAGCATATAATGAGTAGAAGATTTTCTAACATGGAGTTAGTGTTTTTCTTTTGGGTTAAATTGTTCTTAGAAAAAGAAAAAGAAACACACGCATACAAAATTGTGGATTTTAGGGATTTGCCCCCATTTTTTGAGATAAAAATAATGAAAATAGCCACATCTAGACGTAAAAACTTCTGAAGAGCATCTCCACTAGTGTTCAGTATGTGGCTCTAGATAGTAAAATTTATTGTGAAAAGGTCAAAATGTGTTGGTTTAGCTTAGGAGATTGGTTTTTTTGCACCAAATTCGTGTAGCTTGCCATGACTTGGTAAAAGGCACAACACAGTTGTGCACCTCCAAAAAAGAGTGTGATAAATTGGACTTAACTGCAGTTCAATATTTTTAATTGGTTGATCATAATGATTGGTACATGTGGTTTGCTATTAGTAGTTCCCACGTATGTACAATTCCAGTTACAGTTTTATTGGTGGGGTTGCAAAAAAAAAAAAAAAAAACTAAACATAATTATTTTATTTTATTATCTAGAGTGACATATTCAGCACCGGTGGAGATGCTCTAGATCAACATTTGCAGGAGGCACTTTTGTAAAAATGCTACAACATTATTGACAAACGTCATCACTGGTCTTTCTGCCCTATTTGCAAATTTGTGGGCAAATGGCAACAAAATGGTAACCAAAATGGGGCCTTCATGCCCCCAATTTGGCAATTTCTTCAGTGAATTGCTACAAACCAACGAAAGGAAGGGCCAATTTTACTTGGTGGGTGTGACATGCAACAGATTTTCATTTTCTTCTTCGTTGCAAGTAGAGCAAGAAAAGCGCAATAATCAACTAAGTCTTCTACCCCTTGAGTTACTAGGAAATTGCCAATAACATGTTGTTCAAAGGTGGGAACCCAAGATACTTAGATTGACTTTCATGTACGGATAAATTAAGAAAAGGCTCATTCTCTTCAAGTAATAACAATAGCAATATTTCTGATACAGAGGCAATAGAGGTCGTAGTTTGGGACTCTCTTGTTCTTTTAAGGGGTTGTGTTACAAACAAACCCCATTTGTGCAAAGTAACCTTAGAAGGCCGTGTGGTAGATGACTTGTGGATATATTATACTTAATCTGGAAACGACTTCACAAAAAACAAAAAAAATTCCATAACATCATGAACGAGATTTGTCAGGTACTGATGATGGCATATTTGTCGTAACATAGACATCTTACCACTTCATTAATCACACTTTATGTTTTCAATGTATTTGGGATTGTATTCTTGATATTGTTTCAAGAGTTATGGGCCATTTTCTAGTTCATCCATTTTTTGGTGAACTTGTGTGTCTTAAAACGTCTTTATATTACAATAATAACAATCATGAAGGACATGCCATAATCATTCCATTCAACCTGACAATTCCTTAAGGCGATCCCTTTGATGGTCCTTTGTTTACTTCATTTTAGTATCAAGCCTTGTAATATTCAACAATCAATTCTCTTTTGTGTATGTTCAAATGTATATTGAACTACATTCATGTAAAGGATTTTGAAGGTGGTATGATGCCAATTTTCAAGGTTCTTTAAATTGCAAAAAACTCATGCAACCTAACCTTGTTCTCACAATTAGTCACATGTCCTTGTCAATTCCCATAATTTAACATACTCATCAATGTTAAAGCACATAATGGTCCAAAATCCTTTATGTATAGGTTTGGGTGTGCACCTAAATATTTTGCAAATTGTGTCTTCAAGTTCCATGTAGCCTATTGTACATAGTAATCAAAGCTTTGCTCATTCCTTAATATTGTAATACCTTAATAGCTTTGACATTAATTACATTATTTTTAGAAATGTTGAAATGTTTATAATTATTTTTTTCAAAACAAATTTTTTTGTGAAGGAAATTAGAAAATCTTTGTGAATATTTTTTTTTCAACATGAAATCTTTGCATGTAAATTATTCAACAAAAATGTGTTGAAGTTTCCCTTATACTATGGTATATCATATGTCATTATTTAATGGTTTCATTATCACATAAATATCTTGTTCAACACTACTTAGTAACAAGTACCACTTCATAAGATTGTTGTTTGGTCCCATCAAGCTATTTTACTACTTTTGTTCTCTTTGTGCTTAGGATTAATGATGTAAAACTATTTGTGTGTCCCAATGAGATTTTTTTTTCTCTTAGATTGTTTTCTTTGAATTTTTTTTTGTTAAGGATCTTAAGCATACAAATTTAATCTTTAGGTTAAGAAAGGTTCTTATGGCCTTAGGGCCCTTCAACCTTATAATTTGCAAGGTTTATTTTATTTCATTTGGGTTTTTACATATACTTTTGATAACAAAAAAAAGACACAAAAAATAATTGTCCACCCCAAAGGTTTTAGTGTTTCATCACTTTTGAAACATCATCAATTTGCATCACGCTTTGAGGATTGAAACTTTGAAAGTGATGGAGATTATTTCAAAAAATTTGACAATCCAAATTATTACACTTTCCTTGTGATTTTTGAAAGACATAACATTGTGGTTTAAAAGAATGTCCACCCCTTTACATGGTTCCTAAGATTGTGAATGCACCCTTATAATGGTTTTTCAATCTAAAGTTTTCACATAGACCACAAAAGGTTGTAATTTGTCATTAGGTTTTTGTTTCTATATTTTTAGGTAGCATTTAGGTCATTTTGATTACAACCACTAACCTAGTAAAATATGTGGGTAAGTAGACAATATAACCCCAAATTTTACATGTATATTGGTTTTTGCTTGAACATCATTTCCCTTTAAACAATTCCCATTAAGGTTTCTTTAAAGGATTTTGTGATGTAGTTGTAAAGTGGTGATCATCCAAAAAATAATTTACCCAAATTTGGCTACATACTAGAATCCTTATATGTTATTGGCTACCTATTAAAGTTTAACATAAAAATATGGTGATTTGGATTTATGTCTTCTTTGAAATTTGGCAAAATTTGGTCATTTTTTCCATGAAAAATCTTTGTCTAGGTTGAAATCTAAATTTTTAGGTTGTAATTTGGCAAAAATCCACCAATAAAAGAAATGTTGGTTCCCATGTTGGTATTGACTTTCCTTTTCAACAACCCTTGAAAGCATCAACAAAGTTTCAAACAAAAAAATCTTTGATTCAACATTTGTTTATCATCATTACCTTTCTAAAGTAATGAATGTTAATCATTCTTTAAACATTAATACAAAAGTGGGGTGTAATTCACTAGCTTAAATCACTATGGGGTTTTTAAATGAAATAAGTTCACCCCATCTTAGTCATTTCACCTTGGTTAAAATAATGCCACTATGGGGTCACAATTTTAATCATCATGTTTCATAATTACTTGAAGTTATTCATTATTAATTGAAATAATTCATTATAGTAAATAAGTTTTGTTTTGCTATTGTTACTAGATAGGTTGTAGGTAAATAAGGAAATGTGGGTAGGTTGGTTGGTTGCAAGTTCCTAAATACATAGGCAGTCAAGTAGATAGGTATGATTTAATCAAATAGGTAGGTAACCCCTAGATAGGTTTTTATTATCCTCCATAGGTAGGTTATGTTGCCCCTCATTATGCCTTAGGTAGCTTAAGAGCCATGAACTAAACCTATGTTGTCCTTAGGAAGGCCTTATATAACATGTGTAATCCATTATGTGTTGATTTTATTTTTTTAAAAATAGGTTTTAGGTAGCGTATGTAGCCCCTAGGGTAGCATGTGGTAGCTTTTAAATAACCTACATAGTTATTATGTAGGCCTATATAATTGTTAAGTAGATTTACATAGCCCCTAAAATAGCTTACATAGCCTTGAGCCATAGATTATATAACCCCTGGGTAGCTTAATTACATAACCTGTAAGTAGTGACATAACCCTTAAAGTAGCCTACATTAGTCCTTGGGTAGTTAATAGCCCCTATAATAACCTATGGTAGGCCTTATAAGTAGCCTACATAACATTTAATGTAGCCTATGATATCTAGTATGTAGCTTACATAGCTCCTATGGTAGCCTATTGTAGGCCCTAAATAGGCTTACATAGGCTTTAGGATAGGCTTTAGGTAGGCCTATGTTGTCCCTAGGTAGTTCTTATAGGTAACATGTAGGTAGCCTTAAACTAAGTTATGTTGGTATTAGGTAGGCCCCTAGATAATCTTGGGTAGACCTTTGTTGCCCAAGGTATTTTTAGGTAGTTACTAAGTAGCCCATTGAACTCACTTAACCTAGATAAACTTGATAAGCTAGATTCTTTCTATATATATATATATATATATACGTGTTAACAAATTATTTCACATTGAAAAAGTTGGTGCAACAATAAAAACAATTGTCCCTCAAAATGTAAGCAAGGGGATGAAATATTAACTTTTGCATCCTAGTTTAATCTAAGTTTTTTTAGGATCCTTTTTAACCTAGGTGGCCTAGCTACCTAACATAGGCTCCCTATCCTAAGCTTTTAGCTAATTTAGGAATCAGTTTCCTAATTTAGTGAATTCACTATGTTCACAACAATGGTCTTCATTCACTAAAAGGTTGATCAATTTCACCATTGTAAATTTGTTCAAGTTCTTTCAAAATCTAATGAAACGCATAGGAAACTTATCACAAATTATAGTAATGAAAAGATGTGAACCTCAACCCTAGTTGTAACAATGACATTGGTTTTCACAAAATTCTTTACAAACTAGGGTATGTATTTGTACCGTGATAGATATTTTTCCTAACTATCACATTATTTATGGTCCATGTATGTATTTGTCATGTTTATCCTTTGGTACCATATTTCCTGTCATTACTTGTAACCTTGTTCAATATTTACCCCTAATCTAAATGTTTATGACCCAATCCATATTTGGAAATTGACATCCTTCTTTCCAAATTTTAACCCCTAAAGAACGAAGTGAACATTTAAATCCACTTCTACAATTTTATAAAGTTATAATTTATGGGAAAATTAATTTTATTCTTTTTTTTCCTACATTAAGTGCCTATTGAAGACAATTATCTTTTCTAAAAATCTTGGTTTCAAAATATGAAAAATATGTTATTTTAAAGTTGGATTTAACTCATGACATTAGGATTCCAAAGAGTGGAGAAGTTGCCCCGACCACATTTGTCCACCATGGGGGCTCTTTTTGGAGCTAGGGTAGCAAGAAGGTTATAGATTATTTATTTAGGCAACCCCAATGTGGCTAGTAGCTTTTGGCACAAAAGGCCAATATTTTCAACGACCATTTATGCGGGTGCTTCAAAGAATCATGGCTTCCCAAAGTAGCCATTAATGTGCTAGTCTCATATGACCTTGGATAACCTACCTATTATAGTAATAAAATAAACCCAACAATATGAATATTTATCAATTGTTCCATTGACCAAGTGTTCATGAGGCTTGAACTTTTGTTATTTGAGGCTAACCAAACATAGGCCCCACCCACCCCTTTTAGAATTTTCACCCTTGGTTCAACAAAATTCTATGATGTCCAAGGCATGAGGTCAAAATTACGAATATAATCAATGGATGTTAGATGAACTATTTTCAAATAAATTAAAAATGTATGAACATGTTTCTTTTATGCCATTGTGTATGTTTACCATTCAAATTTGGCATACACCATTATCGATTTCTTGGATATGTTTTTAAAAAATTGTTTTAGAGGTTTAGTTTAAACAATGCCATCTACCATTTGCTTAACAAGTAAAGGTTTTGTAAAGGGTATTTATTTTTTGTTAAAACATTAGTGAAACACAAGCTATCTATGTACAAGATAACATTTGGTTGTCATATTGGAGGCAATTTATGTGCACTTTTGGTTCCCAAAGTTTTTGCAAAACGTGTAGGCACCTTGAGGTTTAGGTCATAATTAAGAGTATAAATGTATTAATGACGTGTAGCCATTTAGCATGATGGGGCTCAAAGTTTTTGAACATCACCATGACTACTTTAACTTTACATCCATTGAAATGTTTTATTAAGGGCCACTTTAGATGATGGGCCAAGGTCTAACTTCCTAGGAACCAATTTGGATTGATTTGAAGCAAATTGAATCCTTGAGTTGGACTATAACTTGGTCCTTAGCCTAATGCTTGGTTCTCCAAATCAAAAGCTCTCCTTTTAGCACTATTTTTTAGTCCAAACCAATTGATTTTCCCTCCACAACAGGTGCCATGTGGGTTTTGTTTCAATTTGCCACCTTTTGGACCGTCATTTAAAGTCGCCTTAAGTGTATGATCCATTTTACTTTTGAAAATTTCTTAGGGTTAAATGATCATTTGACATCCATGGGTTGTCTTTTCCATTTAAAATGGTATCTATTTTTTGTGTACCCACCTCTCATTTCCACATCATACATATATATATATATATATATATATATATATATATAAACAAACAAACACAATTTTTTTCCATTGAATTTTTTTTAAATGGGAAATTTTTCTTAATGTTTTGAAATTTCTATACAATCTATTCAATAACTAGCATCATAAAATGATGCTTAAATTTTTTTATTTTCCATAACTTGTTTATAACCAAACTTGGTTAAATATTCTTATGGAGGATTGATGTTTGAGTTTCATCACAAAACATTGAATTGAAGGCATCATTGGGCATCAAAGCCAATTCTAACACTCCCATGAAATGATGAGGAAGAAAATCAATGAAACAATTATAGTTTGCATCAAGTACATAAAATCAATGGATTATGATGTGACCAAATACCCCACCAATAACAACATCATGATGTTGGTTTGGTACAGATAATTTTCGAACATACTAACTTGGTTACGACAATGTTTTAAAAGCCAAAATGGTAATCATCCATAGCAAATTGTATAAATAGTGGTGATTATCATTTGGCCAAGGTAGCCTATAAACCAAAAATACTTAGGCTATAAACCAAAATTCAAATTTTCCTTCATTGTTTTATGTTTGTAATTAATATTGAAATTGTAGCCTAAAAAAGGTTTGGGCATATGAGAGTTAATTTTCAATTAAATCCCTATTAACACATAGGTAGGTTACACAACTAAATTCACACACAAGACCCACATACCATACAAAAACATTTGAAGAAGGCTAAAATAATTTACATGTTCAAAGCTTGATTTTTGTGTGGCATACACCCAATGGGAAACTCACCACACATACATAAAAACCTTGTTTCATGGGAATTGTTCATAAAAAAAATGTATGTTTGCTTTTGTGAACACTTCCATGATCAAAATGATATATTAGTTTACTATGCCATAGGTTCATTACACAAAAGGCTTATCCTAAAGTTTAACACCAAATAATAATATGAAATCATGAAAGGGATAATGAATTCAAAGTTGAACTCACAAACCTTTAAACACTTGAAAAAATAATTGAATGAATTATCAACCCCATTCATCTACATTTACTAGACATCATCATTCACAATTTTAAGCCACCAATATTATGCCACCTATTATCCTTCGAGAACTATCATATTTCCTATGAATGAATCATTAATTATTTTGAATTTCCTTCCTAACGATCTAATCAAGTCTACATAATTCATTTACAATTATGTTTAACCCAAAATAATTATTTAAATTATTCACGAATCTAAACCTATGTCTCTAGTCAACGATTTTCAAAGTAAAGCCCATAAGTTGAATTATTTATTCATTATACTTATTCATCTTTCTACCCATAAGCCATTTTTATATAATTAACAACTTATATCCCTTGTAAATTTTTTTTGACGTTCCATCAATCACCACATTTGTTTTGTTATTACTTCCTCAAAACAATTTAGCCATTATGAAAATGCTTGATTTTGTCCTGGTTGATCTTCCTATATTTCTTCCCATCAAAATGAATTGTGAATGGTCAATTCATGTGTGTTGTTGTTACAAGAGACCATGACAATGTATGGTGGCTTCAACCATTTTGGGAGGAATTTCTTGAATTTTTTTTTATCATCACGATTATCATACACCATAACCAAATCTCCTTCAAATGGAGCTTATATGGTTTCACATTTTTGTCAAAAGATTTCTTTTGACATGATTTGGACAATTTTATGGTTTTCCTCCAATTCCAACATCTTCAAAAGATTTTTGTGTTAGGATTCTTTTGTTCTTAACCAACTTTGTTTCATTGTGCAAAACATCATTACCTCATATTTGATGGGTTGTGCAAATTCCACCCCATATGCAAATTAAAAAAAGGTGAATCATGTGGATGTTTTGTATGTGGAATAGTACACCCATGCACATTGCATGGTGTACCTTCTTATCCCAATTGTGTAGGTTTTCACATACTTCCAAATGTTATGTTGGAAATGTCCACATACCAATTTTGGTGCCATCAAAATTGGGCAATTGAAAGCAACTTAAGTTAAGCTTATCTAAGCTTGAATCGCCTTCCCCTCCTCCATAATCTCCATTCCATATATGTTTGAATTTTTTTGTGAAATGGTACACTTGGGTTCCATAACTTTTGATGTAACTTGGATAGAAACCCACTTGTTTCAAACATGTTTCCAACTGTTTTTTCTTGTTTTTGGACAAGGAAGATTTTTCACCTTCTCAATCTTGGTGGGCTTGTGTTAATGACATCTTTCAAAACAATATGTCACACCAAAAATTATTTCATGATTATAAAAACAACATTTTTTTTGGATTCAAATGGCATCACCAATTGATTGAACATCTTTTTGATATTACAAAACTTTGATTTCAATAAGAATCGTTTTTCAATACTTGGTATCATGTTTTGAATATAAGAGGCCTCACTTAGTTACAAATATCCAAAAAGGTTTCCTTTGACATTTGAACATGTTGGATCCATCTACTAATATCATATTTTCTCGACAAAAATTGGTTCAAACAAGTTGTTGATTGTGGCTTGACCCAATGCAAATGAACTTTTCCCCAATTGCTAACAAAATACAAAACATCTTATATTCATGTAATGTTGTAAACATCCACAATTCTCGAAAATTATGTTGCAAATCTATGTTTAATTCCTTAAATGGTAAGCTTGAATCAATGATGAATTTTTATGTCTCTTGCAAATCTTTGATTAAAAATGAAAATTTGCCAAATAATATTAACATGTCATGGAGGCCCATTTTTTAATTGCACATAAATAAACCTACAATATTTTACAAAGAAAGTTATAGAAACTACACGTGCCACACACAATAGACAAAATCATAATGAATTTTTATAATAAAAAAAGAATACACAAGGAGCAAAAAACAAACACATAATTTCAATTAACTTTGGAATGTTACATTACAAGAGGCATAAAAATTTGATTACATGTGTAGAGGAATGACATGTGATGTAACTTCATATATTTACAAGTGAAATGTTAATTTGGTCAAAGTAATACATTTTCAGCTAAAGTGATTTTGAAGTTCTTGAGTGCAATTCATGAAGAAATGAAAAAAGAAAGATATAAATATAAACTTGTAGAATGCATACCGTTTCACAAAGTGGGGCAATAAAGTTTCCTCTCCCACATCCATGTCATCGACTTTGTGTAGGGTTACTTTTGATGCCAATCCTTATTCACAAGTCAAATGACTCCTTGTTGACCCCACCTTACATCACCACATCCAATGGGTGGCAAAAATCCAATATCATTTCAATTAGAAGGGCCACTTGAATGTTTGTGAACAATAGATAATGCAAGGTGACCTCACTTCTTTTTTCTTGTCTTGCCTCCTTTTTATTTCATGGAAGTTGATTATACCAATAAGAAGGCTAAAACTAAAGCTTGTTAGCACCTTATAGAGGAAAAAAACACATTAACTTATATGTGCAAATGAAAGACAAAATGACACATGTTGAATGAATGTAAAACTTGAATCAAACAAAGAATAATCGAACTCCATTAGCTCTTCCAAAAAAGATGCTTCCACAAATCTTCATAATAGATCATAATTTTCTTGTTTGAACAATGTTCCAAGAAAAAATGATTGAAAAAACACAAACAACATAAAAAAATGTTGGTGAAAAAAATAAATGCACACATGTAACAACATGCCACAAAGTTTCGAATACACACTTGCACAATGGATGTGTAGAATATAAACAATGCATTGAAAATGTAAAGTTCCAACAAATGAATTAAAAAAGGAAGAAGAAAAAATATTTATTGACTTTCAATTCTTCACAATCTAAGGTGGTGAACTTCCAAACACACACATGCAACCACACACCATGAAGTTCCAAACACACACTTGCACAAATAGATGTGTAGAACAAAAATAATGCATTGAGAATCCAAAGCCCCAACAAAAGAATGAAATAAATAAATAAATATTCACCTCTTAACTATTAAGAAACTATGGTAAAATGTAATGAAATTGGAAAGACACACTTACAAAACATGGAAGAATCACGTGCGGAATTATGTTTCATGTGATCTCCTTAATGTGGATGGCCAAATTGACCCATCTTTTGCAATTGTTTTTGCCATACTTCATTGTATTTTGTGTTGGTAGTTTATGGGGCCTACCATTATGTTGGTGCGTGATTGGTGTTCAAGGAGTTGACATATGGGATGTCTTACATTGCTCTTGGACAAGGTACCGAACGAAAAATTGGTTTGCCTTTGGTGCATATGATAAACTTAAGAACCTATTCTTATAGTTAGATAGTAAAAAATACACTTTTTTTTTTTTGGAATGTGATTTGCATTTGATTAAAGATTTGAAGGATTGCAATTAAGCAACTAACAATGGGACTAACATTTGTACTTGGCCTATTCGTCCTTGCACTTTAAAACGAAGGTGTTCATTCATAGAGATTTGCAAAATTGATTTTTTATGTTGTTATCTAGCTTACAAGGACCGTAGCTACAGATAGGGGGCAATTTGAAAATTATTCATTTTTTAGGAAGGGTGTTATTTTATTAGGTTTGTGTGTGTGGACATCGATGGTTGTCATTGCCAAATGGTAGCACATGACAATTATCAGAAATTTTATGTTAATTATGTGTTTATATCCCAATTATTGTAAGTAAATAAAGGCAAGTTATCATGAAATTGATTCTAACATGAACATGGTTCTAAATATTATTGCATGGGATATAATCCCAAGATGTGTGATCTCAAATCACCAAGATTCTAGAGTACATAAAGTTTTTTTGTTTTGTAATTTTTTTTGTGTTGCGTCAATTTTCTTTTACCCATGGTGTTTTGATTTTTTATATTGTGTTTTGGGCTTGGATTCTTGTATCATTGCAAGTTAATGATGTTTTGGTTTGAACGTTATCCATTTAAAAAAAAGGTTGTTATGTTATTAGGTTTGGGTGTGTGGAAAATGATGGTTGTAGTCGTTGATATGGTAACACACAATAGCTTATCTCTCATAGGTTTGGATGCATCTCCAAGTTTCAATGATGCTATAGTCATTATAGCTACCCCTTGATGTTTATTGTCAACAAGACAAAGAAAAACAAGCAATGGTAGGGTAAATTTGATGATGGCAAATGTTGACCAGAAAGGTACATGGCCCTAGTAATTTGGCACTACTACTTGGTGTGACATGGCATTAAGGTTGTATTATCTCAACTCGTACAAAAACCTCTAGAATCCTTGTTACCTATGTTGATACTAGTGTTAATATTATGTACAACTGTGAACCAGACTGCCAGCTATCGAAGTTCCAAGGTTCCACCTTCATAACCTATTATGTCAACCCTCCTACTTTCACCTCACACACATGGGTAATAAAGTATGTAATTGGGCAAGTATCATGCATGCAAGACGCTAAATAAGACGGTCTTGCATCATTAAGAAGGTCCTGTAAGTGGCTACTAAGTTTGTAAAAAATGTAGTTACCATTGTTGGTCTAGTATCAAGATTTGAACATACAAGCTTGTTCCTGGTATGGGATTTCAATTTTGTTTTATTTTATGTCAAGCTGGTACTAATAGGTCTTGGGTACCTTTGAAAAACTTTCATACCAGCCTGGTCTTGGTATTGGGCCCATGATTGAATTTTTGCTAATATGAAGCAGTTGGGATATACCCGGTATTGAGACTAGCATAAAACTGGTACAAAGGTTGGCATTACCTTAAGTCCTTACCAAGCTGGTATAGGTATAAGGTTTAGACACTAATTATTTTATTTTCAGAAATGTTGAAATTTTCAAAAAAGAAAAACAGAAATATATTTATTTGTGGAGGAAAATAAAGAAATCTGATGAAATAGTTGACCAAATATCATTTGTCAAAATGGAATTCTCAAAAATAAATATATAAACAAACAATGAAATAATTATTGAAAAAAAAGTGTCCAAGTGGGCAAGGATTCCAAAAGTGTTGATACTTGATACCAGGTGCAGGCCTGATTATGCGAAACCAAAACTGGTAGGTACCAAGAAGGACCGACCTCACAAGTTATGAGGATGCCATGGTCAGTTGGTGATCAAC
>Ga0116231_10005963_pt1 | contig 23632 bp, 16 predicted proteins | sample S1TSphgellanicum_2_FD_89695 | JGI IMG/M metagenome (GOLD analysis project Ga0116231, IMG submission 89695) | Host-associated microbial communities from peat moss isolated from Minnesota, USA - S1T2_Fd - Sphagnum magellanicum MG | ecosystem: Host-associated > Plants > Peat moss > Unclassified...
ACAAACCAAAAAAAGTGTTTGAAGGGATTTCTATTTTTGGCGTGCCCCCCCCCCCCCCCCCCCCCCAAAAGAAAGAAATTCAAAGCCAAATACACAAAAGACTGGATCATAGATATGAAAGTCCCACCACTCAGCAGCCAAGACTTACTTATTGCTTCAGATGCAGTGGATGGGAAGTCGGTGAGCACCCCATCCACTGAGAAGTCAGGCTGGCCTACGTATGCCAAATACTCTGCAATTGGATCGAAGCTGTAATTGTAGCTGTTGGGATACTGGTCATTGGCAAAATCATAAGCATAGACAGACAGCTGTGCCTTGTGGGCATCTTGAACAAGGCTTGTATGCACTTGCAAATAGAGTGTAGTGTTGTCGATTGGCCAGATGAGTGTCTTGGGGACAAGTATTCCAGAGGCGTATGTTCTGATGTCTGTCAGGTTTTGCAACAGCGTTCCATATGTTGTGTTTGTACTTTGCTCCACATCGGTGGGTTGCAGTATCTTCAAAATGAGTGTAGTTCCACTTGTCTTTGCAGTGGGTCCAATCAACTTCAGTATACCCACCTCAGTTGCTGACAAATATGCTGGCGAAATATGAGGAGAAGCCACAAGATTGGTAAGATAACTTGCCAGGCTATTTTTCCCTGGATGTTGCTGGTAGAAAGATGCATGCTGCAGAGCCACCATGGTAGAGCCACTCAATGATTATTAGCCATTGTCATGTGAGCTAGGAATATCTACATCCCTCAAGCTTGCCATTGAGATGAAAACCCATCTACAGCACTGACAAAATGGGACCATCCTGGAACTGGCAAGAAAAACCAATGAACAGAATTGCTCAGACAGTGCAATTCACTTGTCGAGAAAAAAAATAAATTGTTGAGCAAATACCTCAACATTCAGCCAGAAAGTTACAGGGGAACCTTGCTGTACACTGCCAAGAGTCTCAGGTGTGAACAGGTTATACACCCCATCGAATATGGGGGAGCGTGCAAAATCGGTCTGAATAGCTGCAAATTCCACACGAGGGGCACACACACATCCTGTCAGGCACAAAAGACCAAAGGCAGCTGTTCTTAAATACAAAGCTGATGCATGTCTTTTTTTCTGCTACACCATGACAAGGGTTTTGGTACTGGTAACACAGGTTTCCAGCTTCATAAGTTTTTGCCACACTGTCAAGAAATCTTCGCAGGCCTCTCAAGGACAAAAACCCCTCTGGAACCCTGAGAGGATGGATTCTGTTGTGATGATGATTGCTCTTAAAGAAAATTATGATCTTCTAAAGAAAAAACGATTGATATTGAAAACCCCAACAGTTTGCATTGGGCTGCAAAACTGTAGTATGCCATGAGCACAATTGAAAGGAAAAAAAAGAAAAAGAAAAAGAGTTCAGAGCCAGCACATACCAGTAGTATTTGGACTCAGCAACTCAGCTAGAATGTAGTCCACAGAGAAGTATCCAAAGACAGGGACCCCATCCACAATGTAAGTGTTAGTCACATTGAAATAAGGGCTTAGGGTACTCTGTGTCAAGTTGAGCCCTGTGCGGCAAATCCCTAGGTTGTCCTTGGTGAGCTGAAGATCACACAAGAGGGAAAGAGGCAGAGAACTGGTGTTGATTGCATCTGTGTAAGCAGGATATGTTTGATCTGGATACAAGCCTGATGTACCACCATTGGCAATGATCAGAGGAGTTGCACCTGCATGATGAAGAAATGTACCACCATCCCCATATGATTAATGCTTGCATTCAGACCTCTCTCCGCCACTGCAGAGTTTCAATACAAAACACAACAAAATGCTACGGCTACAGCTACTTCCATTTGTCTTCATCTGTGTACGCTGGCAAAGGAAAGTTTTGTACAGTTTGGGGTGGTTGTGAAATTTGCACATTTGCAGGAGCGAAAGTCTAAAGGTTGTTGGCTCTTCTAGATCAAACCAACAACTGGCTGTCCTCTACAAATTGTCTGAGCTAGCTACTAGAGGTTGCTGGCTTCCCAGTGTTGTCCTTTCTGAAGACTAAACAGAGCTGTTCAAAATGCAGAGCATTATCCATCTGAAGGTGACTTGCATCAACCTCGAAGCTCAATGCAAGACAGATCTTCAAAAGCTTAGTCTGACTACAGCCATGCACACCCACTGACTGTTATTCTAAAAAGAACCTCGCTCCTCAATCTCTGAGCTCTCTCTCTCTCTCTCTCTCTCTCTCTTTCTCTCAAACCCTGCCAGTCCCTGCAAGTACTCTCTGAAACGAAACTTCTTTTCTCAGAACAAGAAGCTGAACACAAACACTCCACAGCAGCAGCAGCAACAGCAACAGCGGCATTACATTAGAATCATTGCAAGGAGTAACAGGGCATGATGCTCCAAGAAGGTGGAGACCTTTCTCTTCTTACCCGATAGAGTTTTCCTGCCTGCTGTGATATTGAAATCCAAACCTTGAGCTTCTTGTGTTGACAACAGCAACAGCAGCGGCAGCAGCAGCAGCGACGAAGACAAAAGAACACGAACTGAAGCCGCCGAACCGCACTTCATGGTTGACAAAAAAATGAATAAAAAAATAAAATCCAACAATGAACAACTGCAAACCCAAAACACAAACCCACAAAAACAAAACAAAAACACAGAGAGAGAGAGACACACACACACACAGACACAGACAACAAACGGAGTTGAAGAGAAAGAAATCCTACTACTACGATACTAATGCAACACTATTACAACACTAGTACCAAGGTTTCCAATGAAGCTGGTGACTAGCCGTTTGATTTGCTGCTACAGCCCTAACAAGCTAGGCGCCAACAACAACAAAAACAATCCACCAGTCACATCCAGCGGCTCCATCTACTACAGCCAGCTAGCAATGGCATGGATCCACAATGCAGCTGCAGCTAGCTTAGCTTAGCTGCCCACCGCGCAGATCACGAGCATGGGTGGGCAGCAGCGGCCTAAGATCTCGCGTACACACACCTTCGTCGTCAGTTCTTTCTGCGCGCTCTTTCATCATCAGTCCATGTCGCGACTTCGCCTAGAGTGAACCAGCACCCAACCAGTGCAGCACGATGAAGGATGGAACGATCCATGGATGGATGGATAGATGTATAGATGCATGGATGATAGTAAGTAAGTGGACACGAAACAGTTTTCTGTTGGGTTCCAGTTGCTTAGCTAGTTAACCATTGGGTGGTTAGGTCAGGTAATAAGCTGTATTTCTAGCTATACTCTTAATCCACCTACTACCTACCTACCAATAATCCACAAGCTGGTTTTTAATAAGGTAGGCAGGTAGCAGAAACAGCCTGAACAGGTCTATGTATACACTGTATAAATGTATAAACCATAGATACTTATCATGTAATCGGTTATTTTCCTAGTTACCTATCTTAAATATATAGGACTCATGTCTTACAGAGTGGGTTACCAAGGTCAAACCAGAGATTAACTCAGTTAAGGTTCATCCACAACTGACTCATAAAGGCCATCTAGCGTATGGTGCAGTGATGGGTGCTTGTTCACTCTTTGTCCATGTCTTCTTCTTCTTCTTCTTCTTCTTCTTCGAATCAAGGGCAGCTGGCTAGTTGAAAAGGGCATGGGGTTGGGGATTTTGGGGGAGGGGAGGGGGTCCTAATACGCTTTCCATGTAGCCAGCCACCCAACCCAGCCCAGAATTTCCCCCTCCAGGCTCCAACTAACCTAGTCCTCCCCTTTCTTTTCAGAAATATAGAAATTGTAGAACATCCTTTGACCATGTACTCCTATCATGACAATTTTCTTCACTTCCTTCCCATCTCCCACTTGACAATGTTCTCTTGTCCCCAGGTTTTGTACATAGCAAGTATCTATGGATTCACTTTTGCATTTTGTCCTTCTTCTTGCTTTCGAGTGACGCAAAATTTTCAACTCTTCTTTGAATTACCTGGTGGTTAGTCGACCTACCCACAAACTAATATTTTTGTTGTTGTTGTTGTTTTGTTATTTTGACTTGTAACTAGTCAACTTGAATTCAAGATGATTCTGCAACGAGTTTGAAATCAATGAGTTTCTTTTTGAATGGACTGATAGATATACACGCAAGGGGTCCCAATAACATTCATAATTTTGATTTCAATTGTGAATTTGTTATCTTTCCTTTCCATGATGGATGTTTTTGGTGAATTTGAAGTCAATATGGCTCTTGATTTTTAGAAAAAAAGCCTTATGTGTATTGAAATAGAATGAAGGTCAAATATGGCACATGGCCTAGCATTGAGTTTTGTGTATTTAAGGCCTTATAAATAGAATCCATGATAAGTTTGCAACTTGGTTGACTCTTGAATAGTTGTTTTTCTTTGGCGTAAATTGCAAAACCTATTTCAATGTCCAAAACCATTTCAAGAGTACAATTACATACTCTTATGAGTTGAGCAAATTTGCAAAGTCAGACAGTCCTTTCATGGCCTAAGCATCATTTAATCAATTTGCAATAAGGTTAAGAAGTACTTAAGCAAGAGGTCCCACTTGGGATGGGCCAACTGGCTAGAGTGAACCAGCAACCACCAGTGCTCCTTGCAGGATGGACGGTGTGCATAACGTGGTCTTTTCTTCTTTTCTTTTTTTTGCGATATTAGTTTGTTCAACAAATGCATACAATTCAAGATATAGATTGTGTAATATTAGTTATGTTCAACCAATCAAATGTAATAACTTGTCCAAAATATAAAATGTAGGGTAAAGTTTTTAAATTATTATTATTATTATATTTATGTACCTAAAGAATCTGAACCTTTTAAAAATAAGGCAACACATTCAGGTTCTAGTTCAATTTTGAAAAGTGATCGATTTTTTTATTCAGTTTTAATGACCATTCCAAAATAATTTGGAACTTCTGGTCTGAAAATATTAGAAAACTTAACCTGTAATGTAGACCTGAACCTACCTTAATTCGTAAACCTATCAACAATGGTGCATACATTGTCTTTTCATCCCAGCTAACCACCAGTATTAACCACACGCATGCATCTACCACCTAGCAGCCACCAAATGCATTACTTACTTACCTATTCTATATAACTAAACACTTACATTCCGTGCTTGCTTACATATGCTTACCCACTTACCTAGGTGGGGAAGGGGGAAGAAAGAGGGGTTTACTGGATAGGTTAGGAAAGTGGAACCTTGTTAACCCAGTTGTGATTCATCCAGCACCAAGTCATAACAAGTTTCCAATGGATGGTGCACTGGTGGGTGCTGGCTGGGTCACATGATCTGTGCCACCTTCCCAAGATGTCAATGCCACAAAGACTTCTAGAATCCTTCTCCCAACAACCTATTTTTGGATCAGGGAAGAAGTCATGCAATGAGCTGTGAAAGGGATGTCGTAGTTTACGCACAATCTTATGGAAGATGGAAGAAGCTCTGAGGAAAACTTGGTTTCAGAAACAGAACTAGGCAAGTCACTTGGATGTATGGCTGAGGAAAGACATAAGCTTGATAAGTTTCAAGTCATAGTGAAACAATAGCCGCCAGCACACCATCCATTGGAAGCCTATAATTATCACTGGGTTGTGGATGAACCCCAATTGAATTGACATGAGGTTTCACCTTGGTGACCTATCTTCTAGAAAATAGGTCATGTACGTAGGTGAACCTAATTAGGTGATTATGTAATAGGTAGGTAAGTAGATGTATGTAAATGGTTGATTCTTAGATAAAGGCTAGTGGGTAGTTAACTTATATTGTGAAAAATAGATCATGTAATTAAGTTTCTCATTAGTTGATTACTATGGTACATATGTGCATGTGGATGGTTAAGACTTAGATGAAGGTTACTGGGTAGGTAGAAGCAACAGAGTGTAAACTATCCTGTAAAAGAATGGTCATGTAGAAAGGTTGGAGATTACTAACTAAGTAGGTCCATGTAGATGGTTAATACTAAGGCAAAGGCTAGTGAGTAGGTAGGCAGGTAGTAGGAACGAGCAGCAACTGAGCTACCAAAGTGGTTAGGTAAGGGACCAAAACCTAATGAAAAAGCGTTTCCTGTCCATCCATCATCCAATTGGGTCAAAAAAAGCTTTGTTTCAAAAAAAGGAGTGCATTACCCTAAACTTACTGAAGTGATGGAATATTGGCATGGAATATATACATTATATTAAGTCCATAAAAAGTCTCTCCCCTGAACTTGCGCCTATTCAAAGTGTATTCATAGCCAAATAAGATGGGCCTTGGCATGACACCTGACCTTAGATCCAAAATACCTATACCTTTACTAGGCTATTAACTAGGATACCTATTGTACTGCTGGTGCCAGCCTGACTATAATCCTCTCCCCACTGACACATTTTGCAAGCAATTCATGATGGGAGCCTCCTCACCAGTTGGAAGGAGTTCATGGGTCCCTCACTACTTGTAAGCATTTCATGGGTACCGTCAAGAAGCTTCAGTAGCTGTCCACCCAATAGTGGTAAACTATCTACCAAATGGTACTAGATACTAGATTCTACTATTTTGAATCCACAGTTGTGCTATTTTATTTTGGCTCTGCAATGATGTACTCTTCATTTGGTTCCACATTTTGAGGAATGTTCACCAGGTGTGAGTTTTATTTTATTTTTTCCTGTTTTTGAGATGACTCAGAAGAGACAAGAGATGTGAGAGTCCAGTATTTGGGAATTTCATGGAAAATTTCCTATTTTAACAGTAACCTTTGAACTTGGCACAGGGGCTAAGTCACTGTAGAGCACTTATGCAATGAGCTGCTTGTTAATTGTGACCCCATTTCCTCTTAGAAAAGGCTTCCTTCATTGTAGCTAAAAAAGGTAGTGTGAAAATGGCTCGAGCTGCTAGTTAACTGCACGTTTAGGGCCATTTGAAGGCTACTGATCAGTCCCTTCTTGATGGCTATAGAAAGTTCGTCACACTAGTCTGTTGAACTCAAATTGGACCTGTCATTTAACTATGCACAGATGGAAAATTCTTCTGAACCGTCCAAACTATATTGCAAGAAAATGAAATAAAAAGGAGAAGACATGTGTCCAAGTTCAAATTCCAAATCGGTGATCAGTTTTCCAGGGTAAGTAATCAAAGCAGCTCGCAACTGAGAGCAACTCAACTCCTTTGTAAATGATGTAAACCTCTAGAACTTAACTACAAAATGAAAAATAAACATAGAGAGAGAAAAGGTCAGATGTTATAGAATTGCTTATATCAAGTCTTTAAGACTTTCCTTCATAAAGACTTGGTTACATTGTGATAATAGAGATTGTATCTCAACTACCAACCTATGACTGATATTCAGCACAAAATAATGTTCAAAAGGTCTTGCTGGAAAAAAGAGAATTTATTTTTCTTGATAATTGCCAAAATTGTTAAGAATTGAACTCCCAACTTTTGAAATTTTGTTTATTGTCTCAACCCTTGCATTACTATTACAAATACATAATTCAAAGTGTATTTTGCACAGTTTATTATTCAACTGTTGAAATTCTGAAAAACTAAATTTGAAACTGCTGAACCTCATTTTCTAAAATAAATAAATATTCAAGAATGAAATGTTGATTATCAATCAGAAGTACGGTAACTAGCAACAGTATGTAAATGAACGTTTTGAGCCAGGGTGAACCAAGACCTGCAACAGTACTTTCAGCTTCTTGATTGAGAGCCAGGGTGAAGGCGCCTGGGTGCACTGGTACCTTATGAAGTCAGGCCTCTTAATGGCTATAATATTTAACCCTGGATTGAAGAAGAGCTTAGAGCATCTCCAGCGCTGCTCAGTACGTGATCGTGCACAGTAAAATTGGATGAAGAAAAGTTAAAATATGCGGATTTGGCTCAGCACAATTTCACATCTGCGGTGGCTGGTAAGACGAGCAGCAAGGATGTGCACCTGAGTGTAATACTTCTCACTGTTTCTGATTGGCCCATGAAAATGTTTGGTCCAGGTGGTTTGCTATTACTAGTCCCCCTCCTATTTGATGTCCAAGTTTCACTTTTACTGGTGTGGTTGCAAAAAAGTATATAACTAAACTTGGATGTGTAAAATATTGTTGGAGGGCCACATACTGAGCAGTGCTGGAGATGCTCTTAGACACTTAAAAATTCGGGGCTTTTAGCTTTTACCAAGGTACAAGTGTAGACCTGTGCTGGTTCTTAATCCAAGATCATGTGGTTGTGATGGTCGTCAGAGCAACCATTGAACAAGAGATTCCTGCTTCTGTTGTTGTTGTAGTATCCAGCCTTGGCCCCCAGGTTATTTGAGCGACAGACACATTGTAAATGTGTCGTTCAGCCTGAGGCAGCCCAGCATAGATTCTCATGCTGGGGCAGGCACACCCGAAACCTGACCCTTCAAAACATGTCAAGTTTTGGGCTCATTTCCGAACCCCCCTCAACCCCCCCCCCAACAATTGGCACAAACCTGCCCTCCCCCAATTGTCAGCGCAAACCTGCACCCCCTAACTTTAAGCCTTTTGGCTCGCATGCCATCACATCAATGCCATTTTATTTTTTCATGACGAAAAGTAATGATACATGAATCCCGTCATTGGATGGGAATAGGTATTGTCAAATCACTTAAAGGAGGGCTTAGGGTTCTAGTACAATCATTATTTGTATCAATAACCTAGAATTTGGTCCAATTGCATCACTTGTCAAGGAGCCTTCGAAGCGATGGACCCGCTTCATGTTTCAATTACGATTTAGCATAGTTGTTTTTTGTTTTGTGCGAAATCTTGGAGTGAAAGCTCTTTTGAATGTCTTGGAATGTTAATGTGGAACTTTTAGAATGACACATTCCCAACCTCCTCAAGAGATTCAAATGTGAATCTAAGATGAAAACATCAAAAAAGTAGGAAGTTGAGGCATGTTCCTTGACTCGTAGCACTTTGGGGGTAGAAGGACGTGTTAAAGCTCCGGGATGAGACTAGGAAGATTGACAAGCATTTTAATCACTCACACGGACTTGCACAAACCAAACAACAAGTTGGTTAGTGCATAGTTGAAACACTTTCGGTGTTAGGATGAACCATGAACAAATTTGGATTCACAAGACTCACCACGGCCCGGACTTGGGGGAAACCATCACCTTCCTCTTTATAGTAGACTATGTGCCTCTCCATGAGGCCCACATCCAAATGGCATTTTGTCCCAGGACTCATTTGGGAGTCCCAAAATTCCCAAAGTTGGGACCCTCGCGACTTTGGGACCCCATAACTTTGTGTGCAGAACTCTGATTGAGATGAGGTCTAAAGTAAAGTTATAGTCCTCATTGAGAGCTTTCCAATGGTATGTCGTACACCACCTACACGTAAGGAAATAGGGTCAATTTATGACTTTTAATGGTTGGGAGTCAAATTGTCAATTTGACTCCTGGCCTTTCTTTTGGCCATAACTTGTGTTTTAAATGTCCAAATGGGTCATGCGAGCCCATTTTAGACATCTAAATTTCAATAGCTTTTCAATGATATAAAAAACTTTTCAATCCAATGGGTTTTGAACCTTGCAATTGCCCTCTGAATATTCACGAATCCATTGGGACTATAACTCCCAAAATGGGAGTTCACTTGGGAGTGTGAGGGTTCATTCCCTCACATTCTTTTGCACTCCCAGGAGCATGAGATGTGGCCCTCGGGCCTCTTTCTTGGCCTGCAATCTTGCAAGCCCTTACCTTGGTCACAAGCCCAAGGTTAGGATTACGTCACAGAAAGTGTGACAACCTAAGCTTAACATGTATGTCTATGTCACAACCCCACTTTGAGGGAGTTGTGAGGTCGCCACTCACACTCCCAAAAATGAGACTTGGGAGTCTTCTGGGATTCCCGAAAACTTAGAGCGCGATTGCAAGAGTCAAAACACCTTGCATTGAGGCGTTCTTTATACCGTTGGAAAGGTCTTGAAGTGTAGATGTCCAAAATGGCCTCGCATGAGCCATTTGGACATCTACAGCACAAGTTATGATCGAAAGAAAGGCCGGGAATCAAATTGGCAGTTTGACTCCCGACCACTAAAAGTCAGGAATCGACCCAATTCTGGTGCGTGAAGATGAAGTGTGACACACCTTTGAAAAGCTCTCAAGGAGAGTTACAACTTTGGTTTAGACCTCGTCTCGATCTGAGTTTGGGGTGAGAAGCTATGAGCGTCCAAAGTCCCGGGAGTCTAAACCGGGACAATTTTGGGACTCCACTTTGGGAATCCCGGGAAAAAGAGCCATTTGAATGCAAGTGTGGCGGTGAGACGCAGAGAATACTATATGGGGGAAGGTGATGGCTTCCTCTGAATCTGGGCCGTGGTGAGTCAAGTGAGTCCAAGTTGCCCATGGCTTGTCCCAACACCAAAAAGGTGTAGAATGAGTTCTAACCAACTTGTTGGTTGGATTTGGATGCATGACCAATAACTAAGTAAGCTTGTCCCTCTTCCTAGTTTAATCTCGGAGCTTTCAGCACGCCCCCTCTACCCCCTTTTAATGCTGGAAGCTGGGAACGGCTCCAAGTCCCAAACTACTTCCGCAATTTGACATAGTTAGATCCCTTTTGGGTCTAACAAGTGACTTGGGAGTGCGTTAGTCTATGTGGATGTCTTTCAAAGGTTTGTTTTCATCACATTGTTATCAATGTGATGTTTTTGGAAAGCTTCACAATTTGCTTCCAATTGTTACTGGCTAGGAAAGCAAAAATGGGAATTCATGGCATCTTTCGAACTTGTCAAAGCCGAACTTGACATCATCGTGAAAAATGTGAAGATTAAAAAAATAATTTTTGTGAAAATATATACTCCAAAAGAATGGCTACATTTAATGGAAGAATGTCATGAGAACAACCGAGAGGATAGAAAGGAGTTCATATTATTGCAAGAAAAATTCCAAGATGAGGCTAAATGAGCATAGGAAGAAGGGTTGTGAAAAGGGAGTGGATGATCATGGGAATCGACTAACTATCGAACTATACCCACCATTGAAAAACGTCATTGAAGGCAACATCCTTACAAAGGGTGGTAATGTTTTGGAATATAGGGCAAAGTTGGAAGCATTGTCGAAACCAAAGTGTAATTACCCTGCTAGTATGAAAATTGTTTGACTAATGCAGCAGAAAAGGAAAAAGGAAAAAAACCTTCCTTTGGAGAATTCCAACGATGATGTAAGCTAAACCGTGGAACATGGACTAGCTCATAAAAAGTATTTTACAAGACTTAGAGGCTAACAAAATCCAGATCATAATAAGAGAATAACAAGAAACATGCAACTATAATTTTCTCTTGAATCGAATTCAAGGTAGTCAAAAAATGTGAAAAGGTTCAAACAAAGTGAACTTTTGAAACATGAGGGGGAAATGCAGTCGGAGTGCATCCAAAAAGAAGTACACACCCCAATTTCACCTACCCACAAATTATGGGGAATGCTCAAAAATAAGAAAAAGAAATAAGAGCTTGAAAAAGTATATTACGAAATGCTACCTTGCACGAGGCTAATGACATGTTCCGAAATTATCCAAAAAGAAATTGTTATTTGGATACAAGTTAGTCGAAACACTTGGCATTTGACATTTACTTCAATTAACGCACCCCCAAACTCCTTGATAGATTCAACTATAAGCCCAAAAATGAAAACAACGAAAGAAGAAGGAGTTGGGGTACATTCCTTGGTTCATAGCACTTCAAGGGTAGAGAGGTGTGCAGGAGCTCTGGGATGGTGACGCACTCCCAACTCCTTAAAGGACTCAAATGTGAGCCTAAATAGAAAACAATGGAAGAAGGAGGAGTCGGAGCACGCTCCTTAGCTCACAACACTTTGAGGGGGGAGGGGCGTGTTAGAACTCCGGGATGGGACTAGGAAGAGTTGACAAGTTTCACTCACTCACACGGGCTTGCACACAACCCACACAAAGTGGTTAGTGCATAGTTGGAACACCCTTAGTGCTAAGACGAGCCACAGGCAACACGGACACACAAGACTCACCACGGTTCGGACTTGGGGGAAGCCATCGCCTTCCCCCTTATAGTATACTCTGCAACTCTCCACAGAGGCTACATCCAAATGGCTCTTTTTCCCGGGACTCCCGAGTGGGAGTCCCGAAATCCCGAAATCCCGCCAACTGGGACTTCCACGACTTTGGAGCCCCATAACTTTGCGAGCAAACCTTCAATTGAGGTGCGGTCTAAAGCAAATTTGTAGCTCTCGTCAAGAACTTTCCAATGATATGTGGCACGCCCCCTACAACTAAGTAAATCGGGTCGATTCTTGATTTTTTGTGGTCGGGAGTCAAACTGGAAGTTTAACTCCCGACCCTTCTTTTGGCCATAACTTACATTTCAAATGTCCAAGTGAGCAATGCGAGCCCATTTTAGACATTTAGGTTCCAAGAGCTTTTCAATGATATAAAGAACGTCACAAGCCATTGGGTTTTGGTCCTTGAAATTGCTCTCTGAAGTTTTGGGAGTCCACTAGGACTCCATCTCCCAAAGTGGGAGTTGCCTTGGGAGTGTGAGGGTTCATTCCCTCATACTCCCTCACACTTTCTAACACTCCCGGGAGTATGTGATGTGACTCCCCGGCTTCCTCTTGACCCGCACCCTTGCAATGCCTTTGCCTCGACTCCTGGGCTTCCTTTTGGCTCACACCCTTGCAAGCCCTTTGCCTTGGTCGCGAGCTCAAGGCTAGGGTTACGACAGATGGGGACTAGGACGAATGACAAGCAGAATAATTATTCCCATGGACCTACACAAACCTACAAGAGCACACATGGATTCACAAGATTCACCATGGCTCGAACTTGGCGGAAACCACCACCTTTTCCCTTATAATATTCTCTATGCCTGGCCACGAGGCCTACACTCAAATGTCATTTTATTTCGGGACTCTCATGACTTGGAAACCCATAACTTTTTGTGCAAACCTTTGATTAAGGTGAGGGATTAAAAAAAGTTATAGCCCTCATCGAGATCTTTCCAAAAATATGTGGCACGCCACCTGCATGCAAATATATTAAGGAGATTCCAAACTTTTAGTGGTCGAAAGTCAAATTGGTAGTTTGACTCGCAACCTTTCTTTCGACTATAACTTTTATTTTAAATATTCAAATGGGACGTGTGAGCCCATTTTAGACATTTACATTCCAAGAGCTTTTCAATAGTATAAGGAAATCTTCAATCCAATGAATTTTGACCCTTGTGATTGCTCTCTAAAAATTCAGAAGTCCATTGGTATTCCAACTCCCAAGGTGGGACGCCACTTGGGAGTGTGTGGGTTCATTCCCTCACACCTTCCTACATTCCTGGGAGCATGAAATGTGATTCCCGGGCTTCACTTTCAGCCCACACCTTTGCAAGCCTTTACTTTAGTCACAAGCCCTTACCTTGGTTGCAAGCCCAAAGCTAGGGTCACAAGATCAATGCAATCTACTTAAATGGGACTAATGAACTGCAACAAAATACATGTTTACAGAAAAGCTAAGAAGATTTGTGGGGAATGAAAACTTCAATAATATAACTTATTGTGCATTCAACAAGTGCATGCGAAAAAAATCTACAATAATCCCACAATAAGCCATGTTTCAATATATTTTTCTCTATTCAAAGTAAAGTTATAGATAGTTTTTACGCATTATGCATGTTTGCCTTCAATATTCATATTCAAATCTTTACATCCTTTAAATGTTTAATTATTATTATAATTGATCAACCCTAGGGTACAAAAATTTATGTTTTTAAATTTCATTCATGTTTTAATTCTAAACCTCCTCTCCTTGTCTCATAACTAATTTTAAAAAGTTGACACACCATCTCTTAGATTATGATGTACCATTACTTGTTATCCATTTGTGAAGCATTGTCGAAACATAAACCATCAATTGTGTGCTTCTATTGCTTTATAGTTATGTTTTGGATGTAAGTAATTTCATTATCTGAATTCCCTTCCTTCCTAAAACTTAAACCATAATTGTTTTCAAGTTTCAAGATTCCATGTTCTTTGGATCATTATAATTATGTTTGGATTTATTGTTGTGTCATTATCAATGTTTAAAACCTAACGAAGTGAACTTTTTGAGTTTAGGAAACATGGACAATTATGGTGTTTAATTATTATGTTTTGACTTAGGTTGTCTCATTGTCCATGTTTCAAGTAATGACAAAAGTTATCCATAAACCCACTCAAGTTTCATGGATCTCTAGGTTTAAATTAACTTGTAGTTATGTTTTGACTAGTTATTTCCTTCCATATACATATTTTAACCTTCACCAATTGGTAAACTATAATTTCCTTAAAGCTCCCATAAGTTGTATATTAAGCATGGCTCCCAATTCTATCTAGAGTTTTTCGCATCTTGATATCCATGTTTTTATAATTACTAAAAGTTGGACTAGTTATGTTTCGAGTGCCTCTTGTGAACGTAGCCATGTTTCATTTAATCCTGAAACCTAAACAATAAGTTCAAGAATATGTTTGTTCCAAAATAGATGTCTTACAACCTCTAGGTTCTATGTTGTGAAAGTACCCATGTTTCAAAGCTGATCGAAACCTATCAAATAGTTTGTTTCATGTTGTTTAACTTACATTACAAGAATGTTATGTAGTAAAGCATATTGTATTTTCAGTTGTGAAAGTTGTTTTGTTTTGGGTTGCATTTTGAAGGGTGTTTCCAATCTTTAAAATTTGTTTTTCATGTTTGGTTGTTAAGGATAAATAAGTAGAGGCAGTGGCTTCATCAATCTCCCGTGCAATGGACTTGCTAGAAGCACGCGATGTCTAAACGCTTGTTGATATGTTCCACAAATATCTCGAATATGAATAACATTTGAAATAGTTTAAACTTAAATGCTTGTAGAAACTAAACACAAGGAACAAGTAAAGCAACAAAGGTTGGGGTTTATTACTAAATGCCTAAATTGCAAATGCAATGATATTGGAGGCTATCAAGTGGGACTAGAATTTTGTTTGGCATATTTTTAGCAACAACAAGTGCCTTCCTTAAAATGAACAATTTAAACTCCCATGGATTCACTTTCATGACAAGGCAAAAAAAATATGTTCCATGCTTCAACAAAAAACGCTTTACCAAATTGTTCCTTGGGAAATAAGGTTCGTGAAGGTTTTTTTCTAGCACACATTAGACCAAGATACTAGTTGTGCATGCCCTATTAAAAGGGCAATTCAGGAATCAATGTCAAAGATGAGATGAGCAAAATATTTAGATCATTAGCACAAGGTTGTTGATATCTTGAAACATGATGGGCATTCACTATTTGGTGGTTCAAATATTTAGCATGGCAATAGCAATGAAAAAATTGAATACACCTACAAAAGGTTACTATTGTTAGTGGGCATTTGATTAAAGATGTCACATTTCTTTGCCTTAGTGCAAATGCGTGCATTGGAGGACATGGTGTGAGAAGATGGAGAACGGATCCAAATGATTTGGGAAGAAACTATAGAAAAGCATGGACAAGCATCCATTGTGGACGTTAGAAAATACTTAAAGGTGTAATCATAATATAATGTACAAAGGACTAGGTTGACAAGGAAAAAATCCTTCACCCCCTTAATTTTGAAAATTTGTTGCATGAGTTGTAAACATTCAAATTTTATGAAATAAGTTGCATAATTTTTTTATACTTGTGAACTTTTATCTCAAAGAGTTTTGTATGATTCCAAAATGTTTCAATGGATTGTTAGTGAATATTAGGGAGTGCAGAATGTTATGTTAACAAAGGCTGAAATTTTGCACATCCTTAATTTTAATGTAAAATTTATCCATTCCTTTTGAATTTTTTTGTAGGGTCATAGTTTGATGATTGTGAAGGCATGATGTCATAAAATATTGAAATGTATCTTTTGAATTCTAAAATTTATGTAGTCTCTTTTTACATCTGAACGTGTTTTTGACCACTAAAATTTGTTAATTTTGAGGACCTTCTCGAAGAGAAAATATTGTTTATGTGAAGGCAAGATTGTATTTCCATAGATATTTGATGTAATGTGGGTGGATCTAGTATATGGTTCCTATGGTATACTATAATCAGAAAATGTTTTTACATAATTTGTGAATATTTTATACATGTAATAATTTTAATCATGTTTTGTACACTTATGATTCATTTTGCGTTAAAAAATTGAGGCCATCTATTGAAATGAAATTAAGTTCTAAATTCATTCCCAAACTTGACCATATACATATGATATATAAATTTGCCCATATATATATTATATTTATAATGTCGATGAAAATCATTTCATCCAAGTGTAAAATTAGGTAAATGGATGTTGTTTAAAATGAAAATCTAAAATTCAATGAGCATATATAAAAACCATTAATCAACCTTAGTATCAATTGGCCACTTTAAAATTTACTATATAGTTTTAAACTTCATGTTGATATTTTCAAATATTTTAGTTCTTGAAAAAATATATATATATGAAAATTTTTATACATAATCTCAAGAATATTTTGCTTGTCATTTAACTAAAATTCCAAATTTTTTTATTTAAGTATTCAATAGATGCAAATTGAATTGGCCAAGGAACCATAGTAACCTATGTAGATGAAAATTGTTTCATCCAATATGGAATGGACAAACATATGGGAAGCTCCTTTGTTCATCTTTAGCAAGATCTAAAAGGATTTGTTGCCATTGATGAAGGTTTCTTTGATTTGTGTGTGAGATGTTTAGTCCAAAATTGAAGATGATGTCATGGAGGCTTAAACTTAGTCTCCTTTTGAAAGTTTTGCCATGCATCAATGTCCTTTAGGTTACATATGTAGATTTTGGTAAGGGTTCAGGCGTTTTGAAAGTTTTTGGTATGCATTGATGGCCATTAGGTTTCATGGGGAAATAGTTTCATAGGCGTTGGAAGGATTTTGCCGTGCTCAATGGCCACCACTTTTCAAGCAACAAACAACTAGTGGGCATAACAAAGATTTTTCCTTGTTCGATGGCCACCACCCTTCAAGTAACAAGCAACCAGTGGATCTTCATTTTCCATTGTCGTCAATTTTTTGGGCACATCAAAGTTACAAACACCAAGGAACAATTACAACATGCTCATCACCCAATGTGACCTTCAATATTTTTTATGTCAATATCTTGAAGATTACATTGGGCGGTGAATTTGGTGTCTGAAATCATGTTCATGTACTTTGGTTATGTCAAAGGTTTTGGTTTGTATTTAGTTTTAAACTTACAACACTTTCATGTTCTAGTGAGGAAACTACCACTTCAACCTAATGGTAATGCTCTTGATGATTTCTATTCCAATTTTAAGGTTTTGTTTTTTGTTGTTCATGAAGAGCATGTGTTTCAAAGGAGCATTAATTTTTGAATGTTGTTTGTGAATGCAGGTTAGTTGGAACATGAAAATCCGTAAGTTTTTTTATTGAACTTGTAAGTTTGCATCTATCATTTTACCTTAGAGCCAAGTTTTTTTTTTTTTCGATTGAATGCTTTGAACTTGAACATCATGGTTAACTTCAAGAATAAATGAAAGTATGCTCCAAAACATCGAAATCAGCTAGTTGAACTTGTAGAAGGATTAAGGTTGGGAGTTGAAGGTAGTGAGGGCACAAAGGAATCCAAATGTGAGGATGATGAAGAGGGAAGGTTAGTTCATAGAAGAGAATACCAACAAACTTGGCAACACAGTTTGAGGGATCAAGAATCCCAAATGTGTGTTAAGTAGGAAACATAACACTGAGAAGAAAAGAAGGTTTTTTTAGAACATATTAGGTTTGAATCTACTAGTCATGTTGCAAAATGAGGTCCTAGATCCATTATAGGTGCTACAAGGACCCTAGCTATGTGCATTGTAGATTTCTTGAAAGGTTATGATGTTGCAACAAATCATAACATTGTTGAAAAAACTTTGTCCCATGAAATTTTTGAACTGGTATGGTGCCTTTGTACTTGCAAAACCCATGTTGAAACATGGCAAATAATTAATTCAAAACTTCAAAGTTAGATTATATAATCATGTGATAGGTCAATGGCCTAGTAAATTGGTGATGGCCAAGGACATACTGTGCACCTTTGCATCTTTTCAAATGGGGAGCAACAAGGGGGCATTAAAGGCTTTGGGTGTGGACATGAGAAATGTTAAAAAGCATTGCAAACAAAAATTATTGCTAAACACATCAAGCCAAGCTTTTTGGACTAATTATAGAAGGCCCAAAAGATCAAACTTTCTTGTTGCACATTTTCAACAAGCGGTGATAGACTAGTGGACCATCGAAACTATTGTCTTTCTTAATCGGAAAGATGTCATGAGGCTAAAAATTGGTGTGAAGCAATTTGAAGTGCATCTAATTCATTACCTTCAAGAATTTAAGGTGACAATTGACCTTCTTTGTTACACTTCATAGTTTGGAGATGATTTCATGAAAATGTTGGATGATTAGTGCTTGAGTAGTTCAAATGCTTTAAACCCAACCTTCTCCTTGGTAGTTGCATAGTCTCAAAAGCCTTCTCTCTTTAAATCATTACTATCTAGTATGTCTTGTTTATGACTAGTAGAAATTAACCAAAATGTAACCACTCCATCTGCGACTACATGTGATTTGAGTCATTTGTGACTAGGTTTGGGAATATTTGTAACTACAAGATCAAATTTCAACTATTTTGGTCATTTTTAGTACTATGATGCAACCATTGGAAAACTTCATCCTATCAGTTGGATCGTTTTTGGGTCTATTTTCATCCATTAATAGGTTGATATGTCCCATTACTCATAATAGTCACCAAATTAGTTACATTTTAAAGGTATTTTATAGTGACTTAAAATGTATTTTCATGTATGCATTAAAATTATATTTAAGGTATATATTATATATGTACATATGTCTAATATATATAATGATTACATATGTATGTATATTTGAATTTGATAATTAAACTCTGATTTTTTTAATTTAAATTTTTAAATATATATATATATGAATTTGAAATCATATTTGAAACAAAAAATTACGACATCAATTGTTTAAAACATTAATTGAATTTGAAAATTTTTAGTCGAAAATAAAATTTTTTATTTTATTCAAAAAGCTTGTTTGATAAAAATTTTGAAATTTGAATTTTAAATTATTATTTTCGAATTTTAAATTAATATTTCAATTCAGAAAATTATCAATTGAGTCTAAAAATGGAAATTTTTAATTTGATTATTTTTTTAAATCTGAAAATTGATATTTCAATTCTGAAGTTTTTTATTAAATTGAAAAAAAAATTGATTTGAAAGTTGAAATTTCAACTCTGAATTATTTTTTTGGATTCTCAACATTAATATTGCAACTCAGAAAATTATTAGTTGAGTCTAAAAATGGACATTTAAATTTTGAATATTGTTATTTGAATCTGAAAATTGACATTTCATTTTGAGACTTTTTATTTAAATTAAAAAAAACTTATTTGACCTAAGAATTGATATTTGAATTCTGAATTATGATTTTGGAATCTAAAACTAATATTTCAGTTTAGAAAATTATTGATTGAGTTTTAAGGCCTTTTTCTACTAGTGTTATCCATATTAATAAATTGTTATAAATAACTTTAAATAGTTATGTTTATTAATAATAAGTAACACTAAATAATTATTATTACAACACATATTTTTATATTATATAATTTATATTCTGATAATAAAACAAATCAATCATTGGAATTAATGGTACATTACTTTAAAAGCATTGTAGTTACTTCATATAAATATTAATTTAATACATGCATAATTAATTTTTAATTGAACATAACTATTCACAATCTATAATTGATAGCTTTAAATCTGAATTCAAAATTTGGAAATATTATAATGTAGTTAAAATAATTATTGTAATGGTTGTAATTTTAGAGATTATTCTATAATATTTTTTTCTAAAAAAACTTAATTACTTGTCTATGATAAATATTTTTATAGTAATTATAAAAGTTTATGTTATGTTTAACAAATTATTGTATTTACATTTTATAATTACCAATATAAAAAATTGACCAATAACAATTTTTACAATAATAAATGTAATTATATAGTAAATAATTTAATTATTTTAATTTTACTTTTTGGAAATATCATGTAGGAGTTTATTTTCTAATAACAATTCTTAGTGCATTATCTATATTTGAAAATAAATATTTTAAATAGTTTTTAAAATTATAGTGATTATTTTTAAATTATATATATATATATCTTTATGAGTTATGTGTTGACAACTTGTGAGTAACTAGATAGCTAATTAGTTAAATATTAAAATTTTATTAATTATGTAAATAATTGCTAATGAATACTTAGTATTTGTAATATATAGTTTATATATTAAATATATGTTAAATTTCATCATTATTAATTAAATGATTGTTTAATTATCCAATGAGCGATGTATTTGAATTAAAAAATTAAGAACAAAAGGCATGAGGAAAGTTCTAGAGTTGCAACTTAGTTTGTGAAAAAATTGTAATTTCAAATTTTATTTCATATTGTTTGTTTTCCATTCCTATTTTGAACAATATATAAACAAATGTTGTTGTCATCAAATTTCACATTAAGAAATTTGCGCACATGGGATGAACCAATCAAAAGGCTTAACCCAAAACAAAAAAACAAATTATGCACAATTTTAAACTACCTACCTCCTTAACCAACTTATTTACCTATTAAGTAGGTACTAGTTTGACCTACCCACCTAGGTCAATCTATGTACCTACCTACCTAAGTAACTACCTATATGAATAGGTATTTAGCCTAAGAATGTAGGACCTACTTACCTACCTTTTTACTTAAGTAGTTAGGTAGGTATGTAACGTAGGTTTGTAGGCATCTACTTATGTACCTATTTAGGTACCTACCAACTTCATATTGATATTTTGTATTAAATTCATTTTAAAGTGTCATGTGGCATATTTACATTGGGCCATGTGTCATAATATAAAATCATCCACACATTTGAATTGAACATCCTAGATAATTTCAAAATAATATTTATATTTTAAATAATTAAATATTGAAACACGTGACAACATATCATTGGCCCTCAATTGTGACCAAAATAGTTTCACTTTAGTCGCATGTGACAATACGTATACAATGGAATCAAAGGATGAACTTGTATTTGTTAATTTTTTCTTTCATCTAATACCCCTTGTTGTTTGTGACTAATATTACATGTGACTTGTCCAAGGTGACAAAAGAGATTTTAGTCACAAATGTCACTTGCAACTAAAATTTAGTCGCATAGACTAGTAAAAAATACCTTTTTTATTTTTAATGTACAGTTGTCTCCAATGTAAAGTGTATCTTTTCCTTAGTAATCTCCCAAGTTTAAGAAACCTTCTTTTTCGCAAACTTTATTATCTCATACATCTTATCTGTATTTGTCTTCAAAGTGGATCCTACCTTCTCCTTAATAGCTGCAACAATTTCAATGCCTTTTCCTTTGTTTGGTCTACACTAGAAGCAACAATGGGCAAAAGCATGATAAAATATACCAAGAAAATAGTCTACCTAAAATCTAATTTATAATTAAACCAATTTTTGACATATGCATAAAAAAGTAAATAAAAAAGCTTTGTAAGTAGAATCATAAGACCATTTTGACCTCAATTGCATTTATGGTAAGTTGAATACAAAATTTCAGTAACTTTTGTATAATAAAAGTAGGTAACAAGTATATTTAAAACTAACTAGTCAATATGGTGTTCAAACTAACTTTTACATAAAAAGTTTGATATAGTATGACTATAATATGTACAATTTGACACACATAAGTGTATTTTAAATCTCTATTAACTTCAAAGTATAAAAAATTCAATATTTGATTTACTTGCAACCAATTTTGTAAAACCTATACATATATGCAGGTAGGTTCATTTTTTTGAAATTTGTTTAGATACATATTAAAAATGTGGTTCTTGACCTTTATTATAATAAAGTAAAAGAAAATCCTTATACTAATTTTAAAATAAAATTACATTTCTACTTTTAATACATCAAAGCCTACTTATGTTTATTTGTCATTTTTTGTGACAAGGATCACCAACTATCTACTTTACCATGCTTTTACCCCACTCTCTTTTACCTCTTCAGCATTCTCTTATGTAACTTTAGTAATCTCAATAGTCTTTTATTGGAGTTGTCCAAAAAATTTAACAACCTTGGATTTCTAGATGCTCACGGCGGCTATTGCAAGGCCACCATTTATATACACTACATTTTCTTTCCTTTTTTAGCAATTCAATTCTAGAAAAATTGCTTTTTGTTGCTTAATGTTGAAAGTGGCAAATTTCTTTTGGCTTTGAGTTTTTAGGTTTCTTTTGTTGCTAGTGTTGTTGTTGTTGTTGCCATGAAGACTAGTGGGCTTGAAAAGCTACCCATGAGCTCTCATTATTGCATATCCAGAGAAGAATTTATGACTAGTAGACCGACTCCATCATTTGATGCTTGCTAGAAGCTGTTGTCGAAAGAAGGAGTTTTCGTTGGGGAGATTGGTATCAAGTTGGTATTATCGAACCCATTGCTTTCCTTCGAAGCTCGAATTGTTGTTCACAAGGCTGAGAATTAGATGGAGTCCTAGTCTTTTGGCTTTCGAGATTACAAAATCTAGTCCCTGGAACACATTCTCGTTGAAGATGCCGGGTGAAGTTTGAAGTGCGTTGTAGTTGTTGCCATCTTTGAAAGCCTAGGTGCAAACCACGTTGAGTCCCACCCCCGCAACTTGTTGCAACACGTCCGTGATTGTGTATTTGGTGTAAAGATTGGCGCCGAATACCATGAGCCAGTAGATGTTTGCTCCATTCACATACATGGGTTGCCCGTTCAACACGAGCTATGTTCCACGTGTTTGCACGAAGCTGTAGCTTGTGAAAATGGCCTTAGATCCTTCTCGTTGCATACAACTGATCATTAGTAGTGGTAGCACTTCCTATTATCGTTGCATAACTTTTGTTGGAAAATGGATCCAGTTGCTGATGCTGCTGATTGAAATTGGAGCTTGGGGGACTAATTTGAGAGACAAATCAAATTTCATTCTTCTATAGTAAGCTGTTCCACGTTTACAGTTTTCACCACTTTAGGAGCGAAGGTGAACGTCGAGGAGATAGCAAGCAAGTGAAAAGAAGAATTTTAATTTATTTGGTTTTTACAACATTGCCATGAGTTGTAGTGTTTGTAGTGTTGTGAGCTGTAGTGTCGCCGTGAGTTGCAGTGCTTGTAGTCCCGTGAGCTGTCACGAGTTACAATGCTTGTAGCGCCATGAGTTGTAGTGTCGTGGCCTTTGACGTTACGTTATCGTTGGTCATTGCTGCGAAGTTCACAAGCGTTTTGTAGTGCCGTGGCGTTCGATGGTGCGTTCTCGACTTCTGTTCGTGCATGGATTTTCGTCCACAAATGTCTATCTGATGATGTCCATCCATTTGACGTCTGTCAATCGACGTCCGTCTGTCACACTTTTGTCCATCTAGTTTTGTTTTGTCCATTGACATTTTTTATTATTATTTTATTATTTTTAATAATAATAATAATAATAATAATAATAATAATAACGTACATCGACATACTCTCATATGAATATGTTGAAGATTATGATGTAGATGTTAGAAACATTAGAAATGGTGTGGTAGATATTAGAAACAATGTGGTAGTTAAGTGTTGCAAGTAATCAAAGACATAGGTAGATTTGAAATATGTAAGT
>Ga0116231_10005964_pt1 | contig 23631 bp, 15 predicted proteins | sample S1TSphgellanicum_2_FD_89695 | JGI IMG/M metagenome (GOLD analysis project Ga0116231, IMG submission 89695) | Host-associated microbial communities from peat moss isolated from Minnesota, USA - S1T2_Fd - Sphagnum magellanicum MG | ecosystem: Host-associated > Plants > Peat moss > Unclassified...
CCCCCCCCCCCCCCCCCAACCCCCCCTCAACTGGCCTCCTTTCCCCCCCGCCTCAAACTATTTTCCCTCCACACCCCACCCCCCCCCCCCCCCCCCCCCCTCCCTTCGTCCCTTTCCCTTTCAACTCCTTAATGACTCCCTCTTCAACCGCAAAGCGAATCTTCAAGCTCGTATAACCTTTTTCCGAATCCAAGCTCTTTCTCCTCCTCACATATCCATCTATTCCCAGAACCAAACCAAACCAAGAAACAAAAAAAGCCCCTTGACAACAAGGCACAAACGCGACGCAAAAAAAAAAAGAAGACAAAAACTCGCAAGAGACCTCCTTATGTACGTCTCTCTCTCTCTCTCTCTCTCTCTCTCACTTTCCACAGCTCACGGCGTGCTTTGAAAAAGCACTCAAAAAGACTCCCAACTTCGAACTCCTACTGATCCGTCGACCACCGCAAACAGAAAAACCAATTTTGGATGCCAAAACCAGCGACGATCTTGTGCAGCAAAATCCGCGAAGCGCCAAAAAAAAAAAAAAAAAATAAATTCTAAAAACCCCCCCAAAACCAACAAAAAAAAACACTTCCCCATAGACCCCCCCCACCCCCCCACCCACCACCCCCACCACCAACCAAAAAAAAAAAAAACAATATGAGAAACAAAAAAAAAAAAAAAAATTGAAAAACAAAAACCCCAAAACCCAAAAAAAAAAAAAAAAAAAAAAAAGCACAAAAACCACTCCAAACCCTAACGTGTGTGGCCTTCTCTTTTCGTTTCTTCTTCGGCTTCGCAAAAGCCTAGTATATAGACACCTAGACTCCCTAGGCGATACCCTAGATCCCTACCCCCTAGACATGGGGAAAAGTAGGTAGTCTACAAGGTAAACATAGGTACTAGGTTCAATTTTTTAAAACCTTGTACTAGTCTATTGTACGAGACACTAGGTATCTAGACCCTACTCTACCTAATCAGATAACAACTTCAGAATACGTATTACTACTTGTTACTACTAAGTACATTTACACCCCACGACTTTTACCCTAGAGTTGTTGTACAATTTACCTCTACTTCTTTTCAAATACGGCGTACAATAAAATTTATACACCGTGACTTAGCGCAGAGCTGTACTAATACTGCTACTTCTTTTAAAATACGGAGTATAATCAATTTATACGCCTTGACTTACTGTAGAATTGTACTCTAGATGCCTATTTGTAGGCGTGACGTATACGTGTTATTTTTATACGCCGTGCTCAGTCTACAAAGCACGCACGTGTTATCACGCAAATAGAGATTAAGTTACTAGTTACCATGACTTTCTAGGGTAATTAAACTGTGGTAATAAAAAAAAGAATTTTTATCGTGGTATTTAAAGTTTTGTTTGACCTTGGATACAGCAGTAATAATATAATGAAGTAAATAAAGTAAATGAGTTGTTACGTAAGCAAAGGCAAATAAGTTTTATGTAATTAAAAGATAATAAATTAAAATTAGAGTAAATTAAAACAAGTAAAAATAAAAATGAAATAAACTTAAAATAATAAGTAGCCTAAATAAGTGAGTAAGTGAGTTAGTATGAGCCTAGATGACTTTTGCAACAGTCTTTCAAGGGCTCACAAATTTACACATCGATATCACTAATTATTTATTACTGAGGGAAAAAAAAAAGCCTTAAAGGTGGTGACTGAGTTAAAGCTTTTTTGTTTAAATAAATAAATAAATAAATAGTATTCTCTGAGGAACTGAAATAATAATAAATAATTATTATTAATGAGTAATTATTATTATTATTATTTAATTATTACAGTTTGTGTAAGATCTGTAACAGTTTTGTATTTTGTTTTGTGCAATTGGATTGGCTGCATGATATGCAAGAAATTGTTTTATTTGTGGATTGGCCCCGATTGTGGGTCCTGAAGCCCCTGAGTAAAAGGAAGGGAAAACAAAAAAAAACACGGAGCGGGCGGGGTGGGGTGGGGGTGTATCGGGGTGGAAGGGACTCTGTGTTCGTGTGTTTTGTTCGATTGTCGATGGCTTTTTTTTTTTTCCATCATTATATTGAAAAGTCGAAAACATTTGGATTCCGTTCATTTGCCATATGGCGGGCGGCTGAGGGAACAAACAAGGAAAAACTCCCAAACTCCACCCACTTCTCTCTACAGGCAGCGAAGTTCATGATTGAAATCTATGAATGAAAAAGTCCACGAGTATCAAATATGGACGGAGACAGAAAAAAAAAATCTTCGGTTTCTCACCCCCCCGGCCCCCTTCTTTTCCCAATTACACTACCCAAATTCTAAAAACCCTAAGAGATTTTTTAAATTTAATTTATAAAAAAAATTATTACCTTTGTGTTTTCTGGAGTTATAATTATTAATTTACTAATATACAGACGGTGTTGAATAGGCTTGTGTATAGGTGTGAAGAAAAAATTATTTTGGCCAATGAAATTGCTGCATTTGATGATTTGAATTTGTTTTCTTATTTACAAGAGCCCTCCGTGATTCCCCCGGGACTTTGCATTGGCATCCCATTTATGTACACATTATTTTCAGAGAAATTCTCGGTTGTGGCCGAGTGTGGATGGACCCATTCCATTTTTTAGGGGGTTATGTTTGCATAAGTAAAAATGGCCTTTAATTAATTAATTAAGCCCATGGTTCGATTAATTGCAATTACTACTTAATTAATTAAGCCCATGGTTAGATTGATTGCAATTACTACTTAATTAATTAAACCCACGGTTAGATATTATTGCAATTACTACTTGTCACCTAAATAGAAAGTTGTAGTAGTTTATTATGCAACTTGAAAGAGTCAAAAAGACAAATTTTTTAGATTTTTTTAGATTAAGATTCAATTGTGAAAAGAGGTTCCAAAATGTGCCTCCACCTTTAAAAAGCCATCATAAGGGCCCCATCAAATAACAATAAGTGTGCATGGCTATGTCAAAATCCTTTTGAAGAAGTCAGTCCATGGTTTTGGATGGCTAACTTAACTATGAGTATAAAGGGTTTGTTGCACCTCAAGCACAAATGCTAGATTCCCGCAACAAATAGCAATTTGATATGGATCACCCACATGACACATTCATGGTTTTTTTTAAAAAATAAAAATTATAATATTTATTTTAATAAATTCTATTTTAATAATTATTTATATTTATATTTATAAGTATTGGTTTTTTCCCTCAGTTTTGTGATATAAAAAATTTGGCAAAAATTTCCATCAAATTAGCAAATAGTTGAATTCACGAGAAAAAAAAACAATAATTTCCAAAATGTTCCTAAGTTTTTTTCTTTTGTTGAAAAACAAACAAAATTGTTGGAAAAAAATTCATTTCCCATGACTATCTAACTTGAATTTCTTTTGCTTGGCCTTAGTACAATTCAACATATTTTGGTTTAATTGCGATTTCATTTATGAACCATTGTTGGTTGCACTTACCATGAGGTGTTATATGTGAATCTCCAACCAACCACAATGACCATGAGAGCAACTTAAGCATTGTGAATCTTGTTTCTTTGCTTTAGCCATTGCAATGCAACCATGGTGTAAAAAACCGTCCAAACCACATCTTGCAAGGTAACATAAGTCATGGCATAGGCCTTGCCACAAACTTCAAAGTGCAAGACTTCCTTTAATCAACCGTGGGACACAATGGGCATTTCTTGTGGTGCATAAAGATTTTTTGAATATTAAATAATTCAAAATGAATTTCAAGAGGTCATGAAATTTAATTAATTTATGAGTGGTTTTTTAAAAAAAATTAAGAATCTTTAGGTTTGGATGTACACCAATTGCTTGTGCATGCTTGTTCACAAAAGCTTTAATTGTAGTTGTGAATTAGAACTCAATGATGAAGCCAAATATGTCGATTACATCAACTAAAGTTGTGAATACGCATGTTGAGTGGATTCATGACTTCAATGATGACATCAACATGCTAGAATCCATGAATACATGAGCTCAAAATGGAGGTTCTCAAAATGCATGCAACACTAGAGTCAAATGTAATTGCTTCTTTGCACACAAGAACATGGCATAAACAATACAAAAAAGGAATTAGCTATTACTTGAGTTGATAGATAGGATTCACAAATTTGGCCTAACTATAAAAGAAAGATGTTAAAAAACACAAGAGATTATGATGGAAAAGCAATTGGGGTATTTCAAGTCAAGAGACAAAATAAACATGGGAACAAGAATTATAACATTGATACCAAATCAAATTTTGAGTTTAGTATCAATGTGTTTAGTAACAATAAACAACACAAAACAACATGGAAACAACAATTACAACATTGATACAAGTGATGAACATGGTATTCACTAGAGACAAAATCAAAAGGAATGCTAATATAGACCTTCCATGACAAGGTCACCATGAATAAAATGTTGAAAAAAAGGATTTACTCAATAGAATTGAAGATAAAATACAGTTGAACAACACATAATATGAGTGATTACGAAATCAAATTTTGAGTTTAGACATTGAACTTTGATCTAATCGTGTGTTCACTCCTTTCGCCTACATCCAAGGAACTAGTTGTGTTTGCCCCAAACATGCTTGGTAAAACTTAAAATCGTAAATGCATGTCTACTATCTTAAGGCAATAATAAAATTCTATAACATAAAAATCAATAACAATACAAATTAATTAATTAATTAGAAATTAATTTCATTATGATTTTTATTATTAAAATTTCATCAAATCCTTATTGAAGATTTTAAAATAATGTCAAATTAATTTAAAACATTTATATCTCAAAAACGAATTTCACATTAAATTTTTAATTAATTTAAAAATTGACATGTTTTATTTTAATCAATTCTTGCATAATCTTTCAAATCAATCTTTTAATAATCTCATTTTAATAATATTTAAAAGAATTGAAGCTACTTATTTGTATATTTATTAAACAAACTTCATTTTAAAAATTAGTCATATGAATTGTTTTTTACCCAACAAGTAGATGGGTAGACTTTAAAACAACCCATCAATTGGATGGGTGCACCCAAAATCTACACATGCATGTCCATTAGCTAAAAAGTTCAATTTTTTATGTGATGAATATCCGAACATTTCTTGACCTTCAATTGCATGTAATGTTTGTTCATTGGCATCTTCATTGTTTATAAGCAAATTGTTTATTTCTTGATTCACTTATGCTTCAAACTCAATAATTCACATTAACCTTTGAATACTAAATTCAATTTAGATCAAAAAAGGGTATGTAAAAAATAATAAAAAACGCTTATCTAGTACAAAGGAAACATGCAAATCCAATTTTGTTAGTAGGTTTTGAAAAGGTTTTCTTGAATATGCCAAGGGCATTTTTCATTATTAACAAACTATTTTTTTCATTTTTTGTTATCTAACAACTTTCTAAAATAGTGTTAGCCTTCTTCTTTGAATGAGGTCATTATCCATGAGATTAATGGATACCCCTTGTCACCTAGTATGGAAGGTGGAAAACCATGGGAGTTTTTAGTGTTCTCAAGCAAACCATTATACTATGCATTTATATAGAGAGTGCATTTGTGTAAGGCTTTCAAATCATTTACACTTTTTAGAAGACCCACAAAAATGCCAATAATGTTTTTGTTGCAATTGACAAAGGCTTGTGCAACAATCTATAACCACCTATTTTGTGGTGTAGTAATTTTTTACAAACTTGCATTGAGGTTATACAATTGATATGTGCATGCCATTGAGAGGGCTTGAACACTTGGTAGACCATGCCAACTTTTGAAATCCTCCAAACAAGTGACATCTCCCCTCCTATAGGCTAAGAACTCAAATTTTTATTCACTTCAATGACAACATACACAAATTCATGCAAAACAAACCATTGGGCCCTAGGGACCTTTGTTGGTGGGAAGAGGAAGCATAAAGAGAATATCAAGAAATAATTATTGACTTCATTTCAAAGTTGAGATAATCAAAGTAAGGAGATGTAAAATGGAAAGTGTGGCATGAAGTTTTCCAACAATATAATACATAGATTGAAAAAAAACTGACATGAAGTGATGGTAAGAAATAAGAAGATGAAAAAAAATTGAGACGAAATGAAGGAACTTTGCATGGTTTTAATAACTACAAGGTCATGGCCAATTTGTATTTAGTAACACTAGTTGCAATATTTCCATCAAGAATAGCATAATTGCTTGGACATTATATTTTGGATGAAGAAGTAGTAGGTTTGGAGCTCTTTTTTTTTATTAGAAACTTGTAAGGATGTATGATGCATAGCTTCCCCTATGGGAATTGCCATAGTTAGGGTCATTGGCCATAAAACCTATAACAATAAGTTCACCTTAAAAGATTTTTGAGTTCTTGTTGGTTTGGGCATCTCCACAATTTGTCAAATACTTGCCTGTTCTTGCAAAATTGCAAGAACATGTTTGTATCGTGCCTTCTTGGAAGGTAGATTCTCATTTGTAGCCTCAACTTTGGTAACCAAACCCATGGGTTTCAAATTACAATGAAACAAATGCTCACCAACGATTAACAAGGGGGGCAACACGTGCAACGATCTCCATGATTTGAAACATTATTGAAAATAAAACATCAATGAAATTGCACATGCTTATCGCTAAGTCAAACATAAATTGTTCTTGTCCATACTTTGTGACCTTGTTTTAAATCATTGTGTTGTGTGATGAGACTTAGATTTAGGTCTACTTTTACATTATAGTTTGTCCCAATTTGTGTGTATCATGGGAAACGTTTAATTGTGGTAGTTTTCATGCCAATGACCACTAGTTATTAGTGATACCTAATTATCATATATAAGAGTAGTTGGGAGTTAAATAACCTTTGTTTGTAATGTGAGGCTACAATACCATAGTACATAGCTTGGTTGAATATAGATTGAATATTATATAAATGTGATGCTACAATACCATATTCCAGTAGTTGTGTATTTAATTGCAATTTTTTTGTCATTTAGTTTTGGTAGTAAGAATAATAACAATGTACAATTAAGCATTGTACTAAACAATGAAGCTAATGTGCTTGAGATCTTTTTTTTCATCCGTTTGACATGGTAGGAAGATATTTTTCAAAAAATATGGCAATTCCCAAAAAATGATTAATTAGTGCCTAACTAGCCTGGGTACTTAGATAGTAGTTTGGTGCTTGATTGATGGATGCATGAAAGTTGTCACTCGTATAAATATGGGTAGAAGGGTTTATTCAAGGTTGTGTTTCCCCAAAGGAAGGATTGTTGCATAATAGAAACATGATAACATAGCCCATAGTGGATTTTTGTATGCCAACAATTATAATGGTGTGAGGGTTACATACCTGATACATTCCAAAGGGCTATATAGGGAGAATTTCTTGTATTCACTGGGCTTACAATATGTAACCCCAAGCTTCACAAGTCATGTGTGTAGGAAATAATCATGCAAAAAAAAATATCAACTTGTTCATACAAGCTTATTTTAACTTTCTTTTACAATTTTTGCTTTTGGACCAAACATTTGATACACAACATTAACATACAAATGTGAAAAATCACCTTCATACGCATTATGCTGTATTTTGGCAACATGCTGCAAACGACCTTGTAAATCTGACAATTTCAAAAAACATTCCTCAAAATCTGGTTACTTTGGGCCATTGGAAAAAAAAAAAAAAACCTCAAGCACAAAATTCAACTTAGTTGTCTACACAAAATTGAGCAATAGGTGAGATTAACTGTAGTAGAATATCACCATTAGAGTGTCTTCCACCCCCTTCCCTCTTCAAAGCAAAGAATTCCATATTTTGATTATGAACCAACTCCTCCTTGGAAGTTTGGACTGTGCCCAAATCATGATCTTGCTAGTAGGGGCTTTTTGAAGCAACAGCCAGGATCGCTCAAATTCAAGATTCTAGTGAGATGAGGAAACATACATACCAGTGAAAGATGTGACATAGTGTGTGTGTTTCTTCCTTGGGTATGGTGAGACGCTCCAGATGAGTGAGAGATTCATCCTCCTTGAAACATGCAATTGTACTGCCTTGTAAGTGTACGTTTTCACTTTCTCATTGGCAACTGGCACATAGTTTGAATCAACCCCAAGTACCTGCAACTCTCATTCCATCCACAAAGGGTATTATTCATCAGGCAGGCAAATTGTAGTGCCTGCTCAACAGACAAATGCAATATGCCGTCAAAAGATTGCCCATAGTACAAATTTCCATCTTATTTGCTCAGAACTGAATAGCAAGAAAACAAGGAAATGGCAATCAAAGTCAGAGACTGCTGTTGTACACTTCCATTTGTCTACAGAACAGAAAACTGTCCATCTGAAACTTGTCTTGTTGTGCAGAGAGGCTTGCATTGAAGTTGTTGACAATTTCTTCACATTCCTGATATCATTGGCAACCTTGCATTTCTGAAGTTTGCTGCTGTCTGATGAAATCTGCTGCAGTTCAATTCAATTCAGGAGATTCAAGTTGTCGCCCGGAATTCAGAGTGACAGATTCACATGTGAAGTTACTGAAACTTGATCTGTGCTGTTGTTGATGAACCACATCGCTCAACGAGATGGTGGGGGGGATTCATGGATTAGTAGGGATGAGAGGAATTGACAGTCCAAAATCACTCATTGCCACCAACTTCCTTCCTTTCAAGGCAGCTGGGATCTTGTTTGCAAGCTGAATCACCAACACTAGCAAATGTCATAAAGCCAATAAATCACTTAGGGATATGAAGGAGCTTCATCATCATCCAAGGTTTAGTATATTGGGATTATTGTACATGGGTATTTACTAAAGCAAAAAGCATCTGTTGGTTGGTCTGGCTTGCTCTCTTGACAGTAATATCTATATGAGGACTGGACCTTCGGAAATGCTAAAGGCTCTCTGACCTGTGTATCCCACCATTTGACGTGTTTTGCATGAATTTGACTGACCAAGTTGAGTATGTAACACTTTTACTGCATACCCCAAAGCTTGCCTTTTTACCTTCCTCCACTCTTCCAAAACTAGGAGGATAGTATTCAGTTCTGGGAATTGACTTCAGTCCTCCTCCTGCACAACAGATTAACCCTACGGACTCACAGTTTCTCAGTCCCCATGCTTAATCTGCCCTGGCTACTTGTGGCAAGAAACGATTGAGCAGAGAGTCTCACTGAATAAAATGCAGATCTTGACCTTCTTTTCCAATTAGTCTTCAACAGTTGTTGGTGGAATTGTCTTGGGAGAAGCTGGATTCTAGCTGGCAATTTCTTCCTCTGGCAAGTTGCTCCTCACTTCTGATTCATGGCAGCCATGGTTGAACTTGTCATGCATGTGCTTGGAGGAACTTCCTTTCATCCACACCAACACCTCTTGCTGTCAGTTTGTTCACAAGAGCACTTTATTAAATCTGAATGTGTGTACTTCTGTAACATTCAACATGCTTACCACATCATGGCTCATTACTACAGCAAGATAGGAAATTCAGATCTCAACCACAAGCCCAGAAATTCTAGTCCCAAATCCAATGTCAAGCCCAACTTACATACAGGTTTTGAACTCTGTGACACATAGATTCTGCTTGGTTAGAGGAATTAACAAATGCAAGAGGGAAAAGGAAACAGCAACCAACACATGCAACATCTGTGATCAATAACACCTGCAGACCATACAGATATGATGAATCAGCAACTCTTCATTCATGGCATAATCAAATGGGGAGCAACAAGCTTTGGCTACTGTTTAAAGAAGGCCTGCTTTCTAGAGAACCTCTTCTCACCATAGTATACAAATTGGCTATTGAGAAAACCTACCATAGACAATGCTGCACTCTACAGAATGTGCTGTCAAATGGATGTTGTTGGAAGCTACAGTTTCAAACAAGCACATACACCCAATCAGCAGCATTTACAATGGTTTCTTTGGGAGGGTTTGTGAACACATATGAAGTGGGGGCCCCAAGTGTACCCTGGGCTCGGTATAAGCCCAATGCCAGAATCCCCCTGTCATGCAGAAGAGCAACAAAGAGAGCACCATACTCCTGATTACTGTATTGCTCAGGCACTGGTATGTGCTCCAAGATACGTAACCGCTCTGAACTCAACCCACCCTCTTGCTTTACATACCCTCCTTCCAGCAGCTGCTCCACAATGGATGTTGTATTTCGGTTGTAGAAAGAAGATCGTCTGCATTTGTTCACCATGGAGAATATCAATTCCAGAATGTTTGCTAAATTGCTAAAGTGCCAGATTTTTCATGCCATGTTCTGCTCACCAAAGCCACCATCAAGAAATCCATGGAATGATGCCTACACACAACTAAGTCCACTTCACAGAAGCATGACTTATGGAAGTGTTAGGGCCATAGTACAGGCATTTGATGTATTTACATAGAAAACCAAAAGCAGGCTGGCACTTACAGCAAGAAGCCAAGTAGCGCTGGGGAAACTGCCTTGCCTTCCATATATGGAGGTCCAAAGTAAAGTAAGGCATCACGATTACGCTTGTAATCTATACGATCAACCTGATTTCGATCAATTTCAAATTGAGGGCGTAGATAATAGAACCCAATTGTGTGCTGCATTTCAACAATCATGATTCCTGGCTTCTCTCCCACAAGACGCTCTACATTGGCAGCTGTCACTATGTTGTCCACATCACTTGTATATGCTGATGGAGTTCTCCTTTGACTTCTCCCACCCTCCACTCCCTCCCCACTTAAGTCTACTGGCTGACCTTGATTAGCAAGGATGACAACCTTTTCTGCACAAGAGAGCCATGTACCAAGATCAGATAAAACAGTTCCAGATGCAGAAGAGTGACCTTAATGAAGTTAGGTGTATTTAGTGCAAAGTTTACTACATGGTTCAACCATTTAGTTCCCAACATCTGTACCTCTGATATGTAAATCTATGGATAGGATCAATCTCTCTCCTTGTTCAAATGTGGGACATTACACGGAACTCAAATGCAATTCTAACATGCTCCACTCTGCAATCTGGCAACTATACTAAGACTCCAACACTGCCATTACGTTTGCTAATATGCATGATTTTGTCCATGCCTTTTTACCACCCAGTAAACTAACTGTCATGGAATCCACAAGCCTAAGTAAAGCTGGGCAGTAAACTGAAAGGTCAAAGGCTCAAACCTGCTTGAAGGATACCTCCACGCATGAGATCAAGCTCATAGAGAGCAGAGCCTTTGAGAAAGAAGGTATCCTCAAAAATGCCCACCTTGCCCCACTGGTTTGCATTTGGCTCATCAGGGTAAAGAATGACAATTGGTGGATTGGGGAATCCTGGCTTTCGTAGCTCCCTCAAAAAATAGTAAATGTGCTGTGGCCAACTGCACTGTAAGCAGACTAAAATATGAGGGACCTTCAACTCCACCACTTGAATAGTGCGTTGCTGAAGGTTCTGCAGAATGACATCTGCTCTACGTTCTAGGACAGCAGGATGAGGCTGTCCATGATGTGGAAGTGGTGGCCAGGATAGCAATATCTCAGTTGCCTTCTCCAATGACATTCCTTTTGGGTAACTCCCATCTCTTGAACTTCTGCCGCTAGAAGAACCAACACTGTGGTTATCCCAGCCTGGAAATGTGCCCAATTCTACTGAATCATCTCTTTCAGGATTGTTGTCATATGTATAGCAAATAGCTGACCTTAGCTTAGTTTCCAATTTGATCCGGCCATCAGGGCTATTTGGAAAAACACGTGGGTTTAGGTCACCACCCACTCCTTGCAAGTCCCTGTTATCAGCTATGATTGGTCCTGTCCGGAACTTCTGCAGCTCAACAGATTCAACTTCTGTTTTGCTCCTTGGCCATTTTTGTAGAATTCCTTTACGCAGGTGCTTGTCTTCAAATTTAGAAATGGCATAAGCAGTGTGCAGGTCCCATGCTATTACCAATCCAATATCATCAGGTTGGATGACATGACCCTTAGGGTGCAGTAACACCTAAACACCAATCACAAACAAGGGTTAGCTGATTGCAAGTGAGCTTCATCTGCAAGTTACTGTTGCTACAAAATAGTCTGCAGACTACTACTGAGAAATGCAACAAAAGAGTTCATGAACATCTTCTGTATGATGTGAGTGGCTGTACCTTCCGATGTGAATGGTTTCTCCCCACATGCAGCACCTCAACATCTAGTGCAAAGAGCACAACATTGAAGGTTGTGAAAACAAACTCCACAACCTGCATCCATCATCACATGAAAAACTCTCTTGGATGCTCAGTTAATCCTAACTGGACCTTATGTGCACACACGAAATTGCAGATCCAGTTTTTGCAACTGCAGAAATCATCTCTTTGCTGTTGGATACTAGATCAATTCCATGTAACATACACTTCATCTCTCACTCAACATGAACCTAGAGAGAATGGAGAAGGGACAGGTAGAGACTGCGAAAAAAGAGAAGCTTTGAGTCAAGATGCTTAAGTCAACAGCAGGAAAACCAAGGGGGCAGAAACTGGAGAGAAGGGAAAGAAGCCAGTGAGAAGTAGGGATGTTGAACTATTGCCACATGGCCCATGATGGATAGAGGAAGAGATACCTCTTCAAAGAGCATGTCATGGCAGGCCTGTGGAAGAATCAGAGGATACACCTCATTGTCAAAACTGTGGAAGTATTCATGCATGAATGAACGCTTTGGCAGATCTTTAATCTTGATCTCTGATGTGAAGAGGTTTGTAATGAATGTGTAAAGGCCTTGGACAAGGCAGCTGCAGTCACAGTGCACCTTCAGCTCTCTACTGTTCTCTATGTTGTTAGACTCTCTTTTTTATGAAGCACAAAGTACATGACAGCCTACTAGTCCACAAAGCTGTTGATGCCGAGTCCAGCATTTTGGAGGTTTAGATTGCGTCCGTCAAAATCACATCATGGAACTCACATTGAAATACAATCAGACATTCTAGAGAAAATGTTCAAAGGGAGCCACCCACCTTCGGGCAATCATCTTATAGTGGACTTTGATAGGGCAGATAATTTCTATTCCACCTTTGTATGTCTCATCCCACACAGCACTGTTTTGGGTCTCTGGATCCAGCACCTCAACTATGACGCGTACATGCTCTCCACAAAACCGGTGTACTGCCAGTGCTTTCACTATTTGTGCAGCATCCTCCACCTTGGGGTCCTGTTGCATATGTATTAAGCAGTTGCAGTGTCACTAAATGACCACCATCCCATCCCATCTAGAAATTTTTGACGAAACTGGACAGCAACTGAAAGCAGGAAATGAGCAATCTATGATCTTCAGAGTGTTTACCTTTCTCCTGTGACACAAGATAATGGACAGAAACAAACCAAGATTGGAGAAGTTTACAGGTGTCCACAGCAGAATTGTAAGTCAGTGAAGTAATTCAACAAAAGAATGGATTCCACTGGTATGCAAGAGCATACCTCAGTTTCATGATCTGCAAGCAAGAAAAAGGCATGGGCACGATCTGCAGAGCATCTTTCTAAGTCTGATTGCCGCACTGGTGACCCCTCTATAAACTTTGCCATTCCATTGTAGAGTGACAGTATTGACTTCAGTTCAAACCTGCCATTCCAGAGCCATCAGAAGTGGATCAAGGACACCACCAGGTACCAAAAAGATTGGTTGTAACTCTGGGCATGTCTCCATAAGAACACATTAATCAAAGTATGACAAACTGTCAAGACTATTGTGTATGTCATACAGGATATGTGTGGAATTGCCACTCACGAGGGACTGAATGGTGCCAATATGGTTACATGTAAAGGGTAGCTCTCAAGGTCTGCAACATAAATCACATCAGATGCCCACAATGCCAACAGGAATGACAGCTTAAAATCAATTCATTTCAAAGGAAGTGTGCTCCTCAGTATTGCAGCACCCATGAAATATGCACTGTAGCATGGTGTATAATTGAAGGACAGCAAATTGCTTCCTTCTAGAATCCAGCAAGCCTCTTACCTTCACAATGAGTTGGGTTGAAGAACTCTGCAAGACACTCTTGAATAGCTCCAAATGAGATGCTCCCACTAATTATTAGATATCGTGAATTGATAACTTTCCTCCCAGATAAACTGCCTCCATATGGCCTGCACCCACATGCACCCTGTGTACTTAGGGTTGCCATGGAATCCACTCACCCACCATTTCAACCCATTCATTGCTGTTAAATTATGTGAAAGCATTTCCATGTCTTTGCAACTTTTCACAACTTCAGACAGGAATCCACTGCTAATTGAGAGTTAATGCTATAGGCATGGAAATGGTTGGATACAATTTCATTTGACAGCCACTTGCAGGTAAAAAAGGTTTTTGAGTGGCACTTGTCAAACCAGATGGTCAACCACTATTCTCATGGTGGGGGGAGCACCCACCAGAATAGTGGGCAAGTACACACTAGAATCCAATACTCACATGTGAACCTCAAACATTTTAGTGGTGACCACTGAAATAGGGGGTGGATGGCCTATTGTGGCAGTGCAGCCTTACTGCCAACCCCATTAGAATAAAATAGCAGCTTAGAAAGCCCAACTTTCTGCAACTATTGCCAGCTACTCCATTTACGGATTGGAATCTTGAAGTGCACTGTAGACTGTCATTAGACTTGCTCACCTATTGTTGAAGATCAGCAGATCATATGTAAGGAGAATGTGCTGAAAAGGAACAGAATATCTAGCATATGACATTTAAAGCAGATTCATGCCAAAGGTGACATATAGAGGAGAAAATTTTAGAATACCTCCTAGATGCTAGGTAAGTGATGCGGCCAATCTGAATTGGAATAATAGTAAGAGCCAGAAGGATTGTTGCTATTGCAACAAGCTGCCCAAGTTGGGTCTTAGGTGTGATATCCCCATATCCAACTGTAGAAATCTGTGAGAAGGCCAAATATCTCTGTTTAAAATCTTGAGAATTGTATAGCTGTGAGTATTTGGAGCAACCTACACCTGGATCAAACTGAATTTAAGTAATGATAACTGCAAACAAGATCTGTGCACCTAAGAGAATCTTTGCCTCAATGAGGAAGATTCCATTGATGTGCAAACAGAGGCTAGGACCAGGGGAACACACACCGTTACAATAACAAAATAAAAAGCATCCCAGAAGTTTATGCAGGGTCCATTGCATTGAGAATCCTGAGCATGTCTCTGATCTTGTGGAGCTCCATTATACTCTACCCACTGCAGGAGGCCCGCAATCAAAAATACTGCACCCCACCACCCCCCCAAAACGATCATCCTGCTTTAGTTGGAAAAACCAAATTTGAGTGGGCAGGCTAATTCTGTGTCATTTATTTTCTGTCTCCTCTTTGCACCAGTTGTCCAGTTAGCCCATCATTATACAGTGTACAATGCAATCCTTCCTTTCTTCATCTTACCCATCCTACAATTGGGTCACTTTCTCCCAGTGATCAACAATAACTGCCATCCACGTTTAGGGCTTAGGATGAGGCAATTTAAATTTATGGCATCATGACTCCTTAGAGTGATGCTAGACTTCTCTACTTGACTCTTGATATGCTGGTCTAGAGAATACATAATACAACATCAGTTTGGTGAAGATCACCCATCAGCATATGAACTAGCAGGCAAGGACATTCCAACTTACCAACTCCAAAGGTGGACACAACCAACAGAAGGATTTGCTGAGCTATTGTGCTTCCCGCAATTCCAACCTTGCGCATTAATGTCAATATCCTGCATGAGGATTCTGAGAGAAAATATTAATGTTGGGTTCTTGCCACTAATTAATTCAGTTTTTTATCTCTGTGGTTCAATTTCTGTCTTCTTGGGATTGACTGAGGGGCAAGCTGGCAACAGATAGAGCACCCATAAAATGGAGTCTCAGCAGCAGATTAAAGATACAACCCAGAATATCATCCAACTTCCAGGATAAATCAATTGTTTAATAGACCTCTCACCTAATGATACGAATAAACTGCAGAAGACGAATAATTGATGCACCTCTTCCTCCACTCCTGCACGCAGCTCTCAATTCAATACTTCAAGTCCTGAAGGTCTGTGGGACTCAAACAGCTATGAACTTCGAAAGACATCAGAATGGGTTCAACATGAAAGAGAGCTGTTGAATGACAGAGAGAAGACATAAAGCATTTCAGACTTCCCTCATCTTGATAGAAAAGATGAATGCCTCCTATCTCCTCATCCTTTGCATCACAGGCTCTCAACTAAGATGAAAATATGAAAGGTGAGAAAATGCTCTATAAAAGGAACTCATGTTCACTTTTACTTTCTGACATTATTCCCATGAATCACAAGAGCCAGCACTTGGGCTCAGATTCTCTGTTGATTTCACTTCCTCCTCCATTTCACCAAGTGATGTTATATGGTATTGCTGGAGCATGAGTAATCTTGTGGAAAGGCAAGAATGATGACCTAGTGTCTGAGAGAACAGAAAGACAGTTTGCTTACTCCTATCAATCAGATCGGTGATTCTTTCAAAATGCCCAACATGGATCAAGATCCTGAGAGAGCTTGGATGATCACATGGGACCCATGGCCAACATAAGAGATTGTATTTACATGGGGTGAGATTGCACATCATTGTAACTAATTTGACAGAATTGTGCAAGTGCCTGACATAATGTTGCCCTGCAGACAATGGAATTGTCCAGAAGGTACTTAGATATTTGAACGTGACAATAAAAAGATTTGAGATTGATCAATGCAGACCTGAATATGAGGACAACTGGTATTGAAGTAACCAAGTCAAGGAAGCCCCAAAAAGAAAATATATACAGTAGCCGCACAGGTGCACTGCACAAAAACACCCATCAAATATAGCTCCTGAATATGACTCGGTCTCTATATACAACCATTGTGACTTGCCTCTTTGGGCTCTTCTCTGAAATTCATCGGTTGCCTTTATGGTTCATTCTTTCTGTGCACTAATCATCCCTACATTCAGCATGCAGGAACAAGCTTCTTCTATCTAGAGCATATTCCATGTGCATCCTGATTAGTGGAAAGCAGAACAAATTCAACTCCTACTCGAGATTTTTACTATCTTGCACATATAGCAACATCTGCCATTAAAAAATTATCCTCAAGTTTGTTGATATCAGTACTGAAACAATCCAAATTGCCAATGCTATATTTCCAGTTAGCCCAAGATCATTGCCAGCACACAAAGCACTACCTATAGATCCGCAATAAGTAGTCAACAACAAACACAACGCTGATGATGTTCTGAGTCCGAGCAATCCAATTGTGTTCAGAATCCGGTTCGTACCTGATCAGAGACAGCACAACCAAGGTGGTTCAATTGACCTGCTCACACTCTCACCATTTTTTGAGCATCAGGCATGATTAGCCATTGTCTCTGTCTTTCAATGCCAACTCTTCACTATGCGGGTGCATTAAGGTACCTTCTGTTGATATCATTGCAGCGCATATGCCTATTTCAGGTTCCAAACCATCTTATTCTATCAAAGTTCTACTGGCCACATCACAAGAATGATAGTGCGCTGGACAAAAATGTCCAGTTATTGACACCCCTATCAAAGTTGTCTGCTGTCAATGCCACATGCTGCCCAGTATAGAGTCCAGTGACAGAGAAAGTGAACTGATAGAACTGAACAGTGAGCAAAAGATTGATCTGAGGTTGGACACCTGAGACCTCATTTTCAGCAGAACTGAACTAAAATGCTATGGACATTTCCAGTCACCACCACATTTACTGCTGTGAGATGAAACATTTAGAGCATAAGAATTTTTTAAAGGGAAGCAAAGTCAATGAACTTACGTTGAATAAACATATAGAACTCCAGATACAAGGGCGAAAAAAAACTCCAGCTGCACCCAATTTTAGACCCATGAGAAGCAGCACATCAGGTGTAAGATCATCCAGAAACGGGATAAAGACAGTGGAGAAAACCTCTGACTGCACACTGGACCATACACAGATCCTGTTACAGATGGGCACCATGAAAACAGACAGTTTACATGGTTGAAGAACCATGAGCAAAAGCATGAAACAAAAAAACCATTCCACCACAAAACAAGAATGCAGAGTCTTTAGCAGTATGTAATACTGTGGTGAGTGCACGTACAATGTGCCATCCAAAGCCAATGTAGCCTGCCCTTAAGCTTGATCGAACTTTCACAGGAAGTGGCACTCTACCATAGAGGAAAGAGTCGTGGTATGTGTCAAGAACATGAACACCAGCATCGACCTTCTTTGCAGAATGCTGATTGTTCACTGAAGCAAGTGCATTGAAAACTTTCTTGGAGACTGCCTTAATCTTGTCTGACCATCCATACTTTTGGCCCCCCCGACCACCCTGATTTTGCACAGCTATGGAACCATCTTCCCAGTTCACTGCACTTAAAGCGCCCTGCCCAGTTTGTCGATAAGGTGGAGGAACAGCCATTTCATCCCCCTCCTCCCGTTCTCTGTCCCTTTGTGCCATTTGAGAACTCTGAGACTCACGTGCACCTCTGTAAAGCACAAACCAATTCTGTTTTCTCTCATCAACTAGAGCTCTGTTTTCTCAACAACCAGAAATTCCACTATGAGACCCTACTAATAACCAATATTTTATTTATTTTACAAAATGAAACAAAAAGACCTCTAAGTCACCAAACAGTCTCCAGATCTCCAGCGGACCAAAAAAAAGGAAAAAGGAGAAACAGAAAACAGTGTAAGAAAAGTCGAGAAGTCTGAACAGACTTGTAGAGAGATGGAGGATCCAAGTTCCACCACAGAACAGAGTGTGGAAGCGTTATTACAAACACTGAGCTAGCTATTACCAAAACTCCGCAACTGCATATAGCTTAATGTGGATGTCGTGGCGACGAGTAGGGAGTAGAAGGAAGAGGAGGACTTTTGCGCAGACAATGATTAGTTCTGCGATCTTCAAGCTGAGTTGGAGCGGCATCAGGAGCAGCTGCGCAATTGCGGCAAACATAACCTGAACTTCTTGCGCTCTTACCGAAAAAAAGAAAGAAAACAAAAGAAACAGGGAAAAACACACCGGCGCGCGCGCACACAAAACAAAATCAACGGGAAAGTTTTGCAGCAGGAGGAGGATTTTTGCAAACACCGATGAACCGCGATCTTCAAGCTAAGTTGGAGCAGCAACAACAACACGATTGCGGCAAACATAACCTGAACTTCTTACGTTCTTACTATAAAAGAAAACAAAAGAAACAGGAAAAAAAAAACAAACACAACAAAAGCCATTTTTGCAATCACTGATTCGTACCACGATCTTCAAGCTAAGTTGGAGCAGCAGCAGAAGCAGCAATACGATTGCGGCAATCCTCAGAACTTAAACTTCTTAAGTTCTAACCAAAAAAGAAAACAAAAGAAGCACATAAAAGAAGAAGAGGAAACACAACAACAACAACAACAAAACCATTTGTACAGACACTGACTGATTCGTACCGCGATCTTCAAGCTAAGTTGGAGCACCAGCAGAAGCGGCAATACGATTGCGGCAAACCTCAGAACTTAAAACTTCTTAAGTTCTTACCAAAAAAGAAAACAAAAGAAGCACATAAAAGAAGAAGAAGAAACACAATAACGACAACAACAAAAACCATTTGTGCAGACACTGACTGATCCGTACCGCGATCTTCAAGCTAAGTTGGAGCAGCAGCAGCAGCAGCGTCACAGCAGCAACAGGATTGCGCCAAACATCATCATAACTCGAACTTCTTTACATTCTTAGCAAAAACAAAAGAATCAGGAAAAAGGATCGGATAAGAGAAAATGTACATCATATTGAGGAACATGATGATAAGCAGAAAGTAATGTTTGTCGATGCAGCAATCGCTGAAGAAGAACAAGAACTAGCAACCGCAACGAAATCCCGCTTGCGCCGCAACCTCCTCCTACACAGCAAGCGAGCGAGCAAGCAAGCAACAAGAGTGTAAGGAGCCACAGCAGCAGTAGCGCAGCCTCAAGCGCGCAGCAGAAGAATGGCCTTGCAACAGCAGAAAGAGAAAAGCTTCATCGACAAAAAAAAAAAAAAAAAAAAAAAAAAAAATTCAAAGAAAAAAAAGGGTGAACTGACCGAACGCCGACCGAAATGAGAGTCACAGACCTCTCACCCCCCCCCCCAACATTTTTGTGTCAAATTTTTTTGTGAAGTTTTGTTTTTTTCTTCTTTTTTTTTTTGGTGGGGTCCAAATTTTGCGGCGAATTCGACACCTAACGGACGGTCCTTTCGTGTCGCCATCGTCCATCCACGCAACTCGGCACGCAATTCGGCGATTGTCGATCAATTCGGGGGCATTTGTTCTCTCTCGTGTTTTTTTAAATTTTAATTAATTAATTAATTAATTATTTTTAGGAATTTGTTTATGTAGCCGCCTAAGTGATGATCATCAATACAGGAAGATGTTTTAGAAAAACCAATAAATAAATAAATTGGCGAGGTTCATCTCTAAGAAAATTTAGCCAAATTTGGCTATTACCCCACTCACATTTGAAGTAAAAATCTTTAATCAAAACTTCTACCACACATGACTACTACACACTAAAAATAACCAAAAAATAGAAATCTGATGATTTTTATTAGGCTTCTGGCGATTGAAAACATCCCTCCAAAATCACTTCAATTTTTTATTTTCTAGAAAAAATAATTTCTTTTTCGGCGAATTTCGCCAATAATTTTTTTAAAAACTGGCTGATTGCCATCACTCCATTTCGGAAATTTGTTGATTTTTTTTTTTTTTTGGTGTCTTTGGGTCTATCGAACGCTTGACTCTGGCGAAACTAAACGCAGACTTCGCTACAAAGTGGCTTCCACAGTTTCAATCTACGCTAGTGAACAACAACAACAGGGCTAATTAATTAATTAATTAGTTGTGAGGAGTCCTAGAGTTTGCTTTTACAAAGGTGCCTATGTAGGCTACTTTGCTTTTTGTTGGTGAACGTGTGCCCTCAAAACAAATCCGAGCTTGTGGGAGGGTCTGTTTGCAAAAAGATTGGTTTTGAAATGAGTACAATATATTACATATAGTAAAGGACGTCGTGAAGCATCATTTCATCCATCTGTTCTGTCATTCATCTGTTCATCCATCTGATCATCCATTCGTCTCGTCATGGTCTGTTTACTCCGAGGCCGTGGAGAAACTCATTGCTTATGAGTTTTTCGACTGTTCCCAAATCACAAGAGAACCCACTAAAATGTCTCTTTTTATGGAAGGAAGGAACATTTCAAAATAGGAAGATCTCCCTCAGCATCTACCTTGGACGGTTCTAAGGCTTGGAGATCCTTCAAAAGTATAAAGAGAAATAGAAAGTCAATTATGTACATATTGTTATTTACATTAATGAATTTTTTTTCCCCTCCTTTGAAGTTAAATGGTTTAAAAATCATTTTAACAATTCATTGCTTAACAAAACTTTGGTCCGATGTTTTGAGAAGAGATGAATGTTTGAAACATCATGACAATATTGAGTTATTCAACATCTCTTTTCATATCTGAAAACCCTAAATTTAAAGAAAATCAATATTTATGCCTAACACATGTATGGAAAATTTTCAATTTAAAATGCAAGGCAATAATCGAAATATTTTACAAACAAACTCATCAAATATATGCACATTTAATTTCACATTTGGAAGTTCATTTGTAGTGTTTCTTCATGAGCTTATATATACATGATTGATGCTTTCCTCCTTTTCTTTTTGTGTTTCGAGCTACTATCAACCTAGTTTTGATAAAAATGATCTTTCAAGATTCCTATCACAAATATAATAAAGGCAAAACCTTTTTCAAAGTTCCCTCAAATTAGGATTGTATGTCCTATTTTCCTTTGCAATTCATGTGTCTCCCTATTTCTTCGTGCCTTAACTTTTGTGCATCATCCTAACTCATGTGTTGCTCGTGGTTTGGATAGTTGAAAGGTGAACCTTAGGAAAGAATATGCCTCTTTCCAAACATAGGGATAGTTTTGCATAGGATGTATGATGCCAAACTAGCCTTTGAGGCACGATAAATTATATTTGTAGGTATTGTTCTTATGATTCACAAATCATAAAAATTAATTTGTGTTTTTGAACTTGTCATAATTTTTTTTATTGTGTTTGTGGATGTGTCCAATTTTTTAATTATGGGTTTGGGGATTTATTTATTTTTTAATCAATTATTTTGGCCTTTGGGATGATAAGAAAACTTAGGGAGGTGAGGTCATGGCCATGTGAATAAGTATTAAGGGGAATATCATATTGAAGTTTACATTTATTGGGATTGATGGCAAATGATGATCAGATCTAATTTAAGTGAATGTGGATTTGTGTGTTTTTTGTGTGGGAGAGTGGGATTTGGAATTGTGCTTGTGAAGAGGAAGATGTGTGAAAGTGCATTCCTTCTTTCTTTGACTAGAGATGAAGATTAGGATAGAGTCGACTAGCCATCCTTGCAAGTGAATGGTGTTCAAAAGAAGGTTGTGTTTGTTGAAATTTCAAATGATATTAACTTATAGGAATTGATCATGGCAATATGAGAATTTAATGGATTGAATGTGAATTAAAGGGTTAAGGCTAGTAAGGAAGGGGGAATGTGCGAAAAGGTCATTTACTATGAGGATATTCAGATGTAATTAGGCATCACACGAGCATTTCAAGCTATAATAGGAGCATGGTAGGAGCCAAGGGGACACAATGGCTTCTATCAAGAAATCATTTAAAGCATAATCATTAACACAAAATTTTCATTTAATATTGTGCTAGGTGAGGAGGAATTTTTGAATGTGCATTATAGTTTTGTGTTTATCCATCAATTTACAAACCAAACCATGAATCATCTAATGTTGACAAGATGAAAATAAGTGTGGCAATGTGTTAACATGGGTGTGAAGGGGTTCACATAGTTTGCACATTGGGGATAGGAAAAAGTTAAGCTAGAATAAGTGTTTACAACAATTGTTATATATTAGGGATTTGAAAATGAAGAACATGTATAGTTTGGGTTGTTAAAATTGATGGGTGGATTAGATCATGTTTGATTTAGGATTGAATTGTTGAGCCATTTGTTAAGTGAAGGGTGTTGTGGGGGATATTTCATGTATGATTTGGTCAATGTGAGTAAGGGGAAGGTGTGAGCATGTAGATTTTAAAGAAGGTTTCTATAGGATCTCTCATTTTGTAAGTAGTATGGGAAGGGGTGATATACGTGTATGAGATTATTGTTGGGTTGTAGGTGTGGTTATAAACATCCATATTGAGTTGGATTGTCAACCATGTCATTCCTTTTGATACATGTGTGGTTTCATACTTTGAGGAGATGGATTGGGTAGTCATGTTGTTATATATTGGAAATGATTGTTTAGGTGGTGGTGATGTGATGAAAGGGAATTTTTTTAATTAGCGAAGAAATAAATAGATACAAGACTATTACTTATAGTAAAGGAAGGATGGTCACATATTCGCGCATAAATGAAACTTCCCTTAAATCCGTGCATTTGGTCTGCTTCCCCTCAATCCGTCTCGTCATCCATCCAGCCGGACTCATTGGTTCTGGGTTTTTAAGCCGGACGGACAGTGACGACGGAAAAGGCGTGGGTGACCTTCCATGTGCTGCCACCAGAAGTGGCTTCTGCTGCTGCTGCTGCTCCTCCTCCTCCTCCTCTCCCTCTTACATCCAGCCGGGGTTTTTAAGCCGGGAACAAGAGTTTGGGGAACCTATGGGAACATATTTAGCGCACCATTGGTTGGTTTCA
>Ga0116231_10005965_pt1 | contig 23631 bp, 21 predicted proteins | sample S1TSphgellanicum_2_FD_89695 | JGI IMG/M metagenome (GOLD analysis project Ga0116231, IMG submission 89695) | Host-associated microbial communities from peat moss isolated from Minnesota, USA - S1T2_Fd - Sphagnum magellanicum MG | ecosystem: Host-associated > Plants > Peat moss > Unclassified...
AAAGCAAAAATTTCGGAAAAATCCAGAAAATTCGCCAGTTTTCGAGGAATTTTTTCTGGGACTCGCCAGTTTTAGACAATCAGTCCTACCTTGTCGCCAGTATGTAGAAGGATTTCCTGAATTTTCTACCTGCTTGTCTGACCTGTCACCAAATTTGACGAAGTCCTCTCCTGCATGATGGCCGCCAGTCCACCTACTTCTCAAAATTGGAAAAAAAAACACTGGTTCATAGCTTTGGTGAACTCCCATTAATGCAGCAGCTTTATGGTAATATCTTGGCAGATGCGCCATGTGTATGTGGAGTAATTCATGGTCCAGAGGTAGCAGGGTTTTCTCTAGGGAAATCTCTTGGAGCCAAAATGGCTATCAGTGATGTGCAAATAATGCAACATTTGAAATGTGTTGAATTTTATCATTTTCATTTTTTTCATTTCAATTTCCTTCACCGCACATATGAAATTAATAATGGCATTTGCAATTGCAAATGAACCTATAAACAACCTCCTCTTCTTTCTTTCTAGCTTGTTATTAAGTTTCCCTTGCACATTAGGTAACTTGTATGCCCTAGCACTAAGGCTATCACAATTGGCAAACAGGGCAATTATAATATTTATATTATCATCCCCAAACACAGGAATTTGCCTCTCAAGGCTACTAGGCATCTAAGGTACTTGAACACCCTAGGTAGTGGAACAAGGCTACTGAACATCTAAGGTAGTTGAACATCCTCTTCATCACTAACATTCACAATCTTAGTTTCAAAATTCATCACACACACAACTTGATCTATGCCATTATGTATGCCATTTATTTTGGTAATACCAAAAAAATTGTTGTGAAAATGTTTAACCATGGCCAATATGATGGAGGTGTACTAGTTGTCTCAATCTTCTTTTATGTTTCATACATCTTCATTTTGTTCCATTTGTCTTGAAGTTGCTTCAATTATGATGCACATCATTTGAGAAATTTACATTCACAACATCTATGAATGCCTTCTAATTACTCTCATTAAATGGCTTACAATTGTATTATCAATATTTTGTTTTCCACAAGGTCTAATAAACACAAAAAACTAACATTTGTCCATGATTTCCTAGCATGTTTTTCCCTACCTATCACATCTTGTTTTGAAAACCCTAATTTTAAAGCCCATATCTCCTCCACATGTGATGCAAGACTATTTTCTCCTTGAACCTTGTCAAACAAATAACCTAAAAAACTATTAAGTATGTGATCCCCTTCATGCATAGGGGAAAAATGTGCAACTATAGGTGGGTGAACTACTACAAATGATTACAAGGGCAATTCATGATGTTAAATGTGAATGTGTTAAAGGTAACTACTAATGTTCTAACACTATTTTATTTTGGAATTATGTAACTAACATGTTATGTTCAAACATATCGAGTTTGTATAACAACAATCACAGAAATCAAAGGTAAAATTCAACCAAAAATGCATTACAAAATACATATATGCATAATTATAGGTTTTACAATGAACTGAAAACATAATCAAACCATATCATATTGGGTAAATAAAAAACATGAAAAAAAATTACATTGTAATATCAATGTAATTTCTCCATCAAAACTTATATTTAATTATAACATGAGCTTCTCCACTTCTCTTAAAATTATTCCATGTTCTTTTTTATCATAATTCTCCTAATCTTCCAATATTTAGCCATTTATAAAACTTTTTTAGAAATCTTCCATAATTTCCTGCAATAAGCCTCAATTCAAAATACCTTATGGTTCCTAATCAACTCACCTACTCCATCTTGTTCTTCTGTCCACCATGTCAAACACTAATATTCCACTTTTGTCTAGTTTGTCTAATAGGGACAACACAATTCTACCCTTAATAATTTAATGTGTTCATTACGCCAAAACATGACATCTTTGATTTGGACATAATATACAACTAATGTCCCAATTTAATCATGTGATAATATATGTTTTGAAACTATAATGCCATTTTTGTGACTATCATCATTTTCATGACTACATGATTTTACATGACTATAATTATATTTTTAAAATTATTATGTATACCATTGACCTTTTTTGACCAAATTTCAAAAGTAAAAAACCTTAATGGGGGGTTCATATTTGCAAATTAAAAGCTTTTGCTCATCCTCAAAAAAATAATGTTTGATATTTATTTATTGTCATTTCGATGTAATGGGTTTTACAATGTATTATAAAAATTATATGTAAATTTTGGTGTAAGATGAAATCCACAAAATTGAACCTAGCTTGGGTTTAATTGTACACAATAATGTATTTTTTAAAAAATATTACATAAACTTCTTCCAAATACATTTTTCATAAAACTTGTTATTATGTTATGGCATGCTTAAAGTTTTTCTTTCTTTCAATATTGTGGTTTTGAAACTTTGGTAATTTTTTCCATATTTTGAGATTAAAAAAATTACACATAAAAAATAAAAATGTTGAATTTGTTCCAATTTTATTTGAATCATATTGTGAATATCCACCCAACAAACACTCAAACTGGGACTTTTGTTCAAAGGTTTATTTTGATGAATATCATCCTTGAACTTTTTGACATTAAATAATGAGATATAATCCAATTAATTATATCCAAAGGATTTTTTGAAAAATCCACATGCCCCAAAATGGCATTCTTTTGCAAATCTCCATATAATGGATAGTCAAGAATATAGAGTTTGATCCAAAATTACTAATTTATTAAAATTCTATATTTTTTAATTTATCAAAATATTTTTCAGACAACTTGGATTTCCTTATAACTTATATTAAATCACATTTAATGAATTCAAAGGACCTTTAAAAAATAAGATAAAAAATTTCACAATTTAATTTAATGAAAATTGTGAAATTAAAATAATATAAGTGTATAAATTAATAATTATGAAATTTAAATTATTTAAATATTTTATATAAAATCTAAAAATCTTATACATAATATTATATGTTTAATAGAATTATTTGAAGAATATTATATTTAAACAAATATAACAAAACATTTATTGATATGTTTAAAAGGTGGGGAAATCTAATATTGAATTTTTCATTATTCTACAATGCCCAAAAAAATCTATGTTGTATTTAAATAGATTTATTTACTAATCGTTTTATGAAACATGAAATGTTTTTTTTGAAAAACATCATTGTTGTTCAGATTTATGAAATAGTGACAATTCAAATGCATTTTCATTCAAATAACTTGATATTTTAGTTTATTTATTTATTTTAATTATGTACATCTTGCATAAATATTTAAGAATGAAGTTGAAATTTGTTCATGTGGAAAAAATATTAAAAAACAAAATAATGTTTAAAATTGGTTATTAGACAAAGAATGATGTGAGATGATATTACAATGTTTCCCCTTCATTAAATTTATCCCATATCCTTTGGTCAACAAGTTCAATTTTGTAAACTATATAAATAGATGGAAAAAATTTAGTCTACACATATTACATGCACTAAATGTGTTCAAAGTGCAAATATCACTTATGATGATCCAATAAAAAAAAATTGTGAACATATATATATATATATCTTATTTACCTACCTACCTATCTATGCTTGCCTACTTGCCTACCTAAGTTTCTAGCTTAAGTTAGCAACCTAAGTTTGGACTACCTAGTTTATGTAGTTTAATTTTATAGATTAGCCTAAGTTGTTTACAACTCTAGCCTGGGCAAGGTTTATAAGCTATGTTAATAAATAGATAACTAGATTGTCAACATGGTTTTATTATGCTTAAACATGTGTCTATATTTCATAAATCAATAAATATCTATTATTTAATTATATTTACTAACTATAGTAACAAAGGTCACATGAATAATGGTATCAAGTACTATGACCAAAATTATTATTAGTGGCATAAATCATGAGTCCAATTTTACTACACATTCATGTAATAATATGTGACCTAAATTATCACAAACACGATAATATATCAAGTAATATATGCGACATTTTGGCATAATGGTTAGCTTTCTGTGCTCTTTGGATTCTTTGAATTGTCTTTGTTTTGTGAAATGTGTCTCTGCTTTTTGGACTCTATGGGCTTTGTTGTTTTTGAGCTTTTGATCATGCACTATTTCACAACCATAGTGAAATTCGTGTTGGCTTTTTAGTCATAAGGTAAGATTTTTATTTATTTTCTTTCGATATTCAATACGTTAACAAACAAGCTATCACAAAGCCATTGTGAGGTTTGCTTCCTTACAATCACCACACTAATAAGCTAATGATAGGCGTATTAGGGTTTAGGGTTTGCCCCATTTCTACATCATGTGCACGGTCTAAGTAAAAACCTACACACACCTCAGATTGCATTTACAACATGTTGCTCAAATAACATCGAGGCATACATTGAGGAAAACTATTGCATCATGCCAATATCCTGAGTAGTTGGGTTGTGATACTTTGTGGTTATGGGTTCAATTTTTCATCCCCATGCAGGATTGGTACCCTAAAAAGCATAACCTTCCTCTTTGCCTCCACGGCATTCTACAAGCAAATTTATAATGTGCATCAAGTTTGGCAGCATGTTCTTATGTTGAAGAAACCAAGTGACATAAGGGAGTTATATTGTTCTTGAGCATGGAAACTCACACTCTCACTTTCATTGTCACTCCCTCACAAAACAAAACCCTCATGTGGTGTGCCAATGATGGCAGGGTTCAGGGTTTAGGGAGGTTCCCGATTTTGTCAAAAATCAAAAATGGGATTTGAACCCCGTAACTGGATTCTTGGTGAAACCAAAACTGGCATCTGCACCAGGTTGCTATGCTGTTTGTTCTAGGACAGATCCACGTTCTTTAGCTAGAGAATTACAACTCTTTTGTTGGAAAGGACAAAAGCTAAGCCACATTGAGTCAAAGTTATCACTTTTAACAAATTGTAAACAATGAATAGGTTGTACACAATCTTTCACCTTCACATTGTGCACTTGTTAGACAAGAGCAATATTACACAAATGTTTTAGGTGTGTGCGAGGTAGATGAACCTTGGACAAATTAGGCCAGGTGAAGGAAATCTCCAAAACCAAAGGTTTTATAAGTAGGAAACTTTGTTTTCAGAATTGCATCAGAGGTTCTATCAAACAAGGGGAAAAATACTTCAAAACCAGGTCCAAAGGTCCTCTCAGAAGTCAAGAACTGGACAAAACTGCTCTGTAGCTGCCCCCTTCCTCTCCACCTATCTATGTGGTTGAAGCTCAATGTTGGGTCCCTTTTTTTGTAAGGAAAATGTGCAAAACTTTGCAGGTCACCCCTTCCAAACAGAAGACCCTAGAACTTGCCTGAGCATCAGTAAGGATTCTAGTATTGCCATCACTGCACCATACCCTGACATCAATAGCTTGTCTTGTCAATATTCAAACTCAGAAGGTGACACTAATATCCATCTTTCTGACTTCACAACTTTTGGTTTAGGGTTTAGGGTTTAGGGCCTAAAATCTCATAGCTGGACTGAAGATCCCATAGAGAGAGAGAATTGTACCCATTGTGGTTGTCTTCTCAATTTGCAGCTCCAAAGTTGGTTGAAATGCAAGAAGGTTTTGCAATTCCTCTCAGCTGAGATGCAACTTGTACGCAATGAGGTGCACAGCTGTAGCGCACTGTAATTGGATCTGGACACAATAATGCAAGCCAATCAAGAAATTTACAACAAACAAACAAGTTCAAGTCTAGGTTTTCGGCAAAGACTACTAAGGATTGATGTCATGTTTTGTTGGCTCCTCTGCTGTGCATTAAGAGAAAGGTGAGAGAGAGAGGGGCCGGGGGAAGGCAGATTTTGCACTTAGATTATATGGCAATCCGTCATCCTGATGTTCCTGGATGGTTTTCTCAAGCAAGCATTCTCAACTGCCTCTCCTTGGAATTCCACTTCTAATTGTGAAGATCGCTTCTTCCTGATGAAGACAAGATCCTGCTTGCTTTTGTTGTTGTGTCAGGGAGATGTTTGCGAGCATTTGTGAATTTGATCTAAAGCAACTAAGTGTATTTCAGGAAGACAAGGCCATGAAGAGAAGATCTGGAAGAAGCGATCACAGCTAAGAAAGATGTACTTTCTCATGCAGAAAGATTTAAGCAGTAGACGATCAGCTGTATTGACATCATAGGTACGTCAGCACGACGTAGACGCCGAAGATCTGTGAATCATCTCTTCGGAAAGATTATGGAGCATGCGGTAGAAGAATCCCTGTCGCTTGCGGATTAGATCTGCGGACATGCGGAAGGTGTGTTGCGCACAGACAAAGGCTGTTGTATATCCAAGCTCCCTGCCGCGGAACTCCTTCTTCCCAGCGCGGATCAGCGCACCGAATTTTCTTCAGTGCCATCCAGACGTGATCGCTTCGATCTCTTGCTACAGTCCGCGGCTGCGTTCCTCCTCCTCCTCTTCCCGGTCTCGGCTTTCCAAATCGCTCGTCCTTCGTATGGCGACCAGCAAGGAAGCTGCAGAGCCTTCACCACAGCCGAAGAATTTCCGTTACTACCAGATTTATGCTTCCGAAGATGGCACCACACACTTCGGGGAGTGGAAGATGACGGGTTTCGATCTGCAAGCGTACTCCTCCAAGCCGCAGTATGTGCGCTCGGATTTTGGTGGCGAACCTACGAAGCTCGTCTTCACGGAGTTGGCTGTCGGCTTGGAGCAGCCGCTCCATAGTTGCCCCGCGGTGCAATTCGTGGTCACCCTCTCTGGCTCCTGGTACTTGCAAACACACACTCTTTCTCTGTCTGTGTGTCTTTCTGTCTCTCTCTCGATTCCTTAGACATGGGGCGTGAATAAGTTGAGAGAAAGATAGCTAAGTGCATGCAGTGCGAGGATTCTTTACAATTCTGCAACCACAATTGTGCAAACTCCTTCCTGTTCGATTAGGGTTTTTCGAGCTTCTGGACTCTGATTGATTGCTCTTGATCATCCGCAAACCCTTGTGGCATGTTGATCAATGCTTGCTTGCCAATACATCTCACTCAGGATTGCTCCACAGAAACTTGACAAATGATTCAACTGCAATACCTTTGTTGTTCTTGTAGAAGAAAACAGTTTTTGTATTCCTCAGGCCACCTTGAATTCCTGATTCTTCTTGGCTCATCATCACCCTATGATTCCTGACCATCTTTGCTCCATGCCTCTGACTGACAGGTATGTGAAGACCACAGATGGAACCAAGTTTGAGTTCAAACCTGGAGATGTGTTATTTCAAGATAACACAAAGAACTCTCCAGCAAACACCCCACCAGAACATTTCTCGGGAGTCGTTGGGGATGAGCCATGCCAACAGGTGATTGTGCAACTCTCACGGCCACCAAAGGTTAACGAGCCAAATCCATTCTGAAATTCTGCAAATGAGAAACTCCAAATAAAATAGGAATCACTTGGAAGTCAGTTCTGCAGACATTATGGAATACTGTAGAAGGTAAACTAGCAACTATTGCAATATCTCTCAGAGCCTTGAGCATGGGCTCTAAGAGATAATGTCAAACAATGTCAAACGCTTTTGGAAGTGAAGTGTGTTGATGGGTTGTGCTCACTGAAGTTCAACATGTTGCAGAAACTGTCACAATTGTTGTGGGATCACAGAAGTCACTTCTACAAACAATGTTGAATACCGTAGAATGCAAACTAGCAACTATTGCAATATCTCTTAGAGCCTTGAGCATGGGCTCTAAGAGACAAGGTCAAACAATATCAAATGCTTTCAAAGTGAAGTCTGTTGATGTGTTGTGCACATTGGAGTACTGGAAACTGTTGCAATTTATGCTTACAGAATTTTCTGTCCTTAAGGCCAACCTGGTGTCACATTCCATTTCACAAATTTCTTGAATGCCTGTGAAACGGGCAAGTCTCTTCTCTTTTCTCAGTTTCTTTACTGGATCATAAGCAAATCAATTTGCTTGATAGTATCCTCATTAACCAGTCCCTCTGTGCAAGCCAAATACATACAGGAGGAATTTATATTGAAGAGGCCTGCATACCAAGGTTGACTGTGCTCAGAAGTGCACAACCTCAGCAATGCTCTCTGGCCTTTCTGAATACTTGGTGACCTTTCTACAAGTCACCAAGTGTTCAGAGCTTGACCTGAAATGTGTTCCAAAATAGCCACATTGTATTTTTACTAGGGAGTTGACTCTTTCAGCCAGCCCCAAGAGGTCCAAATGTCGCCAAGAATGGCCAATCTTGCTCAATGCCATCATCCTTCTTTGCTCTTGAGGTGGACTTCCTTCATTTCATGGGCATGGAAGTTGTTGGAAAATGGTAAAATCCATAGCCTAATGTTACTAAGACATTGCTGTCTACAACATAGCACAACAGACTTGCATGTTATGCACATCTTTAAAGCTTATCACAGGTCAAGTTCTGCTATAGGTCTAGTGAAAGGGTCAAGGGTGAGGGCATTGCCAAAATAAGGGGCCTAGGATGAGGCAGTAACTGCATTTCGGGAATGTCCCTTACCCATGGGCCTTACCCTTTGTAAAGCATGAGGTGAATGTTAGTGATATAAGCCTATACATACAGAGATCATGAGGTGGTATAGTATGAGTGATAGGTGACTTACACATACAAGAGGCATCTGACCAACTTAGTGGTAGGGTAAAGCCTGAGGCTTTGGGCTTTACTAGAATAAGGGATCATGCATGGTGGAGCCATGTGTGGGCCTGGAAATGCCCATGGCCAAGGGTGTGCAAAGACCTGTATGATTTTTAAAACTTTTTTGCCTATGATACCTGATAGTAGTACCCATCAAGTATCACAAGGAAAAAATTAGAAAAGGAGTGAGCATTTCAAAAAATGTAAAGCTTGTAGGAATGGGTGTTTCGTTTTCTGAAATGCTTGCCCTTCATGGATAAAAAGATACAGTGAGGAATGTGCTCTCCAACTAACTAAAAGAATCTTACAACATCTTTATGTTGTGGAAGAGGCTTGTTGTAGGTGTGAGGTGCCTCCTCAATATGTGTAACGTAGGTGTAATGGTGCCTTCTCATATGTGTAATGTGCTCTTCAAATCCACTAGGAAATTTACTTGTGTGCATTACATTTAGCTAATGCCCTGGCAGCATGACATATAACCCGGTGTAATGATGGAGGCTCACCAGTACAAGCAGGAGCTCTGCCATAGGGGTGAGCTTGCGCAGGGGCATTTCATGAGTGAAATATGCTGCTAACCTCAACAAGGTTATTACAATTTGAAGAACATATGGCATGGTGAGGGCTTTTGTTCAAAGGTTGGGATTCCCAGTTATGCATCCTTGCACAGAAATCAATTGCCGCGTTCTTGTCTGAAGACAGATCTCCACATTGTCAACCATTTGGATAAGCAATTCCCATAATTGTATGGCCTTCCTTCCATTTGCAAACAGTGACTAAATGCCAGGTGAATCACCTTTTCTTTCATTTGCACAGCAGCAGTAGAGTCTACTTGCTTGTTCCTGATGTGCATGACCCAAGAACCCGTGTGCTTCTATTGTGAAACAAACGAAAATGTTGTGTAGGGCTCTGATGGATATGGCAATGGAGATGTCTTCACATTTGTTCGCCAGAAATAAAACCAAAACTTCTAATTAGATACTTACCATAACCTTCAAGAAAGGGGAGGACTTTGGTGCATCAGAGTCTCATATGTGCAGAAACTCTACCATATTATGTAAACCTTTCAACAGCATTTTACAACTTCCAAACCTCTCAAGTTCTTCCTCAAGTTCTTGTCACAACGAGTTCTCAGATGGTGCATCTGGAATTTTGATCTTGTATCAGACATTTGGGCTCTTCAGGTACCATTGACAGGGTTATGGTTCTAAGCTCCCTAACCCGAGGGGCCATAGCACCCAAGGTATAAGGAGCTTACAACCCTAATACCCAACATAGAAGCTTCTCATGGACAAAAAGAAAACTGTTGAACCTTGTAAAAGAGACAGTAAAGCAAAAGCAAGCTGGCAAGGGGCCCTTACAGAGTGAAATACCCCCAAACTGGAGCCTTACTTTTGTTGGGCCCTTGTGTAAAACCCCAACCAGCAGCCCTTACGGTTTTTGGGCCCTTTCTAAAGTGGGCCCGAACGAGCACCCAGTTGACTCCAAACCCTAAATCGCTCAGCTCCGTTTGCACCCTCTCCTGCTTGCGCGCATACCACGTTGCTTGAATAGCGTGCACGCACAAGAGCTTGGAATGAGGCCCAAGACGACGACAGAGGACGATCTTGTGCTGCTGCTCCTGCTCTCTCTCCCTCTTTCTTTCGCCCTTTCGTAATTATTTTTTCCAAGTCTGTAACGAAATTTTGGCTCTGAGGAATTTATTTTAGCGTATCCAAGCTTGGAGAGTTTTGAGGGACCGGGCAGAGTGTGGTGGCCATGGCGCAGGCCAGGATAGGTCACAGTGTTGTTGCTGTTAGGGAGAAACATCTGGAGATGGAGGCAGGAGGAGGAGGAGGAGTAGGAGAAGAAGGAGGAGTGGAAATTGGGCAGCATGCCACAAATGGAGGAGGCGGTGAAAGGCAAACAGACGAGGATGATGATTATGCGAGATGGCAAGAGGAGATACGGCAAGCGGAGGAGGAGGCGGAAGCAATGAAGGCGGGGAAAGGCAGGCGATACCACCAGGATTTCAGAAAGCGTGAGGGGGGGGAGTCCAAGGTGCAGTGGACCATGCCTCCTGCTGTGCAAGCAAAGGACGAAGCGGAGAGGCCGCAGAGTCCACCACAAGGGGAGGAGTTCACCGATGATGATGGCACCGTGTACAGATGGGACCATTCCCTTAAGGCCTGGGCTCCGCAGGTCCGTTCCTGTTCCCTCTTCTTTCACGTGTTTTAGGGTTGGTTAAAATTTGCTTGAAGCGGGGTGGCCTTGTGTAGACAATGCTTGAAAATGCGTGAATTCCATGTGTACTTTGTGTGGGATCATGTCATTAGTTTCTCTCTTTTTGTTTCTTGGACCAGAATCTGTGGGAGAATAGCCTGTCTCTAGAAAGTTGAGGAGGTTAGAATCGTGTTTTAAGTATCAAGTGCAATTCCCGCTAGAGTGAGCTGTCTGCATCCTGATGCTCCTCTGCTGTCCTTTTCTCCCTCAGTCTTCGTCCCTGTGGTAGAGAGTTGGGTGCCAGAAGTCAAGGTGACACAAGTTTTTTTTGGTTTTTCCATGTATTGGAGTTCCGGTCTGTGAGCTTGAGTTTATGATTTCAAGGGCTCTTCTTAGTCACTGTGGTAGCTGGAATGGGTGTGTGGTTAGTTGAATCTGATGGGGTTGGAGGAGGAGGCAGGAGGGTCTTGTAGGATTGCTGGCCTATGGAGCAGAGGAGATGACATTTGTGCAAGAGGAAGAGGTCTTTCCAGCACTACCAGTGGTCATGCCAACCTATGAGGAGGATGAGGAAGCTCTCACATCTCTTCCTGAAGCTCCTGATGTGAAGCCTGGATCAAAGCGCAAGAATTCTCAAGTAGAGGAGTTGCCCAAGAAGGTGATTATTATAGCTCCAGATGCAGGTTCATGGCAAAAGTATTGTTGAATTGTATTCATTGCATGTGATTTGTTACCATCAGAGTTTGATGCATCTTTGGGCTTGCTGTCGTCCCCAACACTGAAGTTGGAGTGTTTGACGGTATGTAATACAGGAGCCCACAAAAGAACCAGAGGCATGGTTTGATCTCAAGGTCAACACACATGTCTATGTTGATGGCTTACCTGAGGATGCCACTATTGAAGAGGTATGTATTGAAGCAATGAAATGGTGTTTGTAGGTCTGGCACAACTGTTTGATAGTCTTTCTGGACTGCGCTGCTTGCAAATGTTGTTTGATAGAAGAGCTTCATGTTCAAGAACTGTTTAAACCCTGTTCGAAGGTTTGGGCATATCTAGAAGTTACTTTTGAAAAGAGGCTAATTTACACATTGCTCACAAGTACCTCATGTTTGAAACATCATGTGCTGTGACATGTCTTTTACCTTCTCATAGTTTTTAGTTTGTTGTTTGAGCATATTGTGGTCACTCACACAAGGTTGTCTGGATACTCATACTGAAATAAAATGGCAGGTGGTGGAGGTCTTTTCCAAATGTGGCCTCATCAAGGAGGTAAACCCTTAGGCTTCATTAGAGTCACTCTTTGTTGAGCTTCATACTTGTGTTTTTCCTGAATTCTTGTTGTGATTCCTTCAGAGCTCTTGGTTTACTAATGTTTCCTGGGATTGCACAGGATCCTGAGACAAAACAGCCTCGAATAAAGCTGTATGTGAACAAAGCAACTGGAAGGCAGAAAGGAGATGGTTTAGTTACATATTTGAAGGTGATTCCTGCTGCCTTGTCTCTCATTTTGATCATGTTGTCATAATAGGTCATCCAATTATGTGGGATATTCTAGTGTCCCAATTTGTGTTGTATTTCAAGTTGAACCCATGAGCTCTCCCAATGAATATTGTTAGAGCATTACCATGCATGTGACTAGCATACTGTGGGAAGGTGACATGTGGTGACTTCTCATGTGAGTCTGGGTGCAGTCTTCTCATGTGATGTCATGGTGTGCTTTGCAACAGGAACCATCAGTGGAGCTGGCACTAAATATTTTGGATGGGACCCCATTGAGACCTGGGGGAAAACCAATCATGTCTGTAACTCATGCAAAGTTTGAACAAAAAGGTGCCTTCTTAACCCTGTGTTCTTTCTCTGTTTTGGAGATGAAACATGGTCTAACAATAACAAATGAGACACTAGAGTGTTTTCTTTTCCACTTTTCCATCTGGATCAGGGTAGCACATGTACATGGGATCATTCTTTCAGCCCATGTTTGAAAGTCTCAGGGTGATGCTTGACTTCATTTCCACAAAATGAATTTACAACAGGAAGAAGAATTGTTCACATTTTGGAAGTGTGTAAGCAGGAGATGTATTTGTGAAGAAACAGCAAAACAAGCAGAAGAAAAAGAAGCTGAAGCAGCAGGAGCAAAGAGCTCTTGGTTGGGGTATGTAGATTGCCACATTCATGCTTGATCTTCTACCATTGACATTCCTTGGTAATTTGTTGGTCCACAGTTCAGACCTCATTTGTTGTTGGTGATATCTAGATTCCTGGTGAAGCGAAGCCGTTATTCTCAGTTCTATTTGTGCAGGAGGTTTTGATGATAAAAAGAGAGAGGAACCCATGACTGTGATCTTGAAGCACATGTTTACACGTGAAGAACTTCTGGTTCGATGCTTGCCCATGTTTTAAGTTGTCACCATCGCATTTCCTTGTTATCAACTGATATGGGCTTACTGAGAGGAAATGTTTCTCTCAGCCCAATTCCCAAAACATGGTCTCAGAAAGAGGGACTAGATGGATGAAGGTACTGTTGGATAGATTATGCTCCTGGAATGGAAGCTTGTTGTCCAGCTTGTGGGGAACACAAAATGATTGAAAGTACCTTCTGTTGCTTTAATTTGTGGTTAGTCATTTTCTAACTTCAAACTCAATATGTTGTTTGAGTTTCACTCAGATTCAGTGGATATGATTGTTTTCGTGCTGCAGGCTGATCCAAGTTTGGTACCAGAGGTAGAGGAGGATGTTATGGCAGAATGCACCAAAATTGGACCCATCGACAGACTTAGGGTAAGCATGTATGAAAGAAATAATGTGTAGAATGAGTACTTAGGTGCATGCAGCTGCTTCCTTGTCCACTCATACATATATTTTCATCATTGGGATTTAGCATTTACTGCTCTCAGAGTCTCAGTAGAAGTGAACCAAGTTGCTTGGAAAATGTGATGGCTTCAATTGGGAGTGCATGTCATCGCTGAAACAGGCCTGGAAGAATTCTGTCTCCCTTGCATGAAGAATGTGCTTTGAACTACATCAGAATCGGTCAGCATGTAGGTTAAACCAATCTCTCAGTAAAAAAGGTGCCTGAGATAGGTAAGTTATTTGTTTGTAGGTGTATGAGAATCACCCGGAGGGTGTGGTCATGGTGAAGTTCAAGGACAAACAGGCTGGATTGAAATGCATTCAAATCATGAATGGTCGTTGGTATGGTCCTACTCTCCTTCATGTGGAATCCACCAGGCTTTTTTGTAACTGGGCTACCACAAAACATTGTCTCTTGCTGCCCAGTAGGGAAACTATTATGGAAAAATTCAATGTGAGGGTAGATTAATTTCCAGCACAAAATTGCAGGCCTGGAGACCTGCCCCCCCTGCTCTTCCTCTTGCTTGAATCATATGGATGATGGTTCACAGCTTGATGGAAATGGCAACCATGAGACCCTTTCTGAACGTTCAATTTTTCCACAAGATCGGTCACTGAAAGAAATCAAATGTTTTTCTTTTTCTTTAAACCTGTTGAAACAAATTCTCATGACGATCTGAGGCAGCTTCCCATGTAGTGTCTGTGCTTTGAGTGCATTATGAAACATCGTTGGACAATGCTGTAAAAACCCACCTTTACTTTGACCCAAAATCCTCATTTTTGTGAAATGTTTTTGTCCAGGTTTGGTGGAAAGCAAATTGAAGCATATGAGGACACGGGCTTAGTTAATTATGCGTTGGTGCGTGATGCTGCTGAGGAGGAGGCAAGGTTGGAACAATTTGGGAAGGAGCTGGAAGCTGAATAGCAGCAGTTTTGCAGTGTTGCCAAACTCTAACCATGCTAGCTTATGCTTAATGTGATTGGCAGCACATTGAATGGCAGAGATACAGAAATGGTTTCCAGCATCCCCCTCATACAGCAAAATCATTATCCAGCAGAGCAGATGGTTGTAGAAAGTTTCTAAGATGTGCTAAAAGTTATGAGCTTGCATAGTAGTCTTTGCTTATCACTGCATCTGCTTTAAGTTGTGAGCTTGTGCAGGAAATCTTGGCTTATCACAGCCTCTGCTTTACAAGCCTTGCAGCAAATTTGTCTAGGCAGTTCCCGGGTTTAGGTAGTTCTTCTTGCGTTGATTATCCAATTTCACAATGTTGGAGACTGAGAGATCTGGTTGGCAACATTGACACAGAATGCAAAAGTGCGCCACATTTTGGATGCCTGGTTTGGTGAAGATGATGAAAATGAAGCAGATGAGAGCAAAGAAGCTGACAAGTTGTCAGTCACAAAGTGTACAATGAAACAGATTGTTGTGACTGCCAGCAAAGAAATGTTGTGTTCATTTTTCTTGTCACATTTTCAGCTAGCCACAACATTCTCTGTTTCTCAAGGTGAACAACTCAAGTTTGATGAGATCTTGCTTTTGACTATGACATGGAAAGTGAGAGCTGTTATTACCATGAGTCTGATGGATGGACAACTGATGAAAACTTGTTTAGAATGGTTTACACAACATACGTTATGTATACATGAAAGTATATGAAGATGAGAATGAACATATAATAAACAATTTACCCACATTAGTTTCACTAATTAGCACACCTTTTGTTTTGTCTCATGGTTAAAATGCACATGATTTTCAGGTCATTGTTACAGCATACTTTCCTTTCAGGTCATTGTTGGAGTGCACCATCACTTTCAGATAACTATTACCAATTCACATACAAGACATCCACCTGAAGACACTCCAGCCAGGGTCCAGCTGCATCTTCAGCATAGACAACTGATGTAGGAGTTGACCAACCTCCTTTCCAACAAACAGATGCCATGGAGGTTCTAAGTACTGAATGGTGCATCTTGCCCACAAATGAACACAAAAGGCATTTACAGGCAATGGAAGTAGTAGGTATAATCACATGCATGCAAATGGTTATGACCAGTAATATACAATTAGGGTAAAGCTTCCTTACCAGGATGACTCAATGACACCCTGAACTCAAAAGTTTCTCTATGATGATATTTTTGCTTGCCCATTGCCAAAACAATGTTCAGGGTTGTACCGAGATGGCCAGAACAAATTCACTACTTGCCAGCACACAATCTGCATTGACAGGAGGTTCCTGTCATTCATCCTCCTCTTGATCACAGCATAGGGCTTCTCAATTTCCAAAAAGGCTTTGTAGTGAGTAACACACTTCTTCTCACTGACATATTTTACTAGAAGCACTCCAAGTTCAAGACTTCTTCAATGTGCCATTCCTTTCAATGAGATGTTGAGCACAGGGTATGTAACCCTTCTGTACAAGTGTGCAAATCAAATTCCCAAGAATGTAGACATGGTGTTGCCTCTTTCTGGCAAGCCAGGTAGCTGAAGAAATCCTTTCCAAAATCTACAGGGGACATTTCCCCTCCCAGACAGACTCAATGCATGAGAGTTGAAGCCTCTTGCAGCGACATCTGGCAACAATTACTGAATTTCTACAGTTTACATCGCATGTATCACTTGATGGTTTTTGTGAGTCATCATATCTAATCGAGGCAGAGCAGTTTCCAAAAGCTGCTCTGCTCCAAATACAGTGCTGCCTAATCGAGCTGGTGGCCAGTACCGTACAATTGACCTGCCAAAAATGTTCTTTGTGGGAAGTGGTCCCCTGCAATCAAGACAAAAGAAGTAAGAATACCACAAGGCTTGCCAAAGAGGGCACCACATCTACAAATAGGATAATGTTTGAGCTAAAGCTTTTGCTGATTTGTCTGAGACGTATATAGAAATTCTCTCTCTTGCACACCTGAAATTAGAAATTGCAGCAGAGCAAAAAAGGGCACATGAGCTGAGATGGGTGACATACCAAACATGAGAGTCAAAGCTGTTGTTTCGATTATCCCCCATAACAAAAACATGTCCCTGCGGGACTTTCTGCAACAGCCACATAGCTCCTTGTGAATAATCACCATTGATTGAAGGGAATATGAGCAGACTAAATCCACCCACAAACTATTTCATGTTCTGATAGGTCAAAGTGGCAACCTCTGTAAGGACTCAAACCCTGATGGTAGATTTGAAACAAAGTAACTGCAACCACATTTTGTACACAACTAGGCCCATCTAAGTGTTAACTCCAGAGGAATGAAATGCAGTCCCCACGCTGGAAGGACAATTCCCCCAAACATGCAAACACACAGGGTGAGACCACATACAGTGAGCTTCATATCATAAGCAGCTGGTTCTACAACAAAGTCTTCACTCCTAGCGCGGCCATTGACAACAAGCTTCCCATTTCGCACCTGTCTCAAGCACAGACAGGAACTTTCCATTGACAATCAAAAATTTGACCAGCAGACTCAAGACACTCGACAGATGTTAACATGCAGAGGACACCCAGCAGAAACCAGAGCAAGAAGTACAGCAGAGGCATTACATATGCATCAATGTAACCTCTGCTCTAGAAAGTGAGCAGCAAGAGTTGTGTCTGTGTCATGCCACTCCGTACCTGGACAAGATCACCTGCTTTAGCCACGATCCTCTTGATGAACACCTCCTCAGGATTATAGCCAACTTTCTGTTACAATCAAGGCAAAACCCTGAGACCTTAAACAAGATAAATCCACAACGTACATCCCTGTGGCACACCACCTAATGAAGAACATCAGTATGTTAATGCAGGTTAACACCAATTTTGCTGACTCACAGCATATGATCTGTCCAACAGTTTGCAATGACAGGAGAATCTTACTTGCAACTATATGACGATTACTACAGATCTACCCAGTAAATAAACGGTATGGAACAAACCATCTCGCTGAGTTGTTCTCACCTGCAAAATTTGAGGAGCCTTGAATATGACAATCTCATTTACACTCGGCTTCCTGAAGACATAAGATACCTGTCATCATGCGTGTACAACACTCATAAGTGAAAGAACCCAAAACCCAGCAAATCTTTTAGCAAAAAATTTCTAGTCTTGACAAAACCCCACAAGATTGGTAATTGCCAGATGAGCTATTCAGTATACTCTACCCCATGAGACTCCTGTTCTGAGCTATCCTATTTGATAACAAAACCTCAACCAGTACATTTGATTAAGTCTTTGGTGCATCTCCAAATGTCCAGATTGCTTAAAGCAGACCTCTATTCTTTGATTTTTTTGGGTTGATGGAGCTGTGTGTACCCTTCTCCTACACTTGCCCACTAAAAGGCAACACATGGCAGTTTGGAGAGAAAGAAATGGAATTATTTTTTTAACTCTGAGAGTAACTCCACCAGTGCTCAGTACGGGACCGTGTAAATTAAAATTGAATGAAGTCAAAACATGCTGGTTTGGCTCAGCAAAATTAATTTGGCCCAGCATTTTTGCATAGTTTGCGGAGGCTGGTAAAAGGCAAAGCAAAGCCTAACACTTGCTATTGATGAACTAGATAGTTTGATTGGTCCAGGTAGGTTGCTACTAGTAGTCTACCACCTATTTGCAGTTCCAGTTTTAGTTTTATGGGCAGGGTTGGAAAATGGTAAATAACTAAACTTGGATGTGAGAAATAGTTTTGCAGGCAGAGCACCCTCAGAGATGCTCTAAATGTGAAGAGTGGACATTACCTTTTCAGCAATGATGCGATCGCCAACCTGAAACGTAGGATACATGGATAAAGACAGAATGGATCTTGGTTCTGCACCAAAGCCTGAGAAGAGCATTGACACGGCAAAAGATGCAACCATGGCCTTCCCATCCTCAGACGTGAGATGTCTCAATGGCCAGAGAGGTGCTTTAGCCTCTTCAGTAGAATCTACCCCATTGTATGAGTGGTCTAAGCGGTTATCAGTAGCATTTTTGTTGTCTCCATTGTTGCTCTTCTCCTTAAGAGCAAGGGTGGAGCCCTGGTCTGCTCCTCCATCCAGGGCACGGCCGCAAGTTAATCTCCTGGTCTTCGACAGGCATGTACCCGAAACCAAATCCGACCTTGGCAAACTCTGCACGCTCTCAATAAGTGTCTGGCTGGACTTTGCTGCTATCTCTGACACGCGTATGCCGCCACGGCAGAGTAACGTCTTCTCCTTCTGAACACTTTCTCGACAGTAAGACAATGGCGACAATTGTGGAGCATTTATCACAGCTCTAAACCTTCCGCCAGCATCTCCAATAACCTCTCCTCGCGCAGGAGGAGCAGCTTCACGAAATTTCGCCCTCCAGATATCACCCCACGGACAATAAACCTCCCTCGATGGACATTTACTCCTGCAGCTGTTCACCGTCGGCGTAGGTCTGCGGAATTCCATCTCAACACCCCCCGCCGCAGCCGCAGAAGAAGAAGAGAACCGCAACATGCGCATCAAACCCCCAGAATCAACCCCTTGCGCTCCCATCATCGTTCTCTACTACCACTTCTCACACAAGCACTCTCAAAAACACTTTCACCACCACAAAAGAATTCCTCACCACGACGACGATGACAACAAAATTACCCCTCTCCAAGTCTCATCATCGTCTCACTCCACAAAACCGAAGCCAAGACACCCAAATATCCCAACAGAAAACATGAATAGTTTACAAAGCTCACAACCCTATTCTGCAGCACAACTCTCTGTCTCTCTCTCTATGTGTCTCTTTCTCTCCCACCGAAACATGCAACCGCAAAGCATGAATGGCTTCAAAAGCTCACAAACTCAAGCTGAAGGACGATTGTGTGTGTGTGTGTCTCTCTCTCTCTCGCTCTTTCTCCAATAAAATTAATGAATCAGGACCAAAAGAGACTGTATAAAAAGGACCGAGAACAGAGAAAGGGAAGGCAGCTACCCTCCTTAGTACTGACCTGGCGTTACTCGGCCGGAGAGGAAGAAAGAGAGCGAGAGAAGAGCAGAGAGGGATTGACGCAACAGCCAGAGCTTCAGCAGCAACGACAATGGCAACAGTGACGATAGGGTTAGACGAAGAAGCAGAGGAAGTGTCCTGGTGAAGTGAAAAAGTTCCAAGCTGCCCGTTATACACTGTCCTTACCCGTTAGGGAAAAAGCAAAAAGAAAGGAAGAATGAACGAAAGAAAGGAAGAGCTGAACGAATGAAAGAACCGATGAATGAATGAATGAAACAAAGAATGAATGAATGAGAGGAACGAAAAATGAATGAATAAATGAAAGAAACGATGAATGCATGAATGAAGGGAAGAATGAATGAACTGAAAGGAACGAAATCTGAATGAATGAAAGAAAAGGAAGGAAGAGTGAATGGGAGAAGGAAGCCTGCCCAGAAAGAATCCTTATGCCCGGTGTCTGGCACATGTCTATTTGTAAGAAGGGGTTTTTTTTTCTTTTTTTTCCCAATTTTGTTATGTAGCCACAATGGTGATCCTCCAGATGAGGAATTAGCCAAATTTGGCTACAGGTTAGAGACCAAAGTTGACAAACTTTTAAAATCTTGCTATATTTTGGAAACTTATTGTCTAAAAATTTTCAATTTCAGAAAAAAAAATTCCTAGAAATTTAGGGACATACCCTAGTACCTTGGCCAGATGAACACATGTCTCTCGAATAATTAATTAATTAATCTCGAGGATTCCATTTCAACAAATGATATATTCTCAAATATTCAATCAAATTCTGTATTTTCATTAAATAAATATATTATTATTTTTGGATATTTTCAACATTTTCTGAGAATAATATAATTATTGTTGAGATGCCCCCATGTCTTACGATAATGGTAAATACAAAATTTTCAAAATATATTAGAACCTGATGGCTAAGAAAAAAGCTTCGAATTTATGGAATGTACTCTAATAGTTACATAAATCTTTGATCTCTCAATGTGTGTAGTTTTCCACCCAAAATCCATAGGAATTAGGTTCCAAGAATTGAATTTTCATTTCATATTTTATACTTATAATTCTCAATAGCTCATCATTATTTATGTCAATCTCAAATTTCCTATATTAAAAAACACATTAAAGTTTGTGTCTTCATGTCCATGTAAGGGAAAGGAGTGAGGTAGTTAGTCATTAAGGGCTCTAGTGGGATAGTTTTGAAAAAGGCATTGAAATAAATTTAAAAAAACTAATCGAATAACATACATACAAAATGGACCACTTGAAGCCATAGACTTTGTATAAATCCAAAGAATGTATAAGCCAAATAAAAATTTATAAGCTTTCAAGAGAATTATAGGTTTAAAGAAATTCCCAAGAGCATATAATAACAATTTTGTTCAAATTAATTAATAAAATGAATAAAATGAAAAATTATCAAAAGAAAGTCTTTTTTTCGGTTAGTCCTCGTAATTTGAACAAATCCATAATGATCACATGCATTGAAAAATATCAAAATGCATATATGCCATATATATATATATAACAATTATGTCCTATAGCCTTAATTTGATTGCCTCAAGCCCATTGCCTTCCCTTGGCTAAACCTCAACTATATACTAGCCCCAGAAAATATGGCTAGGGTATGTCTTAAATATTTACCAGCTGCATGTAGCACAAGTAAAAGGTTAACCAAAAAAACTACCAGTCAAAAAGGGTACTTATTGACCCTCATTATATACCTACAGGTGTATAAGGGTAAAAGATTTACCCGGCCAATGTATATACCTACTACCCGTATTAAACTTCTCTCTTGGCAAAACCCTAAACCTCCTTGGCTAAAAATTGGAGGAGGTAGATAAAAACATGTTCATTTAAAAACAAATTCAACAAAAGGGCCTTCTTATTAGGACTTTTTTCACATGTCAAAAGCCTCAAGGGCTTATTATTTATTCTCTCTTAGACAATAAATAGAGTAAATATTTAAATATTTGCACATATAATCTATGAGAACAAATAAATAATTAACAAAACCTTAACATGTGTAAATTAACATTACATGTATGATGTGATTTTTATTCACAAATTTAAATAGAATAGAAAAAAATCACACACAATTCATTATAATTTCTAGGACAAATTGTACATAAAACAAAATATCAAGTAATTGGGAGACAGTTTTTTTGGTAAATGTAAGCATTATATCTAATGACCTTTTCATTATATTTTAAAATTTTAAGAACAAAAAAATAAAAAATTAGTGGAGAGCTTTCATGCTCCCATACTTTTGCCAATTTGGTTAACATAAATGGTGATTTTTTTCACAACTTTTGTGACTAAGGTGTTGTTATTTTGTCAAGACTTACAATTTGATCAATAGTTCAAGTCTTTTGCAGGAAAAAAATAATAGTGGGTCAATTGTAAGGTTTTATTATTATTATTATTATTGTGTTGTTGTTTTGTTAATGTGTCAAAACCTAAATTACATATGTGAGGATAAATGGTTAAGCTTAAAATCAACATGGTTAACAATGTAATTTACATTAAAATATCTTAAAGCAAAAGAAGAATTATGAACACTCAAATATTTCACCATGCAAAAATACAATCTAAAAAAATCCTCTTTTAAAAATAACCAAAATGCTTCAAGATATATTATAAGTCTATAACTGATCTCGAGTTTCAACAAAAACCATAATATCATATTTCAAAAATACTCATATAAAAATAGACCTATTATTATTACCTAGTGCCACAATCCCGTAAGCTCCTATATACCCTGTAATGAATCGAAACACAATATGCTTGCCTACCCAGGCAAGGCCAAATAAATAGTAATTCTTTGCCTCCAGGTTTCTTTTTTTTCAATTTTGTAATGTAGCCATACTCATGATTTATCATCCACAAGAAGAATAGGCCAAATTCAACTATGGGTCAAAGAGGCCTAAAGCAGAGGATTCTAAAGCAGCTTGCAATTGAATTTAGTTGAATTCCAAAAGCTTTTAGAAAATACATCAGCATTCTACAGTTTCTGAATTGCTGGAATTTTCGCAACCTGCTGGAAACCCGGAACACACGATTTAAACATGACAATTCCAGAATCTTGGGACACAAAATTTTAAACCCCACAATTGCAGAATTCTAGTGATGGGAGATTTCGAGGGAGTAGTAGTAGTATATGAGCAACCTTTTTGGAATCTATTGTACCATATTGGTCCTTCTTAGACAATTCTGAAAACATTTTTTTAAATCATATGATCATTCCTCTCAATTTCCAAAGACAATTCCAGAGACACCCGCCGCCTCAATTGAAATCTATCTCACTTCTTTCCTAAGAACTACCTCCTTTTCTACTAATTAAACCTCTTTTGTGATAATCATATGATCATTCCTCTCCATTTCCAAAGACAATTCCAAAGACACCCACTGCCTCAATTGAAATCTATCTCACTTCTTTCCTAAGAACTACCTCCTTTTCTACTAATTATCTCTCCTTTTGTAATAATAATTATCCACATATTGATATTAAAAACAATTAACATGCATCTTTTCATGTCCATGCTGTTAAAATTAATTCAGATTAAATTTGACATTCACATAAATAATGACGAATAATTGGGAAAGATATTAAAAACATTAAGGGAAAAAAAAAGATGATCATCATTGAATGTGCACAATTGTTATTGTAAATGGGAAAAATTTGCCCAAAACACCACTTTACGGCGACTTCTAATAATAAACCTGGTCATTTTAAGCATGTAAGGTGGGATGCATTGGGTAGTGTACTGGTTGCCCACCCAGGACATATCTCTATTGAACCATGACCAAGAGCAAGTGAGGAACAAGCATGTGGGTCCAAAAGTAAGTAAAAGCCACACACCACACCTTTAGACACATTTCCCAATATAAATTGATCCAATAGCATGAGATCAAGGGCAAATGCAAAGAAGGGCCTCTTGAAGATGCACAGAAGAGTCCTAAGGACCCCCCCCCCACCCCCACCCCCCACCCCAGCCACCCCCACAACCCCCACACCCGCACAGCCCAACACACACCACCCACCAAAC
>Ga0116231_10005967_pt1 | contig 23629 bp, 12 predicted proteins | sample S1TSphgellanicum_2_FD_89695 | JGI IMG/M metagenome (GOLD analysis project Ga0116231, IMG submission 89695) | Host-associated microbial communities from peat moss isolated from Minnesota, USA - S1T2_Fd - Sphagnum magellanicum MG | ecosystem: Host-associated > Plants > Peat moss > Unclassified...
AAAATTTTTTATAAAAGAAAAAAAAAAAAAAAAAAAAAACTGGGATTTATTTCTAGTGGCCCGCGCGCCAACTACTCCCTGGGGATTAACTTTTCAACCCCCCCCCCCCCTTCCCCCCCCGGGGTAAAAACACAAAGCCAGAAACACGCTGCGAAAGGAGACAAATTCACTCACTATTGGAAAGTTACTGCGTTCCAACCGGGCGGTGAAAAGTGAAAACGCAGGTTCGTCGTCGTCTTCTTTTTCTTTTTCTTCTCTTCTTTTCTGGACTCCGCCATCGCCGTCTTTGTTTTGTTTTCTTCTTAGCTTAGAAATCGCCCGCTGCTGCTGCCGCTGCTGCTACTGCTCCTCCTCCTCCTCCTCCGCCATTCTCAGAACGGAAAATTTCTCGACAGCGGGGGGAGATTTTTTTGTTCAAGGAATTACAGAGTTGCCGAATAGATTGTCGACAAATCAAGTCACGGGGAGGCAAGAAATGGAGGAATAAAGCCACCCGGCAACAAATCGAAATAGGTTGGAAGAGTGGGAGAGGGAGAGGGAGAGTTTGGAGTGCGCAGGGGATCAAGAAGAAGTTGCGGCGAGAAAAAAAGATTGCGGAGGGAACAAGAAGGGTACGTGTAAGAGGGGCTTTGTAAAGCTGTCGACGAACAAGTCGCTCGCAGGTGCGGCAGTTCTAAGGGTAAAGGAGTAGACCAGGCGAGGGGAAGGAAGGAAGGAAGGAAGGGGACGTCATGGACGGAGAGCTTTGGGCCGCGCGTATGTCGAATTCCAAGCGTCATCACAATCTCCAGCCTTCACACTCCGCGCACTTAGGTATGTAATTCTGTTTTTCCTTTTCTTTTCTTTTCTTTTCTTTTTGGGGGCATTAATGCTCAGTTAGGTTAAACAGGATAAGCATGTGAGAATCATCAGGCAGGCATGGGAGGATGCGGATGCTTGCAATTTGTGATGCGTATAGATGTGGAGAAGAATGAAATCACGCGGAAATAAATCTAGGGTTTCCTGCAATTGCCAAAACGATAAGGACAAAGTCCCAGTCTCAGATTGCATGACCTGATAGTTTCTTTTGCCCAATAGGATGCCATTAGGTCTTGAGAACTGTGAACCAGAATCTAGTTCACAAGCATCCTTTTTGGGCTGTGGATGTGTGCACAGCCTGGCCATGCACTAGCTGTCTGCTCCATCACACCAACTTGAATTTTTCATTTGTGTTGATTGTCTCCCCTTTCCTTTTCTTTGCTGTTTCCCAGTAATTGGCTCATTGTCCCCTTGTGTGGTTGCTGAGAGGAACTTCGACCAGCACAGAGGTGATGTCTCTGTCTCTGGGAATTGCCCTGAATTGTGATTGTTCTCTGTGGTCACAACGATTAAGGTTTGTGGATGTGTGGTGCAATGGAAGTACTTCTCTTTTTCCATACAAGAACTGTTGCTTGATTCATTATTGGTTCTTATGGTTTATGGTGTGCAAAGCTTGATCTCAACATGTTCTAGGTATGATGAGATGACAGAATGGAACTGTGCAGTGAGGCTACAGTCTCTCTACCTGTGCTTTAGGCTACTGTTTGGGCAGTGAAGTCATTCGAAGCAGAGTTCTTGGAGCTCTCACAGAGTGCAATTCTTCTGAAGTTCAGGATATGACTATGCTTTGATTGTCCCGATATGTTTGTGTATTTCAGAGAAAATAGTTTGCACAAGGGAGTTCATTGCTTTCTGACAGATGAAATGTGTAAGTGAATTTGTGGGTAGTTTACAGTGCCTGACTTCATCAAGTTCTGTCTTTGTGAAGGGCTATCATTGTTCAATCTGCACCTCTGTTCTTTTATTAACTTCTCTATCCTTCAGGGTTTGGGTTTCCTCTTTGCCCTGTTCTCTGATATGTTATCAGAGAAGGAATCTGTATCACTTGATAATTTTGTTACCTCTTTGTTCCATTCTCGTTGACTTAAATTGAAAGTGTGAAGAATTTCTCAGTACTGATGAAAAGATCTTCATGAAGAGTTGATCTGCTTGTACCCCCCCCCCCCCAATTATGCTTTTTGTGCAATGCTGGAAGCAGCTTCAATTGTTTGAGATCCATTACTATCAGGATTTGAAGCAATGTGGTCACTCTTGAGCAAGTGAAATTGTTTTGAAGCTGTGTTTTAAAATCTCTCTATAGTGCTTTTGTTGGAACAACAGAGTGATACAGAAATGAAACAGATGAATGGGATTGATGCAGTTGGGGAAATGATTGAAAATCAGGGTTGATAGTCTTTCTTATGCAAACATTTTTTTCATGAGAACTGTTATTGGTTTGCAGATCGACATGTTAACCTTGATGATGTGGATGGTGATGAGGATGTGCGACCTGACTTCTCTTGCCCATACTGCTATGAAGATTTTGACATCACATCCCTGTGTGCTCATCTTGAAGATGAGCACTGCTTTGAGTCTAAGCCAGCCGTAAGTCAATTTCCATCTAGTAGCTATGCTTTTCATCCCTTCATTGTTCGAGTTGCAAGGATCCCTTTGACATCCCTGGGCTTATCTATTTGGTACCCAGCATTTTGCTCAACTGGCTCATTTGATTGCAAGATTCTTTGCAGCATTGGTGGAGTTAGTATGTTCTTTCAAAATAATGTTGTTACTGGCTGTCCAGAATTGCTGCCTGCCTAGAGTACTTGAGATCACAACATGATTTTCTAATTGGTAGGTAGTGTTTGCACTGCTGCCTGCATAAAGTCTTTGCAATGGTATCCTGTAATCTGGGATAGATCTTTGCAAACTTTTCCATGGAAACCAGCTTTGGTTCATACAGGCTCTATGCTTTTTAGAACTGTGTACTGGGGTCATCTATTTAAGTTGCATTTTGGAGCTAAATGGGGTTGTTTCTCTGATGGTTTTTTCCACAGATATGCCCAGTTTGTGCAGCAAAGATAGGAACAGACATGGTGGGCCATGTCACACTGCAGCATGCCCATCTTTTTAAGATATCCTTTTTGATTGCAATTATGTTCTTATTTTCACTTGATGCCTTATGAGGTCTGCAGTCTGAGATGCCGAGCCATGAGAATCTGAGAGAAGAGAGAAGAGGAAATTTTCATTTCATCAATGTGGAATGTGTGGCCTTAACGGCTGCTTACATGCAGCGCCGAAGAAGATTTCGAAGGGGAGGCACACCATCAAGTGCCACTCTTTCACTTCTGGGCAAAGAACTTCGTGAAGCACATCTACAGGCCCTCTTTGGGGGTGGCACATCCCGCATAGGCTCCCTGGGCACCACTGCTACTGACCCCCTCCTCACCAACCTGGATTACAGCCTCCCCATTTCTGAGGCAGAAGATACCCCCAAATCAAGTGTAACAATTGATACTCCTTCCAAGCCATTGACTTCAATCCATCAGCCAAGTCCCAGGTTGAAGCTCTCTCTTTCCTCTGCCAGAAGTTCTATATGGGGATTAGCACTGTGAAGCCTTGCAAGTATAGTCACAAAGAGTAACTGTTTTTGGGAGAACCCCAAATGGTCGGAGAGACCAGAAACCAAGAGACAATATCCACACTGTGCTTATGTCTGTCTGTGATCCTCCTCCAAAACCACCAGTTCTGCTCTCTGGAGTAGGTTTGGTGTGCTGTTTGAGGTCTGAGATTAACATTTATAGGATGAGAGTGGACGCAAACATGTTTGACAGGAGACAGATCACATATTTCTGTAGAACACCCAGAGATGTGGAGATTCTTGGGTTAAAACACACCTATACATCCAGGTTCTAGCCAATTGAAATCACTATTTAAGTTTCTTGGCTGGGGTGAGCTTTCACAAGAGGTGGTGTTATCTTGTTATCTCTCTGCCCACATTTCTTCAAGGAAAACTGGCTGCAGGGCTTGGCTTTGCATAGGCCTACTGACCAAAGTCTTGCAATAGTACTGCAAGCTGTACAGTCTCTCAAAGCAACTGAAGTTGCTGGTCTGTTATAATAAGTATTACATTGCATTAAGTGCTGGAGCAGGTAAATGCAATGTCAAGAATATGTGTTGATAAAGTTTCCTGGATTTAGTAATTCTTATGGTATTGATGTTCTCGGTTTTCTGTGGCAGTGCGGATGCCTTGTTAACAGCAGAGGAGCGAGAACAGAAGTCAAAAGATGTTGCACTCCGTGTCAAGTTTATGCAACAACTAGTGCTCTCAACTATATTTGGTGACAGTTAATCCCCCATTTGTGCATATGTACAATATGCAGCTCAAACTTAGGGCATCTGCCACCTAGGTTGGAGTCATCAGACCACCTCTTGTCAGCAAAGGATGCTGACATGTATCCTTGCTTCCCACATTTTCTTGTGGTCAGTGTCAAGGATTTGTACTAGTGCAATGTCATAACAGCAAGAATTTCTACAGGCTTTGGGCACTTGCCTGCATTTGTAGGGAGAACTGGAACTTGAGCTTTTCTGCACTTGGGAACTCTTAGGCCAAGAAAGTTTGTTAATGGAAATGGGGACAGGTTTGGGCTTATATATGGGATGCCAGTTGGCCAAATCAAGATAAGGTCATATAACATTCTCAGTGCACTTCAGTCAAGGGATGTCAGATGCAAACTCTGGAATGTTCTTGGCATCTTGTGTAAAGTTGCATGCAACTATGAATCTTGTTCTTTGTTCTTGGTGGTAATCAGCTTTAAGTTCCATTCAGATGTTTTAGTAGAGCATGATTCCTGAGTTGAATTCTTTACTGCAGTTTTGCCAGGTGGTTCCACTTAGATATCAGTTGCATTCCTCATAACAGGGCTTCTCTTTGTGGTTTTCAGTTATGAGAAGATGTTCAATTCGGGTTACTTGTGTGAGTTTAAATTTTTCTGATCTCCAGATTGTGCATTGCAAGATTCAATGGTGACAGTTCTTTGTGGCTAAAATCCAAGAGACATTTTAAGGGTGGCGGGGATGTATGTGACAACAGAAGCTCGACAGGGTCTTGAAGTTGCTTTATGGCCTTTTCCTGTTCTGCTCGAAGTAGTAGGCAAGAGTTCTTGACACCCCTCTTGTGACTTTTGAGGACTGCCGCATTATTGTGTTATGTGTGAGCCTCTCTGTTCAGCAAGCAAGGTTTTTCACAATTGTGCAGAGGGTCCTGATTTCCATTCTTTACATTCATGACGTCTGTGCAACAGAGACTACTTTGGCCATTGGTTCAAAGGAGCAGAATGATATGCTCAATCAATCTGGCAGGTTATGGGTTGAGGGGCACTTTTCAGGGGCTGTTAATTGACCACATCACAAGTAAGCTTCTGAGGTTCTGCAGTGTAGCCAGTACTAAACATGTGTTGAGTTGCTTGCATGTAGAAATACTTCTATCTCACATGCCTTTCAAAACTGTCTTGATGTAGAAGTGGTGAGACACCCTTTCTCACATTAAACCCATTTTCAGGCACAGTTTCACATCTTGGAATAAAGTGTATCCATTGTTGATTCCATTCTTCCACTTCTTCCAGTCCTTAGAATAATTGACCACAAGTATGCAACACTGAAGTCTCTACCCACACCCAATGATGATGCTTTGTGCTATCAACTTCTAGTGTGCCAGGGGGGTTCACTACCATTGCACTAATGGGTACTAAGCTTTTGAGAAGCTTGTGTTTTTGGCAGTTCCCTTCTTGTAGGGATTACTCTTTGGTTTCACAATAGTTTCTCCAGAGGTTTTGTTCAAATTTTGGGGGCTGTTTTTAATCCATCTGTATCTCTCTATGAGTTTCAAACTGCCCAGAGGGAAGACTCTTGCATCTGCAAAGGTTTTGGGTTTAAATTTTGCGGATTGGTAGATTTTGTAATTCTAGTATTAAATTCATTAGATCTAGTAGATGACAACAGGATGGTATTGCACTTAAAATGGTGGAGCAGTTAAACCGAGAAGTTAATTTTGGATTTGTTACTGTGTTCTGGGCTTAGCTGAGAATCCAATTTTAATCTGGAGTTTTTAATCTACTACAACCACCAAACAGGAAGATTATATCAAGTCATTTAATTTTCTTTCAATCAAATCAAGAGATCAAAATGTTATAGTTTTGAATTACAAGCTGTTCATGCATTTCCATTGGATTTAGAGCTGCTAAAATTTTTGCTTTAAAGTATAAGGTAAGGATCTAGGAACACCTTGCAATAACAACCCATTGTGAGGCAGGTGTCGCCAAGAAGGATATTGAGGGCAAGTGCTACCATATTTTCAAGCTTCTTAAATTGTAGAATTCAGATGTTTTGTAGGAATCCAATGAAAATGTGTTTCAAACACAAAATAAGAATTCAAAGGTTGATCTTTGTAAAAAATATATATATTAAAATTGTGTTTTTATCACACGGACTATAGTTTACAATGGAGCATTTTGTCATGAATTTTTTATGTTTGAGCGTGTGCATATTTTTTTCCTCCTTTATTATGAGTCCTGACTTGCACCCATTTGAGGTGTTATACAATAAGTGATGTTCATCTCATTATGTGTGTATTGTGTGAAACAAAATGATTTTTAAAAATTAGTGAACCCAAAAAAAAAGATATTATATTTTCTTTAATTTTTTTTTTCTTTTTGACTAAAAAATTGTTTTGATATGTGTTTTGATAAGTTGATTAAGCTTTATGCATCACATTATTACTATAAAAGCATAAGTCATATAATATGTACCCACTTATACCTTTACAAGTATGTTTTAAATGACATGGGTATCTTTTTCAAAAGAGGAAAAGAAAACCTAAACACTTAAAACGTATCTATTTTTTTAACTATCTAAATAAAATGAAAAAGTAAGAACCATTTGAAGATCCAATAATCCAAAAGAAAAGTCATCAAATAGTGGATGATTTCTTTTTAATAATATCATTTTTAAAATTCACATAAATAATATTTTTGTTATCACATAAAATCAATCTTTAACAAAATTGAATATACATGCAAAATGTTGTTTGATCATTGTTACAAAATTGTGTACACAATATGAATAAAAGAATTAAAATAACTCCATACATGTCTTGTAACAAATCAATGGTTGCTAACAATTTATTAAGATGATGACATGTTGAACAATCCAAATTTGTTTATCATAAATATATAGAAAGACCTTTGCATGAATCTTCTATTGAAAAAATGATCAAGTTTGTGATCTTTTCATTGGTTTTTTGGAGATTCATTAGTTAAAAATTAAATTTGAAACATCATTAATTATATAAGCAAATCATGACCAACATTGTCTTTATTATAAATGTCATTGCTTGATGATAAATCTTAACAAACTTACAATATAAGAATTAATGAATTTTTTATGTATGAATTTTAAAAAGTTTTGCAACTTATGAACTTTTATAGTAATTATTGACATTGTACAAGAGGATAGAAAATGAAAATGCTACCATAGAACAAGCACAACTTCATGAAATCAAATCATTTTAAAACTCATTTGGTGTTCCTCGACCCTTATGCAAATATCATTTACTAAAAGATTACAATCCATCTTGTTTATTACATAATTTGATGTACATGGATGTTATTTCTATATATTTAATCTACTTATTATTGTAGCACTTGGCATCTTTAACACTAATTATATTAATTGTAAAAAAAAATTGTAATTTTTTTTTAAAAAATTCAAAGAAATGCTTTTGGTGAAAGAAAGTAAATAATCTTCTAAAATATTAATGAACAATTTTTTCTTGACATGAAATATTCAAAAATTCACTAGTTATTCCACCCATGTTTTGAAACTACCTTTGTATTACAATAATTGAATGTATTTTTAAATTTCAAAAATATTACAAAAATTTATTAAATCATGTGTGATTTCTACATCCTATGAATATGTTATAAACATTCCAACTTTCTCTCAATGTCTATCATGTAATTGAATTAAATGCTTGGGGCAATGAATGACTTGCCACCATAGAAGCTTTATAAGAGAACAAAATGAAGAAAAAAAAGGTAACAAAGAATAGGAAGAATCAAAATAAATGATCCAATTCATGGTCAACACACCAATGCTTGCAAATTGGATTCAAATAGAGATGGGCAAGACATTTTTTTAAACCATACAAGTTGATCACAACAAAAAATTAATTAATTATAATCTTTTTCCATTTGTTATGTAGTTGAACATGTTCAAAGTTTAGCATTTGACTTCAAATTTTATATTTTTCAAATATTTAACATTTTGGTTAAATCAATTACATGTTAACTATAAATCACATTTTTTAAACTTATTATCATTATGTATCACATCAAGGTCTTGAAATTTTTGAAATATTTTTGTGCATGTTGTTATTTTTAAATGCATGATTCACATTGAAATTCATTTTTGTTTCGCCTTTTCATTCAACAATTACATTTTCAAGCTTAATGATCTATTAAATAATACATTATTTAGGTTTTGAAACATGAATCTGCAATTATAATTGAATTTCCGAACCTACACATTATGATTACAAATTGCAAAAGTCCTAAATTTCAACATTCGCTTTCATATGAAAAAAACAACATGTATTAATATATTTTAATCCAATAAACTACACTTTATATCCATACATTCCTTAATGAATTTTAATATTTTTTTAGTTTTCATAATGTTCACAACTCCAACAAATGATAACATTAAATTGTTTAGCATGTAACTTTTGGTTTGTACTAAATTTTTTTTTAAAAACTAATATGAAATTCCATTGTGATTTTTAAAATTTTAACTGAATTTCATAAATTTTTTGGGGTATTTTCAATTTAGTAAATGGTTTTAATAAAAATCAGGAACAATATAATAATTTTACATTAATTATGTTTCGTTAATTAAATATAAATAATATTATTTTAATTAATTTCGACTTCAAATTTGTAGTAATATTTTAATGGTCACCTTTTAATCCAAACTTAAAACATATTTATTCAAACAACATTGAAAATTAGATATCCATTAGAACATTTTATTAAATTTGACAAATCTACATTATTTTCATCAATGTTATGTTTATGAAATTAATTAGACTTAGTAAACTCAATCTAAACATTAAATTCTTTAATATAATGGGAGATGACATATTAGGGGTTTTTTAATATCACCTTCACACATGAATTGGGTTGGACATTTTATTTCGCCCCTTCTAACTACCTCATTTGTGGAGTCTAATTACCCTTTTTCCCCAATCAATTGAAAATAATTTCCTTGATTTTTTAAAGAATTATTGGGGACCTGACCCTCCCCCTCCCTCCCAACCCCCAAAATATTTATGAAGAATTAGATTAAAACATGTTAATTCATGTTAACCTAAGGTAATTTTGTTAACATCTTCTTGTTATTCAACTTTGAAATGTGTGTTTAACATCCCATACCCAAAATCACAAGTATCCTAATTCGTACTTAAATTGAAACATGTTTATTGACTATATTGGCTAATGATTCATGTAGAACCTATACTATGTGGAAGCATATGCAGTTGGCCCAAATAATTTAAATTAAAAAAAAATTCTGTCAATTATTAAGTTTAGTTTGAAAATGGATTTTAACCCAAGTTTCAACACATAAAAACCTATCATGCTTATCCAAGGTGTTCCTCCCAAGTATATTCAATTAAATGGTAATCCAACAATGTATAGGTCTAGTATGTACCACTCCTATTGAGAAGGTTGGGTTTCTAATGTTGAAGTTTTCTATATTTACATATAACATTAAATAGATAAATAAATACACATATTTTTAATATAAAAAAAATAGAACTTAATTTTCATTGGAAATATTATTTTCAAACCAAACAACTTTAACCTTAAGATAAAAACATTCACCTACCAAATGTCTCTAGTTAAATTTTGGATCGATGGGATATTTTGGTTCAAGGACAACCTAAGCTTGGTCAATGACAAAAATACATCTAAACATGGCATAAATAGGAATGTCAAACCAATGCATGTTATGCAATGTCAATAATATAGAACATAGGGTTTCATAAACTCACATTTCATATTTCCTAGGTGGCTTCTTGTCATTCAATGGGCAAGTGAAATGTGAAGCCAAGGAGTTAGGGAAAGCTTGGAATTAATTGTTATTTGTATGTGAAAAGTTTGTTGGTGGATGGTTGTTGCTTGTGTTGATGACCTTGGATAAAAACTTTCAATATTGTTACAATAAATATTTTTAAAATTTGACATTGCTCAACTCCTTTGTTTTGAAAATCATGGAACAATGTTTAAATGTGATCTACCATTTCAACCAAGCTAAATTTTCTTCTTGATATATGAAACCAATATTGAAATCGGCTAATGATATCAAAACTTCAAAACTTGCAACTATTGTTAATATTGAGAGTTTACAAGTTTACACCAATCATTAAAGTATTCATATTAGCTTGGTATTTAATTTGTAATTTTCTCAACCTCTTAAGACTAATTGGCAATGATCTTTCAAGATTTTAGATATATAAACCTTAGTGATTTCATTACAAATACAATACACAAAATCGTTTAGCCAAATTCATATTTTGCTTGGATGATTGCTTACAAATTGTGACAACTAACAACTTGCAAGGCATTTTGAAAAACAAAATGCCTGCACCTATGAACATTCCATTTTCCAAAATGTTCATGTCTTCTTTTCTTTTCGCAATACTCCAAAAATGCCCATTGGGTGTCATGGGAACATATTAAAAATTTAATGGCCTTTTAACACACTTGACCAAAGGCGTTATCACAATTGAACCCACCTCAACTCCACCTCATGTGGGCCCTTATTCCAATAAAGGCCTATGGTTGAGGGATTACCTTACAACTATTATCAAGCCAACATTAGTCTATAGTCTATAGTGCCAAGATTTTTTTCTTTGGTCAATTTTGTGATGTAACCAAACTAACAATCATCAACAAGAAGATTTTGTCAAATTTGGTTACAGACTAGATATGGACATATAAAAACTTAAGAATCATTTATAATGTGCTACATTATCTAAACACTTACATTCATATTTGTTAACAAATAAAACATGTCACAATAATCATGTTAAACAATCAAACACATATGTAATGAGCTGGAATGAACTAGCACCCACTAGTGCACCAATTGGTTGTTCTGACCATAAGATGGGCTATGTTTTTTCATTCAGTTCCTGACCTTGTGTTGACCCAACACTGTACCAATCAACCTTTTTGGGTTGTTGACCTTTGACCCTTTTTATTTTTTGGGTGTTTGTTTTCCCAACCCTAACCTTATTACCCTCCAATCTAGTCACCCTAATTCCCTAGCTACCCTATTGACTTAGCTACATTATTGACTTACATCTTGATGTTACCTACCAACCCTTTACCTATATGCCCTCTATTTTTTTAATGGTTAAACCTATTTCTTGGCTAAACCTTTGTCTTTTGACACAACTTCTAACTTTTCTTAATTTTTTTTTTCTTTGGCACAACTTTTAACTTTTCTTCGTTAAACCTATATATTTTGACTAAACCTTTTCCTTTGACACAACTTTTAACTTTTCTTAGTTAAACCTATATCTCTTGGCTAATTTTTTTTTGTTAAACCTATATATTTTGGCTAAACCTTTTCCTTTTGACACAACTTTTAACTCTTCTTGGCTAAACCTATAGCTCTTGGTTAATCCTTTTCCATTTGGCACAACTTCTAACTTTTTTTGGCTAAACCTCCATTTCTTCATGATTAAATGTTTACATGTTGACAAAATCTTTATATCTTCTCGACAAAACTTTCTTAACAAAACCTCTATATTTTCTTGGCTAAACCTCTACCTTTTGGGAAAAATTCTAACTTTTCTTGGCTAAACCTATATCTTTTGACAAAACCTCCATCTATTCATGGTTAAACCACTACATATTGCAAAAATTATATATATTATTGACTAAACTTTTACTTTTTGGCAAAACTTTAACCTCTTCCTAACTAAATTTTTACCTTCGAATAAAACCCTTATATATTCATGGTTAAACCTCTCACTTGGAAAACCTTTGAACTCTTTTTATTTACACTTTTACATCTTGACAAAACCTTTATCTTTTTTGGGCTATATTTCATTTTTTAGTAAAAAAATTATTTATTCTTGATTAAATTTCTAAAAATTGGAAAAAAAATAAAAATCTTCTTAGCGAAACCTATACCTCTTAGCAAAACTTCCATCTCTTTGTTCTATTTGGCTAAAGTTCTATTTGTTGGTAAAATCTTCATCTTTTATTGGTTAAATTTTTATCTTTTGGAAAAACTTTTATTTCTTCATGGCTAAACTTATACCTATTGGCAAAACTTTTACCTTTTGACAAAAAATAAATAAAATTGAATTAAACTAAAAACTATTTTTTCAACAAAATCTTTTAACAAAAATTTTGGCTACCCTATTGACCTAGCCATCTTATTAATGTAATTACATTATTGACCTAATTTTTTCCTTATTTGTGTACATTACCTACTTATCAATTACAAGATGCAATTGTTTACCACTATATGATATACAAAATATGAAGGTATTGCACTAAATGAACTTACAACCATTTTAATCATATTTGACCCCTTGATGTCAATAAATGGTAATTGTGAATGCAGATCTTGCACATTTGATCAACTTTTATGACCCACACAAAGGTATTACATATTTTTATAGTTATTGTTATAAGCTAAAATAGTTGAAAATTCAATAATAAAATACAATACCCACATACGAAAACAATGTCATTTCAAATACAATACATTTCAATAATTATTACATAATTTGTGACCAAAATGCAAGCATTTTTTTCATTTGGATTCTTATTCAATTTTTAAATTATTTTTTTGTCTGTTTTTCTTTCTATATTTTTTTTCTAATTTTTTTTACTTTTCCCCTTCTAAATTTTCTTTTCTTTTTTCTATTTCTAGATTAATTTTCTTCTATTATTTATCACAATTAATTTTTTTCTTCAATTTTTTTAAATTTAATTTTCATCATTTTTTTCATTGAACATGCATATTTTATGCCCAACATTTGGGTATATTGCACAAACCATCCAAAAAAACCAATTGGCATTTTATGCTCAAATGTGGGTATTCCAAAATCATTCTAACAAAACTAATGTTTATTTCATGACTATTATGCAAGTATTTCACATTGAATTTTATGTTTTTGAAATTCTTTTAATGCAATAATGCAACATTGTAATATGTTTCAAACTCGTATTTTTAAGGAAAATTTCAACAAAATATTAATGCAATGCCCAAATTCAAAACATGCAAACATAATATAAACACGAGGTTATAATTACAATAAGACAAAACTTGTAATTATTCAATGCAAATATCACATCTATCAAAACTCTAGGAAATGTCCAAAAAATGGAAAACATGAACTCCATGCCATTGTTTATGCCAAAAAAACCTAAATAAGATATGCATGTTACTTTCTAACTTCAAGAAACCCTTATTTAAACCTATTTTCATTAGCCACCATGTCATGTGTTCATCAATAAATTGTTGTAACCACCTTAATAACATGCTAATGAATGTAAAGTTGATAGTGATATAGTTGGAGTTGAATGGCATTGGTTACATATTGGTATTTCATAATTACTCAAAATTTGCATCAAACACATGATACATATTAATATGCAAGTTTGAAAAATGTGAACCAAACTCCCAAAAAATTACATGGGTATGAACATATATAGTATGTTGGATTTTTAAAAATAAGAAAATTGAAAAAAAAACATAAAGGAAATAGAAAAAAAAAAACTTCATCTTTTGGAATTTTAAAGACCAAAAAAATGAAAAATAAGGGGGAAACAAAGAAATATTTAGGACAAACATAATAAAAGAAAAAAAATCTTCTAGCATTTAAAACACAGAAAAAATGAAAATATAAGGCAAAAAGATCCAAAAAATCTTCTTATTTTTTAAAAAAACAAAAAAATAATAATAATCAAAAGTAAACAAGAATTAGAATTCTTTTTCTTGGATTGAAAAAAAACAAGAAAAAACAGGAAAAAAGGGAAAAAAAACAAACTTCTTATAGAATTTTTAAAATAGAAAAAAACTAGAAAAACATAAAAAGAAAACGAAACCATTCTTTGTCTTCTAATTTTTTTCTTATCATATTTTTTAAGAAAAAAATTCCATTTCCTTATCTTTTATTTTTTTATCTTCTTCTCTTTCTTTTTCTTACTTTTCCTTTTTGCTTATGTTCTTAAACCAAAATAAAAACAAACAAGGAAAAGGGTATAGGCATACCCAACGTGATGTGCATAATTAATGATGATGTAATAAGTAGTGGCTACGAGCATAACAATGTGATTTTAAAAAAAAATTGCTTGAAGAAGGAAAAGGAAAACAAAAAAGAAGGAAATGATGAAGAAGTTGTAACAATAGAAGAAAAACAACTAAAATAATAACACAAATGATAAGAAGGAAAGTCTATCACACAAACAAAAGAGAAAAAGAAAACATAATAACAATAGAAGTTTAAAAAAAGGAAAAAAATGATGAAGAAAAAGCTACAGCAACAATGGAAGAAAAGAAGATGGCAACAAAAGAGAAGAAGAAAGAAAGACCAAAGAGGATAATGGAAGAGAAGAAAATGACAACATAAGAGAAGAAGAAAGAAAGAACAAAAGAGGACAATGGAAGAGAAGAAAATGACAACATAAAAGAAGAAGAAAGAAAGAACAAAAGAGGACAATGGAAAAGAAGAAAATGACAACATAAGAGAAGAAGAAAGAAAGAACAAAAGAGGATAATGGAAGAGAAGAAAATGACAACAAAAGAGGAGAAGAAATAAAGAACAAAAGAGAACAATGGAAGAGAAGAAGAAAAAAAGAACAAAAGAGAAAAAGAAGAAAAAAGAGGTGGGAAAAAAAGAGGGGAATTTTTTTGAAGTCTAAGGGAAGGGCGGGCCCATGAAAACAAAAGAAAAGAAAACCCACCTCAATGTTTGGTCTGGTTTAGGTTAAATGGTTTGGGTTCATCCCAAAACAACCTCATCCATAATTGGTGCATTGGTGGGTGTTGGTTCACTCGGACCCACAGTGAACCAACATTCACCAATGCACCATCCACTGGATGTTTGTTATTATTCAATTGTGGATGAACTTCAAATGAATTGTTATTCAATTTCACTTTGGTAACCAATTATATAAAAAATAGGTTTCATATATAGGGTGATAGATACAAAAATAGATAAGTATTAAGTACATAGATGGTTTATACATAGGTAAAAGTTGTTTTTATTACCTACTTACTAACAACCCACTAGCTATTGGGGGTTATAAAAGGCAATTGAGTTAATCACCATGGTTAATTAAAGAACTAGAACCCAACAAAAAATGTTTGCTCATCATTTACCATCCATGCTCCATGATGCACTGATGGGTGCTAGTTCATTGTGGCCCATATATGTTTTCAACCATGTTCATACTATAATTATGGTTAAGACATGTTTAAAAATATCTTGAACTAAACAATCTTCATATCAATTTTGATACCTTTTATATTTAGACTATTTACATTGTTGGAACCTAAAATCTATTGTAAAAATTTGGCCATGTTTAATTTTTTTGGAAATTTGGTGAATTAGACCTGGCCTTTTTTTTTCCACATGAAAAAATCCTTTGTATGTCCAAATTGTTGGATATCAATTTCCTACCAAGTTACTTAAGTTATTTTTACCAAATTATTATTATTATTTGAGACATTTATGTTACATTCATATACTTTTGGGACTTTGAAATATGTTAAGTAAGTTTACTTAAATATCTCTAGTTAAGTTTATGTTAAAATATTTTAATGCATGAGATGATAGCCTTGTCCATGTACCTTCTAAGGTAGGTAACATTTGTATGAGGTGTTCACCTCCTATATAGGTTAGGCAAGAGCTTGGGGATGGATTGCAAGTTTGTAGCGACGTCTCTGTGATCCTAAGGTTGGGTGGAGAGCTCGTAGTAAAAATCAATGGTTTTATCATGTTTAGTCTTTGTGATCCTAAGGTTGGGTGGAGATCTCGTAGTAAAAATCACTGGTTTTATCATGTCTAGTCTTTGTGATCCTAAGGTTGGGTGGAGAGCTCGTAGTAAAAATCAATGGTTTTATCATGTCTAGTCTCTATGATCCTAAGGTTGGTTGGAGAGCTCATAGTAAAAATCAATGGTTTTATCATGTGTAGTCTCTGTGATCCTAAGGTTGGGTGGAGAGCTCGTAGTAGAAATCAATGGTTTCATTGTGTCTAGTTTTTGTGATCCTAAGATTGGGTGGAGAGCTCGTAGTAAAAATCAATGGTTTTATTGTGTCTAGTCTCTGTGATCCTAAGGTTGGGTGGAGAGCTCGTAGTAAAAAATCAATGGTTTTATCATGTCTAGTCTGTGTGATCCTAAGATTGGGTGGAGAGCTCGTAGTAAAAATCAATGGTTTTATCGTGTCTAATCTTTGTGATCCTAAGGTTGGGTGGAGAGCTCGTAGTCAAAAATCAATGGTTTTATCGTGTCCAGTCTGTGTGATCCTAAGGTTGGTTGGAGAGCTCGTAATAAAAATCAATGGTTTTATCATGTGTAGTCTCTGTGGTCCTAAGGTTGGGTGGAGAGCTCGTAGTAAAAATCAATGGTTTTATCATGTCTAGTCTATGCGATCCTAAGGTTGGGTGGAGAGCTTGTAGTAAAAATCAATGGTTTTATCATGTCTATTCTCTTGTTGATTGATCCATTGTCAATTTCCAACACAAATCATACATTTCAGGTTGAGAAAAATCTGAAAAATTGTCCCAGAAAAAAAGACCACCTCTCCATTTTATTATGGCTACCTTATACCCTATAATCGTTCATTACTTGTGTGCGTAATATGTGCATTGTATTATTATGAATGTAAAAAGTTAGGTGTGTTTTGTCAGGCCAGGTTTCGTCCAGGCGTCTTTCGGTTGTAATCTGCACAAGCGGAGGGATCGCTGCAAAATCCTGGAATGCTCGAGCAAGTTCTGGTTTCTTCAAGGCTTTGTTATCTGCACAAGGACATGGGGAGGGATTGCTGCAGAATCCTGGAATGCTCAATCTCTTTCAGCAGCTCCAGTAGCCTTTCAAGAACAAGCTCGCTAGCGCCATAGCTGCTGGTGCTTCTTGTGGCAGGCATTTCCTGAGCTTGTGTGTAGTATACGCACTAGTAGTAGCAATGCCTGCTCTACTTTTGTCATCGTTAGCTTCTTCTGCTTCCTCCTCCTCTTATTCTTCTTCGTCTTCTACTTCGTTCTTTGTTTCGTCGTTGCAGCGTACAACATGTGGAGTCAAAGCAGGATGGGAGGACGCTACTAAGGAATACTGGCGCTTGGAATCTGCTGCTACTGTTGCTGCTGCCACCGCCAAGATTAGGGTGGCGGGAGTGAGCAAGAACGGGCGGCATTCGCAAGTAGTGAAGAGTTTGCAGTTGGTTTCTCGAAGAACGTCGTCATCTTTACAGGTCTTCTTTCCTCCGGCAGTTTTTAACGAAATTTTTTTCCTCTGGGAAGGAGGTTTTTCTGTAACCATTTTTTCTTCCTGTTTCTGATGGAATTTTGGAATTGGGAGTTGCAGACTCTTTTTTTTTTTTTTTTTGTTTCCTGAATTGGCACTTAACCCTAATTTCTTCATGTCTTTTTTGGGGAGAAACTACCATAGAGACATGTCTTAACCCTTTCTCTTTTGCTTCAAGGATCTGTGAAGCATTTAGGGAATACTTTCAGGCTCCTGTCAGAATTTGTCAATCTACAACTCAGTCTTTGAGAGAAAATTTCACTACTGGATACAAAAGGAGACCCTAATTTGCTCCCAAAACTATGTGACATCTAGTATTGATGTGGGATACTTCAAGACAAAATGAGATTTTTGATGATGGGAGATCTCTATGTTCTGGATTTAATCATCATGATCACAATCCTGATTTGAATGTCAATCCTGTTGAAATGGTTGACCTTATTACTGGGTCATCTCTCATGTCTTTCTTGGTTGACTTCTTAAATCATAAGTTCACAAGAAGTTCTGAGTACTTATGAAGGTATTTCGTAGCCCTGAACATAGGTTCTTTTAGTTCATGAGGTGCTATCCTTTTAGTTTCTTATGATTGAACACCAAGGCAGCATAATGCATTTCAGTGTTTTGAATTCTCCTGTTTTCCTGGTGTACTAGTATTGTAACCAAATTGTAAGTAGACACATATTGCAGACATGAGTCCCTTCTTGGAGAGTGACATACAGCACTTGCCCTGCTGAGTTTTTTGGTTATTGGCTCCAGATCTTTGGATTAGTTTCTTTGGGAAGAGCTAGAAGCAATATTCAAATGACACATCAGGATTTGGAGTTTGTCAGGAGCTACCTGGTTATTCAGCCGTCACCAAGGTCAAAATGGTTGTGAATTGGTCTCTTTTCTGACACATAGTTCCATGACCTGTGCATTATGGTTGGCTTATCTGATACCTGTCAATCTTTCTCCTTGTGCTCATTATGTCCTTATAATGATATTTGCATGGTGTTTCATTAACAGCCATTAAGGAGGAGTTTGTGTCCAGGTGACAGCAGCAACTGCACCCAGTGATGGAGTGAGATGGTGGGAGAAGGGAGGCAGCCCCAATTTGGTCGACATACATTCAACACAACAGTTTATAGATGCTCTTTCAAATGCTGGTGAAAAACTTGTTGTTGTCGACTTTTTTGCAACATGGTGTGGGTCCTGTCGTGCCCTCTACCCTAAGGTGGGACAAAATCTTCCAATTTAAGAGCTCATGCTTTCATCAATACTGATTGGCTTTGAAGTTTGCAATCAACCTCATAACTGCCACTTTTGTTTGAGAACCAGGTTTAGGTTGATCTGAGAATTTGTGTCTTTTTGAAGTGTTAAATGATTGCTGTCTAGTGAGTTAGTGGGACATGAGTTTGCCCATAAATGTTGGCCTCAGGTTACATCTTTTGGCTGCTCTTGTGACAAAGTGTTCCAGCAGCAAGGTGATCAGGCTTGCATCTTGATATCCAAGAGGTGTACAGACACAGTATAATACCTGGATCCTCACCAATTATACTGCTGCTGTTGTTGTTCTGCTGCTGAATATGATTTTGTTTTTATGTATATCATACAGTTGTGTAAACTAGCAGCAGAGAATCCAGATGTGGAATTTTTGAAGGTGAACTTTGATGAGAACAAGCCCATGTGCAAGAGTCTAAATATCAAGTTCCTCCCATATTTCTATTTTTATCGGGGTGCTGAGGGTTGCCTGGAGGGATTCTCTTGCTCTCTTGCGAAGGTATTTCTCAAGATAAAACTTTTTTTCTAGTTCCTTTGTCAGGAATTTATCATGGCTAGAGGGCTGGTTTCTTGTCCTTCCTTCCTTTTGCAACTTAATGTGTTTCTTTCTCAGTAAACTTTCTTTGTAAGTCTTTCTATTTTTAAGTCAAGTAGTTCTGTTTACATCAATCTTAGACTCTTCTTTCACAGAAAGGGTGCAACAAAAAAGACTTATTCCACACAGCAATCCAACTGCCTTGGAACTTTGGAATTGATTTTGATTGCGCAAGGGTTCATATAAGCAGAAATTCATTGAAGAAAGTTCAGATTGCCAGGAATCAGAAACCTGCATATGATTAGTTGCAGAGGTGGCACTGTTCACGATTGCCTAGATTTTGATAATTTCTTGACTTACCTGTAAATAAAATACTAATCAAGAGAATCTCAGAGTTAAGTCTTTTTGGGTCTTGTGGCTGTGGCAGCTTCAAAAACTGAAGGATGCAATAGCACAACATAACACAGCCAGATGCAGTCTTGGCCCACCATTAGGTGCAAGCAATATTGATTTCTCAAAACCAGCTTCATCAAGCAAGAGTGATCAACCTGCCAATGCTACTCGATGACATGATAGCCATTCTTTTTTCCCCCGGGATGCATTCTGTAAGTATTACTTTTGCCTTAGTTTGGTTGTCAGCAAGCTTAGTTTTAAGTAATTCTTGCTTCATTGTGTGAGAAGACTTCTTTCAGATAATGTAACATATTTCTGCTGTCTTTGAAAGTTCTGTTCCTGAAATGTAAAAGAGATGGCCCCCTAGTGTGTTGGGCATTTGTTCCACACTCAAACTTAGTTATCTCCATGGGAGATGGGTGTTGGCTGCTGTCTGTTGCCATCCATTAACTCATGCATACTGACTTAACTTCTTTTGAAGAGGATGGAGTCACATTATCTCACCTAGGGTTTGCCTTAGTTGGTGAATGGTGTCCTCCTGGATGAAGAACATCTCTTCTCAAGTGTTGTATTATGAGGGCACTCATTGGATAAAGTTGGCTATACATTATCTGACTTCTGTCATGCTCTTCCTTCTCTCTTTCCCAGTTTGGGTTTTCCTTTTCTTTTTCTTTTTCTCTCTCTTTTTATGCCCCACTTTCATCTTGGTTTCCTTGGTCTTCTCCAGTCTTTCAGGTTTTGTTGAAGGCCCTTGAACATGCATTAGGACCATTGTTGTTGTTCAAAGTGCTCCTCAGTTTTATTTTTGGTCTTTACTTTAGTGAAGGGTTTCCTCTTTTTCATGTGTCTTGATTGGTTGCTGTTATTTTGTCAGATTTGAATATCCATGTCTTTATTAACAGGTCATCTCTCAATTCTTTTCAGGTCTTGTACCTAGCCAGTGTAATGGCTAAATTTTCCCTGTACTACTTGTCTTGTGACAGAAACTCAGTACATTTGGTTGATGTATGACATTGCCTCCACCAATTGCTGAGAGTTGATGAAGTTAGTGGGATGTTACAGTAGCCATTAAACTCCATACATGCCGTGGAAGGTCTCTGAACATGTATGGGACTTTTGCTGTGGTTCAACCACAGCTCAGTTTTATTTCTGTTTTGTCTCTTCTACAGGGTTGGGCTTCTGCTTTTTCTTCTTTGCTGATATGTTGTCAGATCTGAAGCTTTATTATTTGGTCACCCTTCAATTTGTTTCAGGTTTGATTCAAATTGTAAGCATGGACAAGTTCTGTATTATTCCTAAAAAAATTCAAGTGAGGTTCAAAACCAAGGCATTCAACAATTTTCTCTGGAAAATCCATAGTATGCTTCTCCTGCAGTACTTCAAAACCCAGACTTAAAAAATTTATGCTTTATTTCTGAGGTCCACAAGGATTTGGCCAATAAGCATTAACCTTGGTGGAAATTCCCGTTGTTATTTTGGAGACTTCTGCGAGCAGAATTCACTGCACTCCTGGGGTGGTTCCACAGAAGTCCTGGTCATGAGATAATAAGCTAACAAGGGAGTTGACCATTGATCTAAATCAATTGCATCAGTGCAGCTTATACAGCTCCTTGGTTGTTATGTCAGGGAAGGCTCTGCTGTCAAGGCATTGTGCTCCAGAACTTGGACTTATGAACTGAGGGTGGAGCTCTGAGGTCTAGAGTGTAATGCCTTGACAGCCAGGCCTTCATCATCATTTTGAACAATGTGCATTGTTCATCTGGTGATCCAGTGGGCTTCTCATCAATGGTCCGGTGGGCTTCTCATCCAATTCCAACTGTTAAAAAGTAGGCAAAGTTAAAGCATAATTACAAGTGCTTGTGCGGAGCTTACCCACCTTTTGCCACTCAAATATAAACTAGTATGAGGAAATTGTAATGAAGTTACATTCCTATCCTAATTTTCATTGTGAACAGGGAGTGTTTTGGGTTGTTACCTTTGCACGAGTTGAGTATGTTATAAATTTGTGTGAATCAACCAAAGGGCCAGAAGATCCATTTCATTCAAAATTATTCAATAACTTTGAACTTTGTTCATTGAGTATTTTCAAGACACATTGGGTCTAAGCAGGAATTGGTGGCTTGTGTAGTGATACAGATGCTTAATGCCATTTTGGGGGCTTGGTCTTGAAGCATTATTGTCTATTAGGGTTGATTAACAAACCTATTGCTACAGATGCTTAATGCCATTTTGGGGGCTTGGTCTTGAAGCATTATTGTCTATTAGGGTTGATTAACAAACCTATTGCTACAGATGATTTAAGTCATTTTGGGGGCTTGATAAGACCACTTTGAAGCACAATTATCTTTTTGGGGCAAAATACAAACCTTGTGTTAACATGTATAGGGTATTTCAGTTCATCAAAGGCATGTTATTCCAATTTTGAACGCAAGGAACCAATTTGGACTGAATTGAAGCAAATTGAATCCTTGAGTTGGACTGTACCTTGGTCCCTAGCCTGATTCTTGGTTCTCCAAATCAGGAGCTCTCCATTTAGCACTGTTTTTTGGTCCAAACCAATTGATTTTCCCTCCAAAACAGGTGCCATGTGTGTTTAGCCTCAATTTGTCACTTTTTGGTCTTGGACCCTCGTCTAATGGCCTTGGGACCAATTTAAAGCTTTTGACCAATAAGATTGTTTGAATTCATTGGTCCCTGGACCTTGGACCCTCATCTGAAGTCGCCCTAAGACGGTGATTAGGAATAGCTAAAGAGTTAAGGTGGACCTGCTGAAAGCCAGGTGAGGGCCAATGTTACCACATGCTAGGGTTAGCCACTTTCGACCTACTCCCATTCAAAAAATTCAGCATTATGCAAATAATAAATTGATGGCAACATGACAGTTTTTGCAATTTCTAAATCAATTAATGAACGAAGTTTGGGTGAGGGTTTCTTTTAAGGATTTTGTGATGTAGTCAAAAGTGGCAATCATCTAGAAAATATTTTAGCCAAATATGGGTACATACTAGATACAAAAGTTATTAAAAAAACAAAAAATCCTTCTATATTCTTGGCTGCCTAATGGGACTTATCATAAAAATCTGATGATTTGGAATTTTTTTTTCTTCCAAGTCTGGCGGATTTGGGACATAATTCACCAATAAACGAAACCCTAGTTTGGGTGTCATCAAGTTGAATATCTTATATCAAAATTAGGCCATTATAAATATTATCGAACCTTGTGCATTTAACCTTGAGTTCCAGCATTTTCTACCCATATTTAATAAAATTTCATTACTTTGCAGATAACAATGTTTAGAGATTAAAAGAAATGTTGAGAGACAAAAAATTAATTATTTTGCTTGGATTGAGTTTTGGAGCTTTTTATCTTTCAAGGAAAAATACATTCACAAAATAACTAAAAAGGCTTGGTCTAATAAAAATTGCTTATTTCAATCATTTTTTGAAAGAATCCTCAATTCAGGTTCAAGAAATTATTTTTCTATTTGATTAAAACTTCTAGTCCAATCTAGACTTGGGTTTACATTTCAAGACTCTTGATTCTCAAATTTTCAAAAAAAAGAAAAAAATTCTAGACAAGTTTGGTTCCAAACTGAACCTAATTATACTTACCCATTCAAAGTCCAAAACTAATATGTCTAACCTAGTGATTTTTTGTGTGGCGAATTTTAGCCATTTTGTGAAAAATATTTGCAAAAAAGAATATTCTATTATAGATTCTGTTTCTTTTAAATTCCAAAAAATTAAAAATTAAAAAAAAATCATCAAAAACCGTCACAATTGCTTACAATATGAAAGGGTGCTTAAGATTTCAAAACCTTCATATTTTGAATATTGCCAAATTTGGCTAAATGTGATTATGGACTACGCCCCAACCCCCCCCCCCCCCCGCCCCACCCCACCCTAACCCAAAAAAAAAAACAAAAATCAAAAAAACAAAGAAAAATACCATTAAAAGACACAACAAAAAAAAAAAAAATAAAGAAATTAAAAA
>Ga0116231_10005968_pt1 | contig 23626 bp, 10 predicted proteins | sample S1TSphgellanicum_2_FD_89695 | JGI IMG/M metagenome (GOLD analysis project Ga0116231, IMG submission 89695) | Host-associated microbial communities from peat moss isolated from Minnesota, USA - S1T2_Fd - Sphagnum magellanicum MG | ecosystem: Host-associated > Plants > Peat moss > Unclassified...
AGTCAATAGGTAGTGTGTTCTTAGGAAGAGCTCTTAGGTAGTCAAGGCCAAAAATAGTGGCAGCCAATTTTAGGAATAAAATTTCCATGCAACCAATGAGAAGTTGTGTGAAGGGGGGTGGGGGGTAAGGAGGAGCCTCCAAAGTCTAAATTTTGTTTTTTTGTGGTGGGCCAATCAAAATGGCTCATTGCCAAAAAAAAAAAGTAAATAAAAAAAATCTTGGGAAACAACCCCCCCCCCAATCTAATGAATTGAAACATGAATATATATTATATTATATATATTATATTAATTTAATATATGTTAATTTATTTAAATAATATAACATTCTTCCAAATGTGGGACCAAATGGGTTTTTTTGGGTAAGTCAAGTTAGTTCTCCCTCCCTTAGAGTTAGAGTTAATAGCTCACCCACTTATGATTATTATTATTAATTATTATGACTCCCCCTGATCAGCACCGCCAACGGCTTAATTTTGTTCTGTTCCTGCTGTCCCTTCTTGTCAGTCCCACTATTTAATTATTTCTGTGCAACCCCGCCCGCCCATCAACGGTCCTTCGCTTCACTTGCCAACAGGAGATTTTATTTTTTCCTTAATATTAATTTATTTAATTTTCTAATTTTTTTTTTAAAATTAAGATTTTGTGAAGTAGCCAAAGTGGCTATCATCCAGAAAATAATTTAGCTAAATTTTTTGGCTATGAATATGAAAGTAGCCCCAAAAACAGAAAAACAGAATCCTTCTATATTCCATTATTGGCTACCAAACTCTGGGACTTATCATCAAAATCTGGGGATATAGGGGGGGGGGGGAGTTTATTATTTGGGTTATTATTTTCATGAAAAATCCTTTGTATCTGGCGAAATTACTGCTTGCCACTATCAGGTTTTTCTTTACAGGCCACATGTAGCCGAAAAGCGAAATTAGAATTAACAGTACTATAATCAATTGCTTTTAAAAGATTTTCAATATCCATAATTCGACCAAATTTTAAGGAAAAAAATCGCCATATATCTCTACATCGTTCAAGTAAGGTAGGTAGTCAAAAATTATAGAAGGATGTTTTGCAATTGTCTATTTTCATATTTAGCTTGTAGCCAATTCTGGCTAAATATTCATACAGATTTTTGCCACTTCAGCATTTCTTAATAATTCAGCAAACACCATTTCCTTCTTTGCTATCTAGCTCATATTGTTGGACCCTCCTCCTTCTAAAATCATGTCCAAAATTCCATCTAAGCTTACATACAAAGACCTAAACCCTAAACCCTAAAACCTAAATCCTAAACCCTAAATCCTAAACCTTAAACCCAGCAAGGGATTGGTCAAATATGTAAACTTAAACAAATTTTTTTGAAAATGAGCCTCAACCAAATACCAATTGAAGACTCGAGAAAATTTCAAATTTTCATAATTCCTCCACCCTTGGTCCAAAGCATTACAAAACCACCTCAATGCACCAATCCTCATTGAGGACTTTTTGAAAGGTATGAAGAATGTGGTTGTGTGGGGCATTGTGGTTTGGGAGGTCTAAACATGACAAAATCAAAACAAATTGCCTTCCTTAATAAACGGATTGGCAAATGTGAACACACAATGGAACTTGCTAAAAACTTAGCTCGTCATCTAGTTTTTTTCAAAATTGTTCATGTTGCTTGTGATTTAGTGGGCAAATGCAAACAAGGCAAAGCATGAGAATCAAGTTGATGTAGTGTATGATGAATTGGACCTAGATTTAGGATGTGAAAAAATTGACACAACCACAATTAACAACTCTTGCATCAAATGTGGAAGGATATTCTTACAATTGAGTAAATCTTTCTTAGCATGGCCATTTTGTGATGCAAGGCAAGATACAACTAAGCAAGGACTATTAATGCATGGTAGACTTTGAATGTGTCAAAATTTGTCACAAGTTGGGGTTTCAATTTCGCACTTATGCTTGTATTTTCAATCTTATGATTGTTGTTTTACAAATGTTTTCTTGATGTTGTTTTGAAGTTGTCCTTGTTTTTTCCACGATATCTTACAAGCCAAGGAGTTCACACAATTAAACGTGTTGTATTCAAAGGCTTTTCCAAAATTCTTACAAATTGAAATCTAAGCATATCTCATCCATCCCATTTGATCCATCAAGTTTGAAAAACCTTGTTGAAGATGAACTTCCAAAGTTAATCATATTTGCAATTTACCAAATGTACATGTTTAGTTGAATATTGTTTTGCACAATTTAAAAATAGTTTCAACCCTTAACAACTAAACTACAATCCACGTGAAAGGAAGTTTACATATAACATCATGGCCTTCAATTCTAACAATGTAAACTTTATTTTAAATCTCAACATTAATCGTCCCTTTGCACCCCATTGCATCATGATCTAAATATTAAGTGGATTTTGTTTCCACTTCCACTTGTGTGAAATATGCTATTATTTAGGATTGAAAACCCTTTTTTTTATAAAAAATTGCACATGTTGTGTTTAGCAAGCTTCAATCTATCAAACAAGCTCCAACTTCGCAATCAAATTTTTTGTGTCCAAATTTGTACCTCTCCTCTAGACACCAATTGCATAGAGATACTTCAAATCCATCCATGCTTTTGTCATTGTGAAATGATGAGTCGAAGCTTTTTTCTTCTTCTTTTTTGAGCTTTATTTTAATGATGCCATTATTACAAACTCCAACAACAAACATGACATGTCAAGATATATGAACAACACATAAGTACTTAAATATATGTTTCCAATTGGCATCCAATCTTCAACAATTTGTTGCTTGCAATGTGATGATCTTCTCCGAAGCTCGATGCTCTTTTGAAGGACAACAATGAAGCTCAAATCTCAAATATGTGAGGAGAAAAAAGCATGTTGTAATCGACACTTCACGATACAACAACAACAACAACGGAACATTTCTAACTCTCATAATATTATTCCCAATCAATCGAGAGCCCACCCAATCTGAACGGCGGCCGGTGATAATCTTCCAACGATCATTTCCAATAATTATGCTCAATTCCGAATAATACCAAAAAATAAAGCCTTGATAATTCACACATCTGGATAAATAAAAGCTGATTTTATTTAATGCATTTTGTCTTTTAGTACTTGTGAGCTGTACCCCATTATTTTTAATCAATTTTTAACTAACTAACTATATATATATATATATATATATTATATTATATTATATTATATATATATTATATTATATTATATTATATTATATATATGCTAGATTTTGGGTATAAAAAACAAAATACATCACTTTTGATTCTGGGAAGTGTAGTAGTAGTGTACCCAGTGCTTTTTTTTTTTTAATTAAAATATTTATAAATTATGGTGTAGGCAAGGTGATGATTATCGAGAAAATAATTTAGCCAAATTTGTTACATACTAGAACTGAAAGTAGGTTTTTAAAATTTATTAAAAAAAACAGAATTATTCTATATTCTTGACTACCTACTAGAACTCATGGTAAAAATGTGGTGATTTGGATTTTTTTTAATAAAAGACTTAACTTCAAAATCCAGCAAACTTGGGGGCCCATTTTTCCCATGAAAAAATCCTTTTAAAGTTTTGTATAGATTGAAATCATATGTGTACCCCATTTTTTCATCAAAATTTAACAAAACTTCCCCAAAAAACATTTTACAAAAAAGATTTTGAGTTTTTTTTAAATAATAATTTTTAAAATGTTTGATATTCGATGCCTCGGATAAATAATAGCCAATTTCATTAAAATGTTGTCTTGCTAGGTACCTTGTAGTAGTAGTAGATGTACCCTTTATTTTTTCCTTAATTATTATATAAAACTAGCCTTTATGGAAAATAATAATTATGTTTGATTGATTTCAAATAAACAAAAAATCATATGTGCCACTCATTTATTTATTTGGTGCCTCTAAATAAATAAATAATAGATGATTTCAATATAATGCTATCGGTCGGAACTTGGAACCCCCCCTAGGGCCTTTGCACCATGCAATGCTTCTTAAATAAAAGCTCAAAGAATCTACCTTCTTTTTTGTGTGTTTTACGTAAAATCGGGTAAAGCCAATGAGTGAGGGCATCCCCTAAACTAAGGGGCCTAGGACGAGGTGCAAATAAAACCTTTATGCTCGAATAAAACCCTCTACCATGCGCTTTACAAGAATCCATAAATTCTAAAGCTAAAATGGCTAAATGTTTATATTTGGTTTTTTTTTTTGTGTGTAGCCTTAAATATAGAAGGTTGATTAAAGATTTGTAGTTCTAATATGGTTTATAGCCAAAATTGACTAAATTGTCCTATGGATAGTTGTTTTTTTTTTTAAAAAAACCATCTTCCTATGGATGATTGTTACTTAGGCTATATTAAAATTTCCAAAAAAAAAGCCATTGATTCTTATATATAACTATGGTTCTCTAATATTTCACCATACAAAAATATAATCTTCAAAAAATCCTCTAAAAGAAACCAAAATCCTTCAAGATATTATAACTCTCGAACTAATCTCAAGTTTCAACACAAGTCAAAATATCATCTTTCAAAAATCCTCATATAAAAATACACCTATTTATTATTACCTAGCCGAGGCCAAAATCCCTTAAACCCTAAACCCTAAACCCTAAATCTAAACACAATAATATCCTTGCCCTTGGTAGGCAAGGCCAATAAATCCATGGGCTTTTTTTTGTTTCGAGAATGGGCTTTTTTTTGGCTTTTGCAATGGACTTTACATTTTTTTTCTTGTAAAGTTCTCGCACTTCAAACTTCACACTTCTTTTCGACTAAAAGACCGTCTTTCTCGATTAAACCCTAAACATGTGCCTAAATTGACCCACTTGAGACCTCCTTCACATTTGAACTATTGTGGAATGAAGTTGTGGAAAGCCCTCGGTCAAGGGCATATTACCGGAATCAAGCTCGTGCTTGGATCCACTTCACATGGGCTCTTATTATGATAAAATGCTCGCAACCTTGGGCTTTACCCTACACATAGCAACCGACTTTTTTTTTTGGCAAATTTGCATACTAGAACAACAAAAAAAAGTTGGGAAAAAAAAATTCAAAAAAACATTGCTAAAATTTTGGGAAAATTCGCCAACCTATTGAAACCACAAATTTTTTTAAAAATTAATTAAAATCAAAAAATAAAAATAAAAATAAAAATAAATAAAAATCTTGGGAGCAACCACTATTACTTACACCTTTCCTTTGTTTGCTACTATTTACACACATACACCCACACATATCCCTAATTGGGCCAATCATTTAATTTATTTTTGTCCATTTTTTTGATATTGCTGAAATGGTGATCACCTATAAGAATATTTAACCAAGTTTGGTAATATTCAAATAATAATGCAAATAGAAAAATCTTAACCATACTTTGATCTTGTAGGCAGTTTGAATTTTTCTTTAAAAAGAAATTTACTTGAAAAAAAGGGAGTTTGTAGCCAAATATATATGTTTTTGTTATAAATATTTTTCACAAAATGGTGAAAAGTCGCCACAAATTTATTGTTTTGGAGCTGGGTGAACCATCATCTTGTAGTGCTCCTTGTTATACCGAAGCAACTATTATTTTCCTCTTTAAATAAATGTAGCCAAAATTAAAGGACATAATATCAACAAGAAATCGGAGGCCATGATGTGAAAACTAAGGTTAAATGGCTCAAAAATATATGTATTCATTTTTTATTAGGTTGGCATTTTTTTTCTTTTTCATCTAGGGTTAGAGCTATTGGTTTGAATCCTTTTTTGTCTAGCTTTTATTTTCTATTGAGATTTTTGGACTTTGTGAGTGTGTGGAAACCCTAAGCTTGTGATGGTGTGCAATTATCTTGTCACGGAAGCTTGTTGAAGAAGTTGAGTGAAAAAAGGCTTATTTGGAGTGGTGTTGGTGAAGATTTCTTGAACTAGGCAAGATGCAAAAGAGGATTTGTGTGTGAGTGCAATTGATAGCCAATAATTTGTTTTGTAGAAAGGTCAAACATCTTTAGCGCTCGAAGTTGGTCACATGTAACCAATTTGTTTGGTGAACTAAATGTTCTAGCAAATTTTCATGTAGGATTAAAGATCTTGCAATTTTCTTGTGATTATTATGCTAATGCAATGTTTTGTTGAGACAATAAAATTAAAAAATTGTTTTGAGTTTTATGCCTTCAATCTTTGGCTATTCTTGAACTTGAATCTTTTTGTATTATTATGTTGTGCATTTATTAGAGTTTTGGGACACTTTTACACCGATGAGCAAGTGTTTGTGGGAAACTTTTAGTTAGTGTTAATATGTTAGAAAATTATGCTAAATTGAGTTTTATGGCTTCAATCTTTGGCTATTCTTCGACTTGAAACTTTTGGTGTTTTTATATTAGAGTTTTGGGATACTTGTGCACCAATGTGCAAGGTGTTTGTAAAAAAAAAATTAGTTGGTGTTAATATGTTAGAATTGATAGGATAGGTTTGTTATGTTTGCTCATTTTTGTGAAGTGAAAATGGATTTTCATAAAAGATTTTATTTTCACATTAGTAGAAAATTTTAGCCCCCTCCAAATTTTTGCTTGGTCATAGAGCCTCCTCGCCTATTATCCAAAAGGCAAATGGGATTATTTGACCTAGCACCCACCACTATCCATTGGGATCCCCATACAAATGCTCAACTTACTAAGTTGTATGGGTACCCACTTAACACCCAAAGTGGGTACCCGTACCACAAGTGGTAGTTACTATTAGTGTTGGGCGGTTCTTAGACCTAGGTTGAAAACTACCCAAGCTTTCTCAAGCCAATTCTCATGGTGAGAACCCAACACCTTTGAGAACCACCCAAGGTAGCAACCACCAAGTACTATACTTGAGACGGTTAAATTCATAACCTTTGGGTATTGAACCCGTGTTCTAAACAATAGGGCAAAACACGGCCTCACAAGTGAGAAGTTGTGGAATTATTATTTGAACTTTACATCAAAGAGTTTTCTACCCCCATCACATATATGGTTAGTTGTTAGTACGTAGCTAATCACTATGGTTAGCTATGGACAAGAATACGAGAAGGTATTCTTAAGGTAATGATGCATGGTGAAGGAATAAAGGCTTCAAAAAAAATAGACTAAGCAAGGGTAAAGACATAAAGTCATTGTAAAATTATTAATCCAAGTAAGGGTTTAATAGAATTTATTAATAGAATTAGAATCAAATTAACCAATACTTTAGCATATGTTCAAAGGATTTTTATAATGACAAATGGGAGTAAAACCTCAAGGGGTTACAATATCATATGGTAAAAACTTTGTTCAATGAAAATAATGTGATTTTCAAACTTTCCTTACACACCTCTACAACAAAGTTAATAAACTATAAAGTGATGATTTTGTGCAATTTTGAGAATTTCTAAGTAAAAATAAAGACAAGGGTAAGCTTGAAATAGGTGGAGGAAAAAACATGTATTACTTGCAAATATAAGGATACATGTACCAATGTCTTTTTCTTTTTGTCATTTGTATGTGTATCTAATGTGACAAATAAATCAATTAGCCAAATTTAGCTTATTAGAAAATTAGAAAATACAAACTTTTAGCATTGTTTTTTTTTTTTTGCTAGATATTCAAACCATGTATAAAAACTTGATGATTTTTTATAAATTAAAAAAATTGGAATTTTTTTTAAAATCCATGTTGTGCCAATGTGAAAATTTTCACAAATAATGTTTATTATGTACATGCATCTACAAACAAGATTAAAGGAAAACAAATTCACACAATTGGATCTCTTCGATGATTTTTTCATCATAATGGTGCAATGGTCAAGCTCTTTGCTACAACTGATGTTGTTCCTATTGGTGCACCACCAAATCCTTGCCCAAATGTTGGAACTTCTTGAACATTTCTTACATGAGCAATGGCATTTTTGTAAGGCAAAAGATTGCCACTTGGCCAAAATAATAATAATAATGCAAATACTACAAAGGACATTTTGGGAAATTATGGCCCAAAGTCACTATATTTTGAGGGGATAAAAAAACTCAATTTGCCATATATAGACATGTCACCAAAACATAGCAAGAATCATAAAATATTTTAATCTCTTTTCTAACACATAGTGAAATTTGGCAAAATCTTCATGTAGATGATTACCAACCCACCTATTTCGCAAAATTGAAAAATAAATAAATCTTGATGAGCATTTGAGACTTTTGTTACATTAACATCCCCATTTGTCACTTTTTTTTCTTCTTCCTCACATTGTAATGTTTTTTTATTGTGCCATGGACCCCCATGTCACACACTTGCAAATCCAACTCCACCTCATCCTATGTGATCCCTCTATTCCATTATTATTGTAAAATTTGAATGCTAGTGCCTTTTACATCACTCCCTCTTCAATGGTCCAATATGCCCCCAAGATGATTTGGTTCCTTTTAAAAAAACAAACTCATGATTATCATTTTTTAAAATTTTAATACAACTTCCAAAAGTAAATAAATAATATGTTTAAATGAATATTGCATTACTACACATCAACGTATTTAATATCTTTAAATAATCTTACATCATGATTATAATGAGGTTTTAGTCATGTGCACCTCACATACATGTAGGGCTTCATTTTTTTATTGTAATAATCTCTCGTGGTCCTAATTGTAATTTATTATTTAGACAATAGTCAAAATAACTTGTATTATTTTGAAATTGATTATTTAGACCATTATTTTTAGCTTTCTAATTCAAAAATTAATACTTACAATGGTTTTAAATGAGTTTACTAAAAAAATGTATCCAAGTATCAACTTCCACATTGATCAAATATGTTTTTAAAAAATCAAAAAAATCATTTTTATAATTTTAAATTATTAATATTTCATGATTTATAATAGTGTATTATAATATTGTTGTACGAACAGTGAAATGATTTATGGTATTTTTAGGATTGATTTTAGGGTTCATAGTTTCCAAGGAAGGAAAAATACTAGACCTTAAAAAGGTTTAGGCAATATTAAATATGTTAATACCTACAAACCCACAGCAAATTCAAGTCTTTAATGGTATGGCTCAATTTTATAGATGTTTCATCAAGAATTTTGCCTTTATCATGTCACCAATCATAAAGCTAATGAGGAATATAAAACCCTTTATCTAGACCACAAAATGTCAAGAAACATGGGATCATATCAAGCATAAATACATGGAAGCACCAATTATAATACCCCCAAATTGGCAGTTAGAGTTCCATCATTATCGTAACCCACAATAATTATGAAGATTTTCCACACCTCAATTTCATATATTCACAAATATTCATTTCAAAACTTAAAGGATTGTTTAATGAAAAAAATTATTTTAGAATAAAACATATTTTGTTTCAATAAATTGATTTTTGGTGCATAAAAATCATGTGAAACCCCAATTTTGCATTGGGAAGGTTATTTTCTTTATGCATTTTCTTCTTTTTTGTCTTTTGTGTGATGGATTTAGCCATGGGTTTTTATTGGATTTTTTGTCTTTTAACTTTACCATGGCTTCACTTGACTAATATTTTTATGTGGTATTAATAATTGTAACAAAACATATTTCTTCAACCTCCTTTTCCTTTCCATGATTTATTGTCATAATGCCCTTTATGTCATGATAATTTTTAACCCATTTTTCACTTTGTATATAATAATTGATTATTACCAACTGGTAATCAATGAAACAATAGTATCTTGATAATTGTTTTTATTATTATTATATAACATGTAGCCAGTATGTTATGATAACTAATAACATGTCCTTAAGTTAACCAATGTGATTAAGTTAATTAGTAACCAATTTGTTGACATAACTAATTGTCGACAAAAATAAGTTTATATTTCACCTATGGCTAGTAATTACTATAGTTTAATTTTGAATTAGCTAATTGTTGTACTAATTAGTAATTGTTTAACTTAAAACAACATTGTCTTAAATATAAATAATAAGATTTGAAGATGATGAAAAACTTTTGAATTGTTTGAATAATTTAATTTTTGAACTTTGAAGCTTTTATTTTTCTAATCCAATTTTGGGAATTCATTTTAGATTTATTTTTGGCTTTGTGAAAAAACATCTTCACCTTTGTGTTATTGTTTTTATGGTTTCAAATTTGAAGTAAACATACCTATTGATGTTCCTCTACAAATTAGAATTATAAACACAAAAAATAAAATTTTGTACTTTAAAGGAATATAAAACACTTTTAACGTTTGATGACCACATAGTGGAATGAAATTGAAACAAACATTTTAATCTCTACTTTCTACAAGAATTATTTAATTATTTAATTTTGTTTGGATTTGTACCAGTTTTTGTAGTTTTCTATAATTTTTTGGTGTCTTAACAAATTTTAATTTTTACAAAATGTTAGTTTGAAGATTTCTTGAAACTTGTTTGTTTGTATTTCTGATTTCTAGAGCAACCTATTAATCAAAAGAAAATTGAATTAGCAATTATTTCAAATTAATGTGAAATGCCAAGAGTGGTCACAAGGAGCCTTAGAAAGCCAATTATAATTAAGAACTCCATAACAACTTATTCAAACAAACCACATTCTCAAGCCATTCAATTGGTTGATGCTCCCAACAATGAGCTTCAATAGTTAGTTATGATAGATTTACCTTTTCATTAGATACCAATAGAGCATGAAGAAAAAAAGGCACCAAAAGTACCTTCGACTTGTTGTTTTCTAACACCCCAATAGTCATCCCAACAATAGAGGTTGAATGCACAACCAAATGGACAAAACACCTCACCTATTCAACATGCTAATGAAGTAACTTATATAGAATAGAGATGGTAGTTTGTAACACCCAATTACTACATTCCCAAAGTTATTATACCATCCCGATCAACACTGATTGTTGGGTACTACACATTTGAACCAATTCTTATTTTGAGTCCAATCGTAGCAAATTCAAATTTGGAGCACCATCAACTTTTAAACCGGTTGGAATAGTTATGCAACCTAGAACGAAAACCTCCACACTGATTTAGCTCTCGACCACATGCAGAATCGATGGAAGCTATCACAATACTTGTTATTATTCAACAAACACAACCACTTAACCAAAATGTTTAGTTGAATGTACATGTTATGGGAACCATTGAACGACCACCTAATCAATGAAGTATATTGATTACAAACACACAACCCATTGTTAAGATTGCATCAATATGTGCATATTTGTTATCAAGTTGGACATGAATTCAAAAATTACCCTTTTGGGGATGATAAACTAAAGTGATTAATGAGAGAATAATTCATAACTTTTCTATAACCTATTATATCAAGCACACTAACGACACATGATGGTGTACTTGTGCAACAACTTTGACCACAACCGGGTTTAATTATTAACCCAACACCAATTAGTCAACAGTTAAGTTGGCAACAACTTATTACACCACCGATAACAAGACAACCTAAAATTGTACCCTATCCACCATATCCAATGTGGTATAACACAATACCATCTTTTGTACCCATGGATCCTAACATGTATTCAACATATTATTCTAGAATCAATGGACTTGATCCATTCATTTATGGAAGAAAGGAAAGACGTGCAATTGGTACTATTCAACCAGAACTAACACCACATGTTGAGCAACCATAGCAAACTTAAAATCCTATCATAGTTCCAACTTTTAAACTAAGACAACCGATTCTAGTTCCAAAAGGAGTACATGGGCAATGAACAATGACAACACCTCTACCTATTAACATACATGTTGCCACTAGACTAATTGTCTATGGTAAGTTACCTCAACAATTAAAAAGGGCTAATTCACATCCACAACTAAGTGGAGAACTGCTTGGAAGTTCACCCAATGGAATATCGCTAAGAAAAGGATCACTTAATTGAAATTCACTTGGAGGATTGACACCTAAACCACTTGTTGAACTTTATGAATGGTTGGCACTTGATCCAAGAATATTCATGCCACCGTGGTACCCAACACTTACAACTAAACCAACTAGTAAATTGCCAAACCAAAAACTTCAATATCCAACATACATGAAGGATACTAATCCTAATACTCACATCAAAGTTTTTAAGAAAGCAATTAGAATCAACGGAGAGATCGTGGAAGCTGATATCATCAACTTGTTTGGTTTCATTTAAAAAGATAATATCTCAAAATGGGGTGAAAACTTTGTACACAATCATCCCAATTGCACATTTGAGGAGTTGGAGTAAGCATTTTGCTAATGTTTCTAAACAGTGAAAATTGATGAAAATTTTTATATGCAGTTGAAAAACCTAGAACAACAAGTTGGCAAATGGGTGGAAGTCTATTATGAACATTTGTTGAAACTAGCAAACTATTTATAAATCAAGGTTACTAATGTTTTCTTTACCACAATTTTTGGAACGTACCTTAGATTGACAACAAGAGGTATGACAAGGGATACCTTTATAAAACATATGGAAACTATAGTAATTTGTGAAAAGAATGAACATATCATAGCAAATTACACTGTTTTGTTAACCCACCCATACTCCAAACTAGTTGTACAATTGATAGTCAACTACATTACAACTAAACAATCGTTAACATGTTCAAACCGTGGAAAAACAAGTCATGCCCAAAAAACCTATCATAACATGAAGGGGGAAGAACATGTAATACCTTTTGTACCCACTAAAGTTGTTGAACCAGTAGTTAAAATAATTGCACAACCCATTAAACTAGCTAAAGTGCCCTTGAGATATCCATTTATGATTTGTTATAGCTCTAAACATCGTGCACTTGCCAATCCTCGAAAGATGAAAATTCAAAAGATGTTCCGTATTAAACCAACCACCACTTCCATTGTAATTCCAACAACTTCTAGGCTTGATAATATACCAATTATTGTATTTACCACTGTCACCACACACAACCGAATACCAAAACAATAGGTGCTTAAAGAACTTAAACCAATGAAGGTAAAAGTAACAATTGATTGGCAAATAGAAAAATAGATTTGTGATTCCTTTGTCCATATTGTTAATGAATTACATGGAGGTGATTTAGCATCACAAGCATGTATTGATTTAAACAGACCACTTCATTCAAATTGGGTTGGTTTTACAAAAACCTATTAGTCAACTTGTTACTAACAAATAACCTATTCATTTGATTGCATAAACTATAATACCAAAAAAAAATTTGGAAGAAATTTTGGAAACCAAGTATGTAATAAACTTGGGACAATTCTTGAAAATTGTGCTAAACATAAAGTAATACATTTTCAAATAGGTTAAATATATTCAATTGGTGCAACCTAAACGTAGTCATCTTAAACTTGCACATGCAATAATGGCTATTGATCATCAAATGGCAATGATTCAAGTTCAAGTTCGTAAAAACTTCACTGATGATGTTGTAATTGATGGACGTTTTGGAGTCAATATCATTGTTGAAAACTTGAGAGTGCAATTGGGTCTATTAAAGTTTAATCCAACACTTATAATATGTGGATGGCAGATCAAACCATAGCCAAACCACTTGCACTAGTATAAAAATCCCCTTTTTAATAAGCCCACTTTCAACTACATGTCATATTTTACTACATTTTCAACTAAAAAATTTTAAATATTAAAAAACAATTTGGTGCTCCCAAATAAGTTAAACCCTCTATTCTTTTAGTGGACAATTGAAAGTAGACTTCAACTAAGGGTTCTATAGTTGAATTATAGTCAAAACACCGACTAGAAAAACAAGATAACCTACATTTGTGCCTCTCAAGGTGGTGTGTTGACATCATAAATTTTGTGTTCAACTATTTTGGTGAGTCACAAAACATCGAAATTGATGATAAATGTTAGTTGGATGGATGAAATGTAATTCAAGGGACAACTTTGGCTCAATTATTTTTCAACTATACTATGCAATTACAAGTCAACCTTACAAAGAATGCATAAACTAATACAAAAATTAATCATCATTCAGAACTAATTGATTAGGAATAATCAATAATTATTAGTTATTTTAAAATTATTTGATTTCTATTAACAAATTAATTAGTTTATATATTAATATTTAGCAATGAATGATTTTTCAAATTTTAATAAATCATTAACAATTAATTATTATAAGACAATTAATTATATTAAACAATTAATCGCATAAAGGGAACTTTTTACTAATTATTTAGATAATAAATTATTTGATTATTACTTATTTAATAATTTTGAAACATTTTGAAAATTTTGAAAATTTTCAATAATATGATCTAACTACTTAATCAAAAGTTATGATTAATAGTTAATGTGTATTAATTAGTAAATATTTAATCAATCAATGACTAATAAATAGAAATTATTCACAAATTTAATTTTATAATTATTATTAATGATTAATTAAAACCCATTGAATATTTATTTAATAAATTTTTACATATATATATAATACGAATTATTTTCGTCAATTGATATTTCTAAAAATAAATAAATAAATAAACTATTTAATTATTAATATTTACTAATCATCAATTGTGGATAGTAATTAATTAATATTAATGATGAATTAAAACTAATTTAATTTCTACAAATCAATTTAATAAGTTATAAAATAAATAAAATATAGTTAATATTGAAGAATCCCCATTTAATTAATAATCTATTCTGTGAGATAATGATTTAACACTAATTATTTTTTATTTATTAATTGATCACTGTCATTTTAAAAGGTTTATTTTCAGAGGTAAAAATAAAAATTTATTTAGATAATTTAATAAATAGAAATTATGTTATTTTAAAGTAATTACCAAATAATTAAATACATTAAAAACATTAATGATTAATTTGTGAATTGATTAATTAATTAGATATTAAATAATTATATCTTGAAATACTATGTGCTTATTAAATACCTAGTACCTACCTTGTTACTCACCTAATTAAGTTAGGTATTTAGTTAATGTATATCTAAAACATTAGAAAGCTAGTTCCTTAATTTAGGTAGTTAACACATAGCTACTAATTAGGTAGGTAGCCACTAAGGTTAACGTTTAATTAGTTATTTAGATTCCTACTTAGGAGTTGTTAATTGGCTATAAAAGTACCTAGTTAGGTAACAATTGTTTACTTTTAAATACTTACTAACTATTACCTTATATATGTATTTTATAGCTACTACTAGCTATTAAGTCTAGTTTACCTATGCCAAGCATTGGATAAGTATTAAAAGATCTAAACCTAGGCATGGTTTAAACCATTCAACCTAGGTGCATACCTTAGGTGCCACATTAGACACCTAATTAACCTTAGGTGATTAACTATTAATTATTTGCTTAAATTAAGATCATATCATAATAATATTAATCATTATTAATTGTTATAATTAGAAAATTGTTATTAACCTAGCTTAGAACTAATTGCAATAACATTTGAAATTTTAATTATTACCTACTATTAATTATCATAAACTATGTATTATACTTAAATTAATATTATACCTAGCTACTATGTACCTATAGGTACCATACTAAATACCGAGTACCTACCTAGTTACTTATTTAATTAATAGTTATCTACTAACTAAGTATTTAGTTAGTAAGTAGCTAGGGTTTAAGGTTAAGGTTTAGTTAGCTATTAGGTATTTACCTACTAGTTACTAGCTAGCTAGGTAGTTAGTACCTACCTTTAGGTACCTACTAATTATTACCTAATAGGTAATTACCTAATACATACTAGGTGCCTACATAATAGGTATTTTCTAACTATTAATAGTTAAATTCAATCTTTAGGCTACATGTGTTAAGTATTAAATAGGTATTAGGTGGTTTAAACTTAAGTGCCACCGTCTTTAACTTTAAGCCCAACTTAGGTGCCACGTATTAATTAATTGGCTAGTAACTATTAAACCCCTAGGCTGCTTTTGTTAGGTTTGAGATAGGTCCCCTAGGTCCCACCTTGTTTAACTTTAACCCAACCTAGGTGTCACATATGTTAAATCAATTACTAGGTTAGGTTAATTGATAAGTTTAGTAAATCAAGTTAAGTTAATTGATAAATTTAGTAAGAAGGTTGTTAGTAAGTCATTGTAATTAACTTGTAATTGGGTTACAACTAGTTAGGTTGTAAATTGGTTATAATTAGGGTAGAATTGTCCATGATTAATCGATGGCATACCACACATTTATTCATATTTTTTTCATCTCTTATTCATTTTTAGTGATTTAGAACTTCATGGGATCACTAAATTAAGCTTACAATCTACCTTTGAACTACATGGACAAATAAAGAAGTAATCAAGAAAGAGTTGAAAGAAAAATGATTCAAAACACATTTTTCCAAGATACAAAATGAACATTTTTTTCTTTTAGACCCCTCCAATTTTCAAAGTTCATATCTTTTTCATTTCTTGATATAAAGTGTTATGGGAACGCCACCTTACATTCTACAAATCATCTTTGAACTCTAAAAGCAATGGAGCAATGTCCTATAATTGTTTTCAATGTTCAAGAATAGGCTTCCAAGTGTTATAACATGTTCTATTTGTACCCCCCTACTTCATGGAGCCATAACTTTCTCATTTCTTATCTGTTTGTGAAGATTTTTAGTGCCTCACATGTGCCAAGAGGAGGAATTTGATTTATCTCTCGATGCCATAAAGAAATAAGAACATCCTTGGATTTTGTCGAGCTTTGAACCACTAAGTGATTGTTCACTAGTCATTATACCCTAGCTTACAACTAAACTATTTATCCCATATTGTTTGTTTTCCATGACAAGTTTCCAAAGTATATAAAGAGGTGAATTAGAAATTTGGCAAAACACCCAAAAAATTACATTGTTTGATAGCCATTTGGGATGAGCTAATCACAAATGTTTGATCTTACATGTTAAACTTAAAATGAAAAAGTAAATTGTTAATTAAGTGGCATTTGGCCTAGGTTTAGGTTTAGCCTAGGTGGCTTAAATTGAGGCTTAGCCTAGTTCCACACCTAACTTAGGTTTGGGCCAAGCTTAAGTTTGAACTTAACATAGGCTTGGGTTTAGTTTAAATATAACCTTAACCAGGGTGATATGTAGCCCTATGTGAGCTTGTGGCAACAACTACCTATTAGACACTAAGGCCATGCATCAACAAATTATTGTTTAAATGTTGGGGCTGCATGTTAATAAACTATTGTGTATACTTTTACCTAACACAGTAAAAAACAAAGTCAAAACATAGTTGAAACATAGTAAAAAACTTAGTTGAATTTCAACTCAAATTTTGATGATGTCATGGTTTGTTAGCAAATGAAGTTCATATAGTGGAAAATTAAAATCAAAAACAACTTTTGATTATAATGGTGGAATCATTTCCAACGAAAATGGTGAAAAGTGATTATTGTTGTTGTGTTGACACATGGTTGTCACTTTCAATTACAATTTCATTTTCAACTTTTGTGGTCAATAGTTGAAAAAAATAGATTATAGTCAAAAGGTCATTTTCAACTATAATTGTAAGTTGAAAACGTAGTTGAAAAAGGGGGGTTTTTACTAGTGTTGGTTTTATTAAGGATTTGAAGATATTTGTTCATGAAATTCCTTACACAATCACATTTATTGTCATCAACAATAACATTTTAGATTATAGTTACTCAATGTTGGTTAGACATCCATGGTTGAGAAATGCAAAAGTAACCTCTAATTAAGGAACCAACACTATTATCATACAAGGAACATGTATAATGAAAATCCATTATAAAAAAACATGATTTTAAAAAAGGTCCAACTTGATTGAAATGTCCACGTTGACCAAGGGGGATGGTCGTTTTAAACTAAACGCCTAGGGCATGAAAGACATTAATTACTTTTGATTGAGACATTTGACTAAAATAACTTATTTGACCATGTGACAAATTAAACATATGGTAAAAAAGGTCAGAGATCTATCAAAATGACAAAAGCTTAGTCAAATTAACCATATTTAATGGCCATTGTGATTTATAATTAATCAAATTGGCCATTCAAATCAACCATACTAATTTGGTCATTTAACCTACAAGTTTATTTTGCGTAAGGTACATACCAAACCTAAGTTCATAGCTAGTAAGCCTTAGGTTAAGCATATGACACCTAGTAGTTATTTATAAAGTTACGTAGATGCTACTTTTAGACACATGTAGGTATTTAAATTTAGTACATTAATTAGTTAATATTTAATAATTGATAATTAACATTCAATAATTTATGATTAATATTTTATGCAATTAATTAGTCACCAAATAAATGTCAATTAATACCCAATAATTAATTTATCCATCAAAATGTTAATTGAATAATTATTATTATCAATTTATCAATTTAATCTTTTTTTTGCTAATATTTTATAGTAATTTATAATAATTAATATTTTTCAATATATAATTTTAAATAATTATTGATTATTTTAAACTAATTAGTTAGTCAATAATAATTAGCTATATATTAATTAATAATTATTAATTCATAGTAAATAATCAATAACGAATAATTAATATTAACTACCCAATAATAAATTATAAATTATAAATCATAATCAATAACCATTAATTTTTAAAAAATAAAATCAGTATTAATAATAAATTATTATTATTTAATGTTTCATATTTAATATTTGATAGGAAATATTCAATGCTGGATTGGTATATCAGTTGAACTTGGGTATCAATCCAAATATCAACACCCTACCAGTCATATTTTGCTTTTTGATGATATTATGGTTGATACCCAATTGACCCAGTATGTAGCAACCACAATATCTCGACATACATCTGATTCGACTAGTCAGGATGTTGCACCAACTACTATTAATATTCATACACTTGGGTATCTCAATCTTACATCCTAGATATCAATAGTGGTTACAAGTTACATACTTAAGATTCCAAATGCAAGTTTAGGGTCTCCTTCAACAAGCAATAAGTGAATGCACTACATTTTAAAAAGGTGGCAGTTCAATATTGGTGACATGGTGGATATCTCGAACTTGGAAATAAAACGTTGATTAGGTACACACCTTTTTCTTGAGGCCATCTTGAAATTGCTTACTATGTGATGAATTACGACTTATAACTACTAAACTTGAATGTAGAATCCAAATATTCAATTTCAAATTTTGAAGAAAGAATCAACCAAGCTTTTGATCAATTCAATCAGTAGGTTGGATGATGTTCATATCATTAATTTATTTGAGCCAAATGTCGATATATGTGTATTTTTCATTTTGCTAGTTTGGGGGTTGGTATCTTTGTTACAATGTTTGTTTAGTGCATTGGTGATCCTCTATATGTTAATGGTTGAGTCTTGAATTGAGTTCTAGGTCTCATCAATTGAGTAGAAGCTAGTGCGAATGGTTAATGCATTGACTTTTGCTACATAGTCGAATATTTTGCAAAGGGCCACAAAGTGGCAGAAGCTATGCATGAATTTATGGATATTGATGTTCTATGTGATGTAAAAACGTTTGAAACCAAAAGCAAGGTTCACTAAGGTCGAATCAGTGCTACAACGTTTTGAAACTTGAAAGGAGATTGTTGATGCTGAATAAAAAGTTGTCTAGAAAGTCCAACTCCAACATTTGGAGGCAAATAAAAAAACTTGGTTTACACATCACCACATTACTAATGTGTGGGTGTTTTTTGTTGAGAATAATCATTTTGAAAAATTCATGGTGGGGTCAAGCAAGACTGATCTGCCACCCCGTCGAACAATGCCATAGTTTCAATTCAACCATTAAATCTCAAAAGGGATTCGTCACCTACAATTCGTAGCATGGAATCACATCCATGAAAAATCGCATTAACAATGAGCATGGGGCAATGGTTTCTAAGTACAAAAATCATCGCACAGAAGAAGTTAAATCTACTATTCCTAGATGTGAGAAGAGCAAGAAGCACAAGGGGGTTGCACCTTCTACCATCACCAAATATTTTGGAAGCCAACAATCTTACAAGAGTTTTGATCCAACATAGATATGTTTCATCAAAGACCTAATGTTGTTTGTGGCAAAAGGGTATGAAGTTTTGTCTATGGTGGAGTGTCCTTGGCTTCGCCACTTGGTCATGAGACGAAATGGTAAAGTTTATTTCCCTACTTAGAAACAAGTTGTGAAAGATCATATCCTTCCCCTGCTTGCTAAGACTATGGATCATTATGTCTTTCCTATTTTGGCACAATGTGATACAACTACTGTGACATTTCACTTATGGATGTTGCGAATGGGCTTTGACACCTTTGCCTTAGTTGTGAACTTCTTGAGTCGGGAATGGGTCCCTTGTCATGTTGTGATTGGTTTATTCAAAGCTCCAAACACAAGTGGAACAACCCTGGCAAAAATAATTAAACCTCTTTTGGCAAAGTTTGAATTAATGAACAAGGTAATCACTATGTTAAAGGAAAGGCAAGAACTTGGCTACCCTAGTGGGGTGCTTCAATTGGAAAGACATTATGAAAAATCGTGTCCGCAGACTCTAGACTGACATGCAACTAGATCGTCACAGAAACTACTATGCAACTTGGGTACAACTACAGTATGGAAATACGATGAATTAATAATTAAAATGCCATGTCAAAATATTTCATAATTGTAATCTATTTGCACATTAGTTGTAACTTGGACTCTATACATGCATATGTACACAAAGTAAATATGGTGATAGTCAACCATAATTTGACCATGATCACAAGTTGCAACAAAGTGGTTAATCTCAAATGTGTTACAATTAATGTAACTTTAGTGCTGAAAGAGTAACTACTTTGCAATTGGCGTACGACATTGATGCATATGATCATGCCACATGTATGGTTAAGTAAAGGTCTATAACATCTAGATTTTGCAGCTTGTTTGCAACTAATAGTGAATTAAATTGGTTAGTTTTACAACTAAATGTGCCACTATGGTTTCACTACATGATTACTATCTGTCCACTATTTTGGAACTATAATGTTTTAATTCATTTCGAACTAATTGTTAACTATGTGGTAACTCATACTATTAAAAGATTTATAAATTGTGTAATTCATTGAAAGTGTAAATGTAAACCTTTAGTTGGATTAGAATGGTGTATTAAAGTGTTTATGAATATGTACATATAGATGTCATTATTTATACACTTCAATTTTTTTTAGATTGGATTGCTAAATGCTTCATTGATATGAGTTGATTTTTTTATTGAATTAATTAATTAAAATATTCCATGTTCATAATTATTTAAATAATTAAAATTTAAATAATGTAGTAAATATTATAATCCTATTTTCTGTGATTCATGTTCAATTATTGTGTTAATAATATTTCACTGCATTGGAATTCACAATATTATGTTGGTATACATACATATCAAACCATAAAATTTCATGAAAGGTGAAAGTCCATTTTTCGATTGAAATTAAAAGCAATGTGTATATTTTATTAAACATTCAACAAAGGTGTACATATGAATATGTTTTTATATACCTCAATGTCTTCTACTCAAATTCATGTTTATTATTTGATATTTTAGAATGAATTATTTGTTACTATTTTTAAATTAGTAATTAATATGTAATATATATAATTACCTTTAACTAATTAAGTCAACAAAATAATAAAATTTTCAGATGAATTCATTAATCAAATTTTTAATTAATTAATTATTTAAGAAATTAATTAATTATTTATTTAATAACTAATTACTTAAACTTAATAACTAATTCTAATTAATTAATTAATTAATTCAAATTATTTTAGAAAGGAAAATTTGGTAATGTAGGTGAGTAATTATTGAATTTTATTTGAATTAAAATCATCAATTATCAACATAATTAATTATCCAATATTTAATTAATTAATTAATTATCTACTATTTATTTAAATAATTAATTATCTAATATTTATTCTGATAATTAATTATTTAAATCAATGAATTAATGAATTATATTAGTTATATTAATCCATATATTTATTTAAACTAATTAGATTCCAAATAATTATGTCAAATGATTAATTGTAAATTTCAAATTAATGTTTAAAATTAAAATAAAATAGAAAGCATGCAAGAAATGTTTTTTGTAATTACAACTCAATTACAATTAGGGTGCCACTAAAATATTTAACCCAAATGTTTTGTCTTCAATATCTCATTTCACAAACTATATAAAAGAGGTGTCTCCTCTTGCATTCTCACATTAAAATACATGTGCCATGTTGGGATGACATCATAAAAGTTTAACCCTGAAGGTAAAACACATAACAAATTAAAAACCTTATGTGGTTACTTTTTAGTTGACCTACGTTTATAATATTTTACCTTCCTACCTACCTACTTGCCTACCTAAATGAGTAGGTCCTACTTTTCTACCTACCTAAATAATAGGTAAGTAAGTAAGTACGTAGGTAGGTTGGAGCTATATCAACTTACTTACCTATGGCTATGTACCAACCTACCTAGGTACATATATATATTTGTTTCCAAAATTCAATTAATATGCCACTTGACAATTTTTTATTATGCCACATGTCATAATCCAATACCATAAAATATGAATAATCATAATGGACGATAGATATCAATATTCCAAAAAATTCATAATAAATCTTCATAATGCCACGTGTTAAAATTTGATGGATGGATGAAAAATGACATTAGCATAACATTATGATTATAGTCATAAGGGAGTTGCATAATAGTTGAAAAGGAGTTATTACAATAAAGTTATAATTAAATTGTAATGAATTGCACCATATATATAGTGAATTACAACTCTTGTAACTATTGCAACTTGTCCAATAACATTCATAGTGTATAAATATGGTGAGTTGCAAATGTCTAATGCAACTCAAAAATTGAATTACAAGGCCAGTTACAAAACATGCCTTTTTATCATAGTAAGGCCATATTTAGGGTTGTGTTTTGGACATGTGATGTTCAAAGTGTGCTAGTATGCTATTAATGAAGATATGGTTTGTTAAGGCATGAAAGAAGTATATTTGAAAGAAGCTTAATCTGCCCTTCAAGAAATCATCATGTGGATGAAAAACTTGGGCAAAAGGAGGTAATAATTGGAAGTTGCATGTTGTGAAGTGGTCTACCTCCATGAAAATTGAAGACACCTATTGAAACTAGGTTTGTTTCAAAAGTTGTTCTTTTTCAAGAGACATTGGAATATGCCCATGCCATCACATTTTGCTACAATTAGCAATCCTTCCATCTACAAGCTCCAATTCTTTATGGTCCGACATGGACGATAGCTCGAGTAATCACTGGCATTCTAAACCTAGTAATTCGATAATGTGTTTTGAATTAAACTAGGGGGTACTAGTTGTTGTCTAATGCTTTGCATGCAACACTTTCCATTTGCTTGAAGCTTCAAAATGAATACAATTTGCAGGTAGCTATTGTTTCACCTTTGATGTGTGGGGAGTTTGATGCAAAGCTTGAAATTTTGTGTGTTCAAATGGCTCATGAAGCTATTTGACGCGCTCCCAAGTCACGGGGTGAAACACACTTGAGGGTTTCACAAAGTCAAGTTGCGGAAAGTTGAACTTGGTAGCACGTTCCCGGCTTCCAACTCTAGAAAGGGGTAGAGGGTCGAGTTGGGAGCCCCGAGATTAGACTAGGAAGAGGGACTAGCTTAGCTTGTGTGATTCTGCATCCAAAAACCAACCCCACGAGGTTAGTTTAGC